>Ga0334887_1000201_pt1 | contig 102215 bp, 100 predicted proteins | sample GraSluR1_MG_10_FD_207217 | JGI IMG/M metagenome (GOLD analysis project Ga0334887, IMG submission 207217) | Sludge microbial communities from methane-producing bioreactor in Wageningen University, Netherlands - Granular Sludge_18_07-R1 | ecosystem: Engineered > Bioreactor > Anaerobic >...
AATAAGATAAGGGTATCTGATGGGTATTTTGAGCTAGAATAGTTGATGCTAATCATAAGGTAGGTCTACCTATAACCAGGAACATTTTGACAGCAGAAAAAAGTACCCACAAAAATTTGACACAGACGGTAATTTCTTTTACCGTAAAAATGTTTCTACTTTCAGTTATAATTACCTCTTTGATTAAGAATTATCTCAACAGTTCAAAATAGGCATCAAATACTATAATTTACTGGACTTAATATCATAAATAATAAATATATTTTTAAAATTTTTACTTCAGTTTCTTAAAGTCAATTAAAATAGCGAAGTAAAATTAGATTTTTAAAATATTCTCATAAACTTCAATCAGCTTTCATTCCTATTCCTCTTTAGATCTTTCACCAGGGAACTTAGACCATTGATCTATATGATTATCGAATGGTGTATCACTCACTCCAAGGCAGTTGAGGTCCTATGTAAGTAGTTGTAATCTATTTAGACATGACATTCAGGGTATACTTTGCAGGTATTACTATGTATTTGCTGCTTAATCCTTTGATTCCACTTTTTCAGTCTTCTTTATAAATCATATTAATCTACAAATTGACATCTAAGGAAAAATTGCCCTTAATATACTTGATGGCTGATTCGAACTTTACCTTTATCATTGGTTCTTCTCACTCGACCAGACAGATGCCGGAAACTATAGTAACCGGTAAAACTATGATTAAACTCTTGAAAGACTGGTTCATAGAAATTAGCCTTAAGAATTGCGTTTTTCGGTTTATCATCCTTAATCATCCCAAATATAACACCGAAGGAGTTAAAGAGATGAAAGCTTTCCGGGCTGATATTATTTCTTGTTCAATTACTGTAATTCTTTTAACTATTCTTTCCAGTTATGACACCAATCCGGAAAAAGGATACTTTGTGAGTAATTTTAGGTAAACCGATACTTTTGTATTTGCCTGGATAAGCTTTTAAGTACTCCAGTAAATTTAATAAATTTGTACAAACTATATATCCAACAAAATAATAATATCACTGCTAATTTCAATAAAAATTACCCTCTTCAGAATACTGTAGTGTCAAGATGGGTAAGATCTCCAGGATGGTCCATAGATAAAACTTTTTTCTATTAATATATATATCTAAAGTAATAGTAATAGTAAAAATCTCCTTTTATCACAAGAAATAATATAGAAATTATGCCTACCAAGAATTAAATGGGAAGAAGAAGCTGATTAAAATTAGATAAAAATTAAGCATATAATTTTATATATTTCTAGTAAATGGGAAAATATACTTAGTACATTTTTTACATCTTCGGATAATATCAAAACGCAATGGTTGAAAACTATTGTTATAGGAGAGAGCTGATGTCTAAGCAAATCATGGACATAATACAACTATAAAATAAATGGATTATTACAATTTAGAAAAATATTATTGTCCCCTTTTTATGGACTTACCTGCAAATAAACCTGTTGCCTTTCCCTTGAAAACAGCTATTTCCCCGTTTACAATGACATATTCTATTCCATCTGGTGGTCTTCTAGGATCTTTATATGTTGCATTATCTTTTATATTTTCAGGATCAAATATTACAATATCTGCAATGTAGTTTTTTTTAATAGCACCTCTATTTTTTAAATTAAACGTTTTAGCAGGTAAAAAGGATGTTCTATTTGATAAAATCTCGTATGACATCCCATATTGTTTTGCTAATTTCAAAATTTTTGGAAATGATCCAAAGGCTCTTGGGTGAGGTTTTAAACCAATAGGTATCCCATCTGTTCCAACCATATAATATGGTCTTGACAATAGACAAATGAAATCCTTATCCATTTGCTTTATCTTCTCTTCATTAATAGTTGGATTCCCTCTAAATCCTACTTCAAGATCTTCCTCTATCATGATATCGCAAATCATATCTTCCACAGATTGATTTCTTTTTTTTGCAACATCCTTAAAGTCTATACCAATATATTTTTTATTTTCCTTGAGATGCGTAAAAGTACCCTCCGTCGGAATTTTATTTGCTTTCATTCCATCTACAATCCTTTTTCTTAAAAGAGGATTTTTTAATTTCTCTAATGTTGATTCATACCCTCCTTCTACAGCCCAAGGAGGGAGAAAACATACAGCATATCCACTACCTGAGTAATAAGGATAAAATTCCATTGTAATATTTAAACCTTCTTCTATAGCCTTTTCAATTGGTTTTAATAATTCGGTAACTTTCCCACAATTTTTATCATCTGTTCTAAAATGTGAAAAATGTAGTCTTACACCAGAACGCCTTGCTACTTCAATTGCCTCTTCTATAGGATTAAAAAATCTATCTCTAAATACTGAACGTAAATGAATTACAAAAGGTGCATTATATTCAACACACACCTTGGATAACTCAGTTAATTCATCTGTATCAGAATACGATTGGGGAAAATAACTAAGACCGGTTGAAAAAGCAACTGCTCCCTGATCAAAGCTAGATCTAATTAGATCTTTGGCTTTTTCTAAATGATATCCATGTAGAGGCATATCAATAAAACCTAATACTTCAAGTCTAATTGCTCCATGAGGTATTTGATAAGCTACATTGACAGAAGCTTTATTGTGAAATTTACTTAGATAACTTTCTACATCTGTAAAATCAAGATTAATTTCTTCAAAATATCCATTTAGTCCTGCATTAAATTTTGCATACATTTTTAATTTATCATATGATAAAGGGGCATAAGATAGTCCATCTTGACCTAATATTTCCGTGGTTATCCCTTGATATAAAGCATTTATATGCTGTTTATCATATAAAAGAGCCATATCCGAGTGGCAATGCGTATCAATAAAACCTGGCATTATAGATAAATTTGAGGCATCGATAATTCCTCTAGACTGTTGATTCGATAAATTATCAATTCTCACTATTTTGTCATCTTTAATACCAATATCGGAAATATAAGAAACTGAACTGCTGCCATTATAAATTCTTCCATTTTTGATTAGTAAATCATACATAATTATACTCCTGTTATATTTGTCGATTATTTTAGAAGATAATTACTATTAATAAAAATTTCAGAATAATAAACCTTATCCATATAACAAACAATAAAACACATCTTACCCCTTTATTGAGCCAGCAGTAATACCTTCAACAATGTATTTTTGAAAAATAAGTGTGAACAAAATTGGGGGAATTATAGCTACCACACCAGCCGTTATCATTAAGGAATAATTAATATCTAACTCAGTACCAAACATACTTAAAACTATAGGTATAGTAAATGATTTTTCTGTGTTTGTTAACAAAAGCGCATAAAAAAATTCATTCCATGATAACATGAATGCAAAAATTCCTGTTCCTACTAAACCCGGCTTTGAAAGTGGTAATATTATTTTATATATCGTTTGAAACTTTGTACATCCATCCACTCTTGCTGCATCCTCAATATCTCTTGGAATAGCCTCAAAAAAGCCCTTCAATAGCCATATTGTGTATGGAAGAGTAAAAGAAGCATTGATAATAATTAAAGTAATCTTTTTATCTATCAAACCATATGATTTGGCAATGAGAAAAAAAGGAATTGCTAAAGTTAATCCTGGAATCATTCTAGTAGCTAAAACTAGAAATAAATACTTCCTTGAACCAATAAATTTTAGTCTTGCTAAGGCATAAGCTGAGAAGGTACCGCTAGCTAAACACAATAATGTGGTTCCAATCCCAACAATAAAACTATTAAGAATTGCCTGTGGAAATATTTTTGCTTCTCTAGGAACTGAATAACTTTTAATACCAATTTCGTCAGTAATACCTTCCGGATTTCGTCCAAGCAATAATTGGTAGTAATTTATAAGAGTAGGATCCTTGGGCAAAATATTAGGTGGTACTGATAATAAATTGGCATCGTTTTGTAGACTACAAATAATAAGCCATAAAAGTGGAGCAGTAAAAATAAAAAAGACAATTACGGCAAATACATATATATATATTTTTTTCATTTTTTTGGATCTATTAATACAACTGACCAATGAATATATCACCTCATTTTTAATAGATTTCTCTATTAAGAAATTTGTAATATATAATTACAATTAAAAAAGTTATAAAAGCAATAATATAGCCTATTGCACTCCCACTACCAAATTTTAGAAATTTAAAAGCTTCTGTATATAGAAGCCAACCAACAACTTCTGTAGAATCTCCCGGGCCGCCAGAAGTTAATACATAAATTAAATCAAATACCTTAAGAGCAATCATTGTTTGAAAAATTAAAACTACCATTAAAGTTGTAGAAATCATGGGTAAAGTAATGCTTTTAAATTGTTGCCAAACTGTAGCTCCATCAACCCTAGCCGCTTCATATAATTCTTGTGGTATAGACTGTAGACCAGCTAGAAGTAAAATAATAGCAAACGGCAATTCCTTCCATACACTAGCGATTATCGCAAAGACAAATGCACTAAAAGGAATAGATAAAAAAGGAATATACTGATCAATTAAACCAAGCCCTTTTAATACTGCATTTAAAATACCATAGCTTGAATCTAATATCCACTTCCACATAATTCCGTTGACAACACTTGGAATTGCCCAAGGAATTAAAATAGCAGCTCTTAGTATCCCCCTGCCTTTGAATTTCTGGTTAAGCAATATTGAAATTGCTAATGCCAAGACCAATACTAACAATACATCGAAAAAAACAAAAATAAATGTTCTTTGTAAAGTCACCAAGAACTTTAAAGAAGTCAGGTGGTTTAGATAATTTTCAATACCAATAAAACGTTTTACTCCTGTCCTTCTTAAATTTAGATCAAATAAACTGATATAAAAGGAGTAAAAAACTGGAAACACAACTACAAGTAGAATGATAACCGATGATGGTATATTTAAAAACCAAGCAAATCTTGATTCATTTTTTTCAAAATATTTTAAATAATTTTTTTTCATTAGATATTACTTATTTCTAATAAAGATAAAAAAATAAAATTCTAGAGCAGAAATATACTTTCTGCTCTAGAATAAAACCTCAGCAAAACTAGTAATCTGCCTTCAATTCTTTAGCACTTTTTTCAAGATCTTTTAAAATTATCTCTATTGGCTTCTCACCCAATACAGCTTTCTGGAGTTCTCCCCATGCATTTGTTTGCCACTCATCAAACCATGGAGTGAATCTGTATGGTGTTGCACCAGCATATTCATCTTGCTTTTTGATAATATCAGGATCTCCCCATTTAGTAATATAATCTGAGACTTCTTTATCCTCATAGAGAGGTTTTTGTACAAATCCCAAGCCAAAATTTAATGCCCAATATTTTCCAGTGTAATAATCATCATTCTTATCTCTGCCACCCAAAAATTGGACTAACTTCCAGGCATTTTCTTTTTGTTTACTGTTTTTACTTATACAATAAAGTCTTATATATGATGTAGTACCACTTATAACCTTGTCATTTCCTGGAACTAAAGCCATTTTAATCTTACCTGCTGCTTGTGAACTCTCTGGATCATTTAACTGTGCAACATTATAATCTGATAACAAAGTAAATGTTCTTGTTCCAGCTGCCATAGCCCTATTAACATCAGCGGTAGTTGAACTAAGACTTGCCTGGTCCAACAAACCTTCTTTCATAGCGCCTTTAAGCCATTCTAGTGCTTCCAAAGCAGCACTATCTCCATCATTAAATACCGGATCATGACTCTCATTGAAAAGCTTTCCACCTCTAGAAAAAACTAATTGCTCCCAATTCTCCATAATATTACTAGACTTTGTCATTATAAAAATTATTGGGTGTTCAGCTATACCTTTTTCTTTTATTATTCTTGCTTGTTCCAACAATTCATCCCATGTTTTTGGAGGATTATCTATGCCTGCTTTTTTAAGATGTTCTTCGTTATAAACGAAAACATAACGACCAGCATAATAAGGTAAACCATATAATTGTCCTTCATATGACATTTGGGCTAAAGCCCCACCTGGTATTTCTTCTTTGTACCGTTCAACTCCTTCAAAACCATCTATTGGTTCAAGCCAACCAGCACTTGCCCACGCGGCAAGATTAGAATCACGTACCACAATAACATCATATTCTGTTCCGCTAATAAAGCTTGCAACTAACTTTTCGTAATAGTTATCACTCGGGATATTATAAAAATCATCTGTTTTAATACCATATTGTTCTTCGAATACATCTAGTAAATGATTCCATGTATCGACCTCATAAGTCCATCCAATTAATTTCAAGTTTTCTTCTGCTAAAGCTGAAAAATTAAAAACAAGAATAGAAATCAATAAAAAATAAATAATTTTTTTCATAATTTACCTCTTTTTTGTTTAGAATTTATAAAATTCAGCAAAATCAATCTTCTTATATGCCAACAACATTAATTTATATTATTCACCTCCTATCTTCTAATATTTAGTGCTTAGAATATTCAAATAACCAATCTTTAGATTGAAATAAGATTTTAATATTATTCAATAAAATACCTACTTTTTTTGTACTTCAATAGTTAAGTAAACATCTAGGATATAAAGATTCTCCATAATTTTTTGATATTTATATGGTTTAAATATGTTCATTTCATTTAATGCTTACTATCATCTCTACCTCTACGGGTATATTCATTGGTAAAACTGAGGTCCCTAAAGCACATCTAGCGTGTTTCCCTTTTTCTCCAAATAATTCAACAAACAAATGAGAGGCTCCATTTATTACTTCTGGTTGCCTGGTAAATTCAAGAGTGCTATTAACAAATCCCCGAACTTGAATAACCTCATCTATTTTATCTAAGGAGCCAATTGATGATTTTAATGCAGATAATAAATTTATTGCACATATTTTAGCCGCTTCATATCCATCTTCTAAAGTAATCTCTTTACCCAATCTACCGATAAAAACAGGTTTATCATCTTTGATTGGACCTTGACCTGAACAATAAGCTAAATTTCCATACACTTTTACAGATGTATACTCACCTACAGGTTTAGGCATTTTGGGTAATTCTATACCCATTTTTTTTAGTTTTTCCTCAATTGTCATAAATTAATCTCCTTTATATTTTTTTAATAGTATTAAAAACCTTACAAATCTTTAGGCTATTTGTTAATAACCAATATTCAGTTTTATACTTTTACTAAAAAATTATCTTCATCTTTCATTAATTATTATTTAAAATGATTCCTTTGTTATCTGGATTATTCTTTCAATTATGTAGTCATCCTCACCTGCACATAACATATGAGGATTAATTGCTATATGTTTTTTACCACTTCTAACTACTATGGGGGGATCACTTTCGTATAGTTTTTGTACAAAATCTTCTTGTGTAAATCCTTTTTTATTTTCTTCAATCTCAATAAAAACTCGAGGAATTATTGGTGGTCTATAAAAAGGTTGTGGATATGAATTCTGAGGAATTTCTTGAGAAACTATAATCCCATTTAACGTACTTAATTCTTTAATAATTTTCTTTACCTGCTGGTGCCATTTTTGAATACGTGCCTGGTGATTTTCTTTTAAATATAATTCAACTGCTGTTACTAAACCTATTATGGTTTCTTTGTCCAATTTCAAAGGCCTACCAATAGTGATATTAGGGTAATTAATTAGTCGACAACATTCAATGATTTCCTTCTTACCTAACATTATCCCTGAAGACTGAGGACCACGAATGTCTTTTCCCCCACTAAATATAACTATATCTGCGCCCATTCGAATAAATTTTTGAAAGTTATCAACAGGAGGTAATTCCGCTGCTGCATCGACTATGACAGGAATATTGTGGTAATGTGCAATATTTAATACTTCTGTCAAAGAAAGAGATGCTTGTAACATTTCTGACTGTACAAAAAATCCTATTGCTGCAGTCTTTTCTCCAATTGCATTATCCAATTCCCATAGTTGAGGTTTGTCAATTACATTTCCAATTTCAACAAATTTAGCTCCCGCAGTTATCATTGCACTATCGTATGGATTTCTATGACAACGCATTACAACTATTTCATTTTTCATACCTTCTGTATTTGGAAGAGAATAAACAGATTTTAAGTTTCCTTTACTAATACATGCAGCTGTTGCTATTAGAAGTCCAGAAGAGGCACCAGAGGTAATCATAGCTGCTTCAACATTAAGCAACTTGGCTAAATATTCGCCAGATTTCTGCATTAATTCATTAATATCAACAAAATTTTGTGATGCTAATTCCATTGCTTTTAGTACTTCATTCGACATTAAAGAACCGGAGTATCCGGTTAATGTACCAGCAGCATTAATTATTTTGTTTATTCTTAAATCTTTAAATTGCACCATATTATCCCTTCCGTTTATTATTTTTAATTTATTTGATCTATACCATCAATAAATTCATTAAATCAAAAATTACTAAAATCACAGCAAATATTTGATTACTTTGTTATAGCTTGGGCTTTATTAGTACTTTCATACTTTCATCTGTCATGCTTGTTAAAATGGCTTTTTCTGCATCATCTAGCTTAAACTGATGACTTATAAACTTTTTCCAGGGAAATCTGTCTTTTTCCCGTAACATCATTTCCATGGTTTGTTTATAACCAGTGTGAGAGTGATTAGACATTCCTATAATTCTTAGATTCTTCGAACAAATTGTATGGATGTTGATGTTAATTTCACCACAATCTACAAAATTACCTGGCTCTAAATACATTCCTGCTTTACGAAGCATCTTCAATCCTTCTGGAACAACAAAAGGTTTACCTACACATTCAACAACTAAATCACAACCTCTGCCTTGAGTCTCTTGCATAACCAAATCAATCCGTTCATCCTCATTAGTTTCTAAAATATTTAAGGTTTTATCTGCACCAAACTGACGTGCCAAATCTAACTTATAATTAGATAGATCTGTAACTATAATTTTCCCTGCTCCCATCATTCGTGCTTTTATAATATGAGCTAGTCCTAGTGGTCCACTTCCCTGTATAACAATAGTGTCTCCAAAGTTAAATCCTTCAAGGGAAAATGAATTAAATTCCTTAGCCTTATCAAGAGTATAGGTTACGCACATAAGCTCTGTCAGAACTGCCATCTCATCTGGAAGATCATCTGGGATTTTATATAATCTTGTGCCAGGCTCAATATAAATATATTCAGAGAAACCACCATATAGGTAGTTTGGATTTTTACATGACCGCATGTTTCCATAACTAAACTGCATGTTATCGCACCATGGATAGTTAGGAAAGTTTTTACAAAAATAACATTTTCCACAGACTACATCTGGACACATAGTAACACGATCACCAGGTTTCAATACCGTGCCATTATACTCAAGTTTTTTGCTACCTTCTTTATCAATTTCCTCAATAATCATAACATTTTCATGACCTTGAATAATTGGGAAAGGGATGTCAATCTCATTTGGAGTACCTTTGTACTGTAACGTTTCTCCATTATAACTATGCTTATCGGTTCCACAAATACCCGATACAATCATACGACATACTGCAGCGCCTTTCCCCGGCTTTATTACAGGAAAAAACTGTATTCCAATTTCACCTGGTGCCTTTAATACAGCAGCTTTACTTAATTTTGTCATTGATTACCTCTAGTTCTTAATTAGAAATATTTTAAGTTTTCCTTACTATTAACTCTGGTTCAAAAATAACTTGTTTTAATAAATTATCTCTAGGCTTTTCTTTTAAAATATCAATTAAAATTTTTGCTCCTTGAGCACCAATCTGATAAATATCCTGGCGAATAGTTGTCAAAGGGTAATCTAGATATTTAATTATATTGATATCATCATATCCTACAATTCCTATATCATTTGTAATATGATAATTTTTTTCTCTAGCTGCAGCTAAAACACCAATAGCAAGATTATCTGAGGAACAAAAAATGCCAAAAGGGGGTGGGTATTTTTTTGCAATGCTTTTTAATGCCTCATATCCTTCGTCTACTGTTATATAATTGTAGAGTATATTCTCTTGTTTAAATTCCAAATTGTACTTCTCAAGTGCTTTTTTCATTCCTTCTGTACGTTGTCTGGCTATACTTATATCAGATGGACCTGAGACAAAAAATATACTCTTTTTGCCTTGTTTAATTAAATATTCTGCTGCAAGATATGCACCTTTAATATCATTATTTATAGAGTAATTAATATTTTTACTGAATTCGTCCAAATTAGTTCTTGAAAGAAAAACAAAAGGAATATCAAGCGAATAATAATTATCTTCCTTAATTGGTGTTGTCAAAAGACCTGCTACACGCAGTTCCAGCATTGCATTTAATTGCTCTTTCTCATGCTCAGAATTTTCACCAGTATTTCCAATAACAATGGAAAAATTATTTTCTCTGGCAATATCCTCTGCTCCTCTTAGAAGCCTAGCATAATATAAATTGGAATTATCCGGAATAAGCATCCCTATTACTGTACTTTTGCTTAAACGGAGGGAGCGGGCAACTTGATTTGGACGATAATTATACTTAAGTGCTAAATCTAATATCTTTTTCTTTGTTGCAATTGAAATTTCATTGCTATCTTTAAGTGACTTAGCCACTGTAGACACAGATGTTTCAGCTATTTTAGCAATTTCCTTAATTGTGATTTGTTTCTTCAAAATCACTACCTAATTTATTCTTAAAATTTTCCTGTAATGATTTATTTTGAAGCATACACTAATTAGATTTTTTATAAGTACTACAACGTTGTAGTTATACGATAACATATTCATTTTTCATTGTCAATACTATGTTTACATTAAATATATTTGTAACATAACGGGATTCTTATTATCTAGAAAGGTACTACAGTATTCAATAAGAAATAAAAACTTTAATCCTTATGAGATCGATAAATTATATTCAATGAGAGGCTTACAAAGATCTTCTTATTTTCTCTTTACTGGTTTTTTATAAAATCTATTTAGGTATTTGTAATAGACCATACTGGACTATGTCTAAGAATACATTCATTTAGGATAATGAAGGGATTATTAACCAGCTAATATATAGTATCCATCTTGAAATATTTGAGTATAATACAGTATCCCTTTCACCTGTACTAATCTGATTATTTTAGTTTCTACCTTTATCTTGAAGGAATAGACAATTGATTCTCGCTGTTGTGGAGATAGGTATTTCCATATAATTTAACTGACTTGAATTACTACTTCAGGAACCCTGACTACCTTTATCCTGATTATGGTGGTTTTCTAGAGCTGCCCTCTAAAGACTGAACTTGGAAGAGCTAATATTATTTTCTCCATTGATAGAAAGTCCTATGATTGATTTCAAGATCTCACAGATCTCCCTGAAATAATAGTTCACGGTATGATGAAGGTTCATGGCTTTATACATGCTCTCGTCCTGAGGAAATAATCTATAAATACGGCTTAACTTATAGATTGACTTATCCCATTGAGGTTTAAGAAGTTCTATTGATTTTTTGGCGTACAGGCAATTGTCGTTTTAGAGAGTATAACAGGGAAAGGATGGAAATTATGTAGAAAAAAATAGCAATAGGTGATTGAAAGAGTACCTTCCAATTGCCATGAGAAATGATTAATGCCCTGCCCAGCTCATCTTCTACAATAGGACCCAGGATGACCCCTAAAACAATCGGAGCTACCGGAAAACCATTCTTTCTTAAAATATAACCGATAATCCCAAATATCAAGGCAATTAACATATCATAAATACTGTTATTTAAAGAGAAGGCTCCCAGAAAACACAGGGCAAATATAATAGGAAAAAGTATAGAATCGGGCGTTTTTAAAATCTTTGGAAACAGTCTTACACTCAATATACCCAGTATCAGAATCAAAACATTTGCTAAAAACATGCCGGCAAAAATCGGATTAATAATTTCCGGGTGTTCTCTGAATAGTAAGGGTCCGGGTCTGATCCCGATAAGAATGAGAGCCCCCAGCATCACTGCCGTTACTGCATCTCCAGGGATACCGAGAGATAGAAGCGGGACCATTGCACCGCCTGTCGTACCGTTGTTTGCCGCTTCCGGTGCTGCAACACCTATGATATTCCCTTTTCCAAATGATTCTGGATCTTTCGACCATCTTTTGGCTTCATTATAAGCCAGAAATGCTGCAATCGTACCTCCAGTACCCGGAATAATACCAATGAATGTCCCCAGAAAAGAAGCAGGAATAATAATGGTTAATAATCTCTTCAGCTCTTTAAAAGAAGGTAAAACATTGGTAATTTTCTGGTCAGGGTGAATTACTTTTTCTTTTAATGTTTTTTCTTCCAGCTGGATAAAAATCTGTGATATGGCAAATAGACCGATAAGAACCGGCAGCGTACTGAATCCTCGCATTAAATTCGGGATATTAAAGGAAAATCTGGCATACCCGGTAACCGGATCTAGTCCAACGGTAGCAATGAGAAGCCCAAAAAATCCTGCTATCAACCCCTTTACCAAAGATCTACCAGAGACACTGGCAATAATCGTTAAACCAAATATCATAAGCGCAAAATATTCCTCCGGTCCGAACTTGAGAGCCATCCTGGCTAACTGGGGTGCAATAAACATCAGACAAAAAGTAGAAATAAGACCACCGGCTGCAGAGGCAATGGTTGCAACGCCGATTGCCTTTCCCGCTTCACCTTTCTGAGATAAAGGATACCCGTCAAGTACTGTAGCAGCTGCAGAAGGAGTCCCCGGTGTAGATATTAAGATAGCCGAAATAGAGCCACCATAAATTGCGCCACAGAACATTCCGCAAAGCATGACAATCGCTGTACTGGCATCCAGATAATAGATAAAAGGCAGAAGTAAAATAATCCCCACCGAACCGGTTAGCCCGGGAATCGCGCCAACGATAATACCGCCTATAACCCCCAGAAGAAGATAAGGGAAATGAGCAGGATGCAAGACATAGAAAAAACCTTCAATGATGGCCAATCTGTATCTCTCCTTTACCAGTAATACCTTTAAAAAAGAGTAAAACGAGGAATTGGTATTTTAAAAATGATCCTGAATATCAAATATAATAGAACTGTAGTCGTCAAAGATAACCCTACAATCCAGGCAATTCTTCTTTCCTTAAAAAGGAGCATAGTGCCTGCTATAAACGGGGGCGTTGCTCCTAAATAACCTATCTTGCCAATCACCCGGGTGTATATAAAAGCCAAAAATATCATGATGATCAGTTTGAAAATAAAGATTTTATCATTTTCATTTTGTACTTTTTCTTCTTTCTGTCCAGAAATCTTTTTGTTCATTCCCTTTATTCCTTGAATTAAAAGAATGACAGAAAGTATCATCAAACTTGCACTAATAAAGCGCGGAAAGGCAGTGGGTGCCAGGGCAACAGTCTGATGAGGGAATTGAAAAGTCAAGGCAAATACTGTAATCGAGACAATAATAAATAGAATACTCAGAATGATTTCTTTTTTCCCCATTTTACTATGCTACCTAAAAAGATAGAGAGGTATTAGTCTATTACAACTAAAGACCCCTCTATCTATCTTTATTAATTATTTGTACTTATCACCCAGTTTATTCGTTATGATTAAGTCTTTATAGAACTTATCCTGCTCTTCTACCCACTTGGTAAATTCCTCTGTTCCTTTGTAGTTAAGGAGTACGCCTGCATTTTTAGCAAGAACCAGAAAATCAGGATCTTCCATGGTCGCCTTAAAGGCATCATGGATTACCTTAATTCTATCTGGATCGGTACCTTTGGGAGCAGCCAGTCCTCTCCATTGTCCCAAGGTAAAATCGACACCCTGTTCCTTGGCAGTCAGAACTTCAGGAAATTCCTCCAGCCTTTCCTCTGAAAAAACGGCTACACATCTTAAATCTCCGGACCCCAGCTGCGCTACGCCCTCGGGTGGTGAAACAATGACTGAATCAACGTGTCCACCCATAGCGCCGACCAGTGCCGGTCCGCCTCCCTGATAGGGAACATGGTTAAAACTAACGCCGGCTGTCTTCTCAAAGGCCAGGGCAATCATATGGGTTCCACCACCGGCACCGGCATTACCCATGGTAACATTGCCCGGTTGTTTTTTGGCAGCATCAAGTAAGTCAGTCAAATTCTGATAAGGTGAATTCCCTGGAACTAAAATCCAGCAGGGTGCATTGGTTAAATTAATAATGGGATTAAAGGTTGTATAATCATAAGGTGTAACGCTCATATGGGTTTTGGTTATGGAAGGGGTAGCCCAGGCAACCAGATAATATCCATCTGGTTTTTTAGTCATTGCCTCGGCATATCCGGGAACTGCACCTCCACCAGGTATATTGACAATAACTACTGGCACTTTTAAATATTTGGGTAAAACAGATAGAAAGGTTCGGAAAGATATATCGGTTGCTCCTCCTACAGACCAGGGAATCATAAGTTCTATTTCCCGGGATGGGAATGCTTCTTGAGCAAAAACCTCAGGTAAAATAAACATAGAACAGAGTAAAAGTAAAATTATAGATACTATCACAGTTTTAACCTTAGCAAATATTTTCATTTTAACTTACCTCTCCTTTTCTAAAGTTTTTCCTACCAAAAAATGTAGAAAATCTAATTTATTTTATCAAAATATCGGGTCTTATAAAAGTATGCTCACCTCCTTTAATTTTTAGTGTTGGGAAAATTACCGGTTTGGATAAAAGTACTGGGCCATCTGAAGTAGCCAACATGGTATCCTCACTTTTACTACCGGTAATAGAAGGATTCCAAGCAAATCCCTGGTTTTCCTGGATAATTTCATTGGTTTGAAAGTTTACTCTATAATCTCTACCCGTATAACCGATAGCTCCTCCTTGATGATGAAGTTGATATTCTTCCGGGTATCCCATTTCCTGATATGCTTCTAGACTCTTTTTAAAAGCTTCCAGCACCGGCCTTCCAGGTATAGTATTAGACATCATTACACAATCTATATGGACATTATCCTGATATTTCTTTTTTATCTCCTCAGGGATTTTTCCAAATTGAACAAATCTGGTGAGGGAGATAATTAATCCCCATTTTCTAGCATTAACACAGAGCATAACCCTCTGATTAACTTTTTTTTCTGTTGCCAGAGGATGCCTGAAATTAGCAATCCTCTCATCTGCAGCACAAAAAGTAGTAATATAATCTAAACGGTTAGCCCATAACCTTTCGGCTAATCTACCGATAATCTCACATTCCTTATCACCCGGTTTTATGGTCAAGGCAGTTTCTTCAATCGCTTTAGAAGTAAGATAGCCAACTTCCTTATATCTTTCCACTTCCCAGGGAGTAAGGGAATAGCGGAGGGGGTTTAAAGATTGAGAAATATTTTTAGTTCCAGGGAAAGAAATATCACAACCAATCTCACCGCCTTTAACTATCTCATTAATTATATTCTCTTCCCTATCTTCATACCATTTAAATGACCTAATTTTATATCCCTGTTCTGAAAGTTTCTCTTCTTTTTCAATACGAGGTGCCTCGATATTATTACAAATAACATATTCTTCACCAGAGGTAATCAGGATAGAGGCAGCGCCTGTATCAGTAGCAATACTTACCTGATTTGTGCCACCACAGGTGATCCAGGAAAAATTGCATTGTCTCTTCAATAGAATAGCATCAAGACTTAATGAGTCCATTAAAGTTTTTATTCTTTTTTTCTTTTCATTTACTTCAGACCAGTTAATCATGCTTATGCTCCCATTTTTTATCAAATCATTCTTGCTTCTCAATATTTCTTTACTATTAGTATTTCAAGTTAATCATGTAATATTTTAAAAAACTATCCTGTGGGGGGTATTTCTTAATTATGGGATAAATTATATTTTACTTAATACCCCCCTGTCTTAATTCATTAACAATTGGGAAAGTTATCATATTTATTAAAATTCTTATTTATTCACTAATAAGACAATACTTCTTCCCAGGTAGTTACTGGCCATTCGGTCCTGAACAGTTCTTCAACAGCTGGTTTCCCTTTTTCCCGGAAAGCAACAGCATCAGGAATTACCACTTGCATTCCTTTCTTCTGAAGATCAATGAGAATATCTGTCTCACCTTTCTTAATTTTATCATTAGCCCAATTAACAGCTTGTTTTATATTCTTTAAAATTAGCTCCTGTTGGTCATTGGATAATCCTTCAAAAAAACTCTTATTAACAAGAATTCCTCCTGTTTGAACTAAATGGTTTGTAATAGTGAGATAACTTTGCACTTCATCTAATTTGAAAGAAGAAATCTGTGGTAAATCGCCTTCGGATGCATCTGCTATTCCGTCTTTTAATGAATTATAGAGATCAGGCAAAGGAATGGGAACAGGAGCTGCCCCGATTTCTTCCCATACCGCAATCCAGGTCTTTACTGTTGGTAATCTGAGTTTTAACATGTGGACATCTTCTGGGGTATAGATTGGCTTGTTTGAAGTTGTTTGACGTAATCCTCGATAAACTATTCCCAGATATATCATATTGCCGTTTTCTGCAATTACATCCCTAGCTTCCATTCCTAAAGGAGATTCCCAAACTTTCAGGAAATGTTCAAAATCTCTCATGACATAAGGTGCATTGAAAAAGAAATATTGGGGAGCAGAGACTTCAATTGGCCTTCCACCAGTAGCTTGCATTTCTACTTTCCCTTCGCTACACCAATCATTGACTTCTTCTTCAGAGCCTAATGCCACTTGAACAAGAACTTCAATTTCTCCTCCGCTTTCTTTCTCCAGCAGTTCTTTAAATTTTTCACCTGCTTCTACTAAAATATGACCTGCTGCAAATGGGCTTGCTAGATGAATAGTAGTCTTAGCTCCCACTATCTGGGTAAACATGGTAAGGACTAGAAAAAGTATTAATATTACAGAAAAAAACTTTTTTAACATTTTTAAACCCCTCTTTTAAATAAATATTATTAAACTTTTTCTACTTAATATTGTTCTAGCCAATGCCTTCATTGATGCTTTTTGCCTCACCTCCTTCAGTATTAAACTATTTGTTTCCCTTGAGTATCAACTTTTTAGAACATGCCTCATATTCTTCTGCTTTTTTCTCCAAAAACCATAATTATTCTACATTATAGAATATTGTTCTATATGAATGAATTTTTCCTACAAATATTATACCTCAAAATGTAAAGATGTCAAAGTCTTATTTTCATGTTGTTTCCTTAGGAGATATTAGCGGTATTTCTACTTCCATACCTTTTTTCTCTGCTGATACATAAGCTGAATAAAGAACACTTATTACATCACTAGCTAATAACATTCCTGCTTTAGGCTCTCTTTCACCAGCAATTGATTCCATAAAGTCCTGTATTTCCTGAGGATAACCAAACATAAAGTTTTCATCAGGTGCTGGATTAGACCAGCCTTGCTTGGTACCAATTTTTTCCATTATATAAACATCTTCCAATTGCTTTTCATCTGGATTGTAAAGTTCTAAGGCATCAGTAGGGCTCAAATTGCAACGAATCCTATGGTTATTAGCAAAGATTTCTAACCAGTTATGTACACCACCCATTACCAATTCTGAGGCAAAAATATCGGCAATCATACCATCATCGAATACCACATGGAGATAACCATAATCTTCTATATCCTCATAATCAGTTCTTAAAAAACCTTTGTTTATAAAACTGGGATTTCTGGTTATCTCATGAGTACGGGCACTCACTGTCTTAGGACGAATTGCTCTGTTATTACTGGCAATCCCTTCTACTTGTTTGAGATAAAGCAGTGCAGATAAAGGATGACAGCTTTTACCAACAATAGAACCACCCCCAGAGAGTCGCCAGATTCCATAAGCTGGAGAAAGACTTCCGGAATGTGATTGTCCTCCTAGAGCCCATAATATCTGCCCCCGGGACTTGGAAATAATTTCTGCCTCTTTCTGCACAGCTGGTGCATAAATCCAATTTTCGGCATAACAGATTTTTCTCTGATACTTTAATGCTGTAGTTATTATTCTTTTGGTGCTGGCTATAGCCTCTTTTAGCATTTTTTCTTTTGGAAATTTATTACCTTTAAAATTCTTGTTTCCAGGTGGCCCAAAATATCCTGTAAAGGGTTTTTCCACAATTATATGCTTACCTGCCTCTAAAGATTTTGTAGATATTTCTTCATGAGTATATACTGGAGTGCATATATCAATGACATCCACCTCGGGAAGCATTTCTTCCAGAGAATTAAAGGCATTAATGCCACATTTACAGGCAAACTTTTCTCGATGTTCTCTGGTAAGTGATGTAATCCCCACCACTGTAACCTCCAAACCAGTAACTCGTTGATAGGAATTATAATGAAAATCAGCAGCAAAACCACAACCAACTATTCCGATATAAATAGCTTTACTCATAGCATTGCCTCCTTTTATCTCAGATACAATAATAATTGATAATTTTTCTATTTGATAAAATTAAGTAAATAAAGAATCCACATAGGGGGGAGTGATTCCAATAATAATTTAAAGAGGATTAATTTTCTTAGTCACTTATTTCTATTCAATCCATTAAACTTCCACCATTGACATCCAGAACTTCGCCAGTGATAAATTTAGCTTTATCAGATACCAAAAAAGCAACTGCTTCTGCCACATCCTCCGGTTCCCCCATTCTTCCAAGTGGTATTCCAGCGATGATACTTTTTCTTTTTTCTTCAGGCCATTCCCTGCTCATTTCTGTCTCAATAGCATGAGGAGCAACCACATTAACATTAATATTAAAGGGAGCTAGTTCTCTAGCTAAGGATTTGCCCAAGCAAGCTATGCCTGCCTTAGATGCACCATAACAGGGAGCAGAAGCCAGATCTCCTATTTTGCCTACTATTGAAGAAATATTAACTATTTTCCCATATTTCTGCTTTTTCATAATTCCCACAACCGACTTCATACAATGAAAAGTACCTTTAAGATTAACATTGATTACCTTTTCCCAATCCTCTTCACTAAGCTCCTCAATGGTTCCCCTTTTAATAATTGAAGCATTATTTATTAAAATATCAATTCTACCGAATTCTCTCATACTCAATGCCACCATCTGATTTACTTCCCTTGCCACGGAAATATCTGCTTGAATGACAAGAGCTCTTCTACCCATACCCTTTATTTCGTCAGCAACATTCTGGGCAATTTCTGTATTAATATCATTAACAATGATATTTGCTTCTTCCCGTGCAAGAGTAAGGGCAATCGCTTTACCAATACCCCTACCAGCACCGGTAATAATTGCTACTTTATCCTTTAAGCTCATCTTTTAACCTCCTGTAAAAAGCTTAACTATTTAAAACTTGTGGATTCACTACTGATCTCGGTCTATTTCCGATAAGTACAGAAAGAACAGCCTCAGCAGTTTTTGTTTTAAGCTCAACATAGGACTCTTCTGAGTAAAAAGAGATATGAGGAGTTATAATTGTATTTTCCAGAGATAGTAAGGGATTCTCCCAATCAGGTGGTTCATTTTCCATAACATCCAGAGCTGCACCAGCAATCCATCTTTCTTTTAGGGCTATATATAAGACCTTTTCATCAACCAGAGGTCCACGAGAAGTATTAATCAAATAGGCTGTATTCTTCATCATTTTTAGTTCTTTTTCTCCAATAATATGCCTTGTTTCCTCAGTTAAAGGAGCATGGATAGAAAGAAAATCTGAATCAGAGAATAAGCGGTCAAAAGTAACCAATTCTACATCACTACCTGTTTTGGAGACATAAGGATCATAAGCAATAACTTTAAATCCAAAACCCGCAGCCTTATCTACCACCATCCTGGCAATCCTACCCAAACCAAAGAGTCCTATGGTCTGACCCTGTGTTCTAAAGAGTGGTTTAGCTAAGGTAAAATCCCATTTTTTTTCTCTTAATTTTCTATCTAACATTGTTATGGCCCTGGCACAGGAGAGAATTAGAGAAAAGGCATGGGTTGAAACTTCGTCAACACAATAATCAGGGACATTTGCCACAATAATATTATGTTCAGTTGCTGCTTTTAGATTGATATTGTCTACCCCTACTCCATAACGAGTAATTATTTTACACTTTTTAAGTGACTGTATTACCCTCCTGGTCAAGGGAGCATATTGATTGATCACAGCGTCAGCATCAGATGCAACTTTTATTACATCATCCTCTGTACGGCATGATTCTAAAATGGGTTCGGAATTAATTGTACTTAAGACTTTTTTTTCAATATCTACAGAAGGATGATCACAATCAGTAATAACAATCTTAAATTTTTTATTAGACATAATATTACTCCTTTAATAATACGTTTTTTTATTTTTCAATTATATCTAAACTAATTTTAACCAAAAATTAAATTAGGAACAAAAGTAATAAGGCCAGGGAATATCACACATAGAATAATTACAGATATTACAGCTATAAAAAATGGCCAGCTTTCCTTTACAAATTCTTGAATAGAACAATTCATAATAGAGCAGACAGAATACATGGCAACACCAACAGGTGGAGTTAAAAGCCCTATGGCACAGGTAATAACCATAATTACCCCAAAAAACACCAAATCTACTCCTACAGTTTTCATAATAGGTATCAATATTGAGGTCAGGAGTAAAATGATAACAGTAGAATCCATTACCATACCTAAAAATAAAAGAAATAATAAGATAATAGTAGTAATAAAAACTGGATTCCCGCTTAATGTTAAAATAAATTGTGATAACGCCTGTGGTATCATCTCCCAGGTAAGTCCATAGCTCACTAAACCAGACAGAGCAATCAAATACATAATCATTCCTACGTCTAGGATGGTATTAAGAATAGCATCCTGGAATCTTTTCCAGGTCAGTTCTCGGTATACAACTATGCCTACCATACAGGCATAGATGGCAGCAAGGGCTCCTGCTTCAGATGGAAGTAGCAAACCAGAGCGAAGACTTACTAATAGTATAATCGGGAACAAAATTGCCCAGATACTTCTAAAGAAAGTAGCAAGCATCTCTTTGGCAGGAGCTTTTATTTTATTCACTGGCAAATAACCCCTTCTTTTTGCAGTAATGGAAACAGTAATCATTAAGGAGAGCATCATTAAAAGACCGGGAACAATGCCTCCGGCAAAAAGTCGTCCGATTGATACTTCTCCAATGCTTCCATACAATACCATACCAATGCTGGGTGGAATGGAAATGGTAATTAAAGCAGAAAATCCATGTACTCCCGCGGAATAACCAGGTGCATAACCTTGTTTGGTCATATCTGGGCCCAATATACGCGATTCCATTGCTGCATCAGCAATAGCTGAACCAGAAACGCCACCCATCATGCTACTCATTACTACACTGGTATGAGCAAGAGCACCAGGCTTATGCCCCACCAAAACCGAAGCAAAGTTAACCAGCCTTTTTGTTATCCCGGTATTATTCATCAAATTACCGGCAAAGATAAAAGTTGGTATGGCCAGCAAGGTAAAATTTTGTGTTTGGGAAAGAATCAATTGCACAGGCATAGTAAAGGGCAGGGTAGGCTGCTGGATAAAAAAAACAAATCCGGATATGCCTATGGCAAAAGCTACCGGCATTCCTAATAAAAGAAATACAACAAATAAGATAAAGACGAGTAACATTATCACTCCTCCTTAAATAAGTTTAGATTCTTCCAACATGCTATTAAGCTCAATCATGGTAGTCATGTATTTTATTCTCTTCCTAAAATTTGAAATTTCTTACTTTTAATTAAATGCTCAATTTTAAGTAAAATAGTTAAGAGAAGGGAGGCGCATCCAACAGGTATACTTAGAGTTACCCAGGTATAACTAAAGCCCGGGATTCCCTGAAAAGCCCTGAATCTGGTAATAAAACAAAGCTTTATGCCATAGATAATAAGAAAAAGTAAAAAAACAATAATAATTATATAATTAAGCAGGGTAAGATAATTCTTTATTTTATCTGGAAATCTATTAACTAAAATTTCTACATTTACATGCCTATCTTTTCTCATGGTAATATCGGCACTGAAGAATACCGCCCAGGCAAAAAGAAAGGTAGAAGCATCCATAGCCCATCTGATGGGATAACCAATACTTCTCCCAAATCCTGCTACAAAAATAATACAAACTATAACAACAAATAACCATCCAGCTATAAAATTCTCTGCCTTACCTATAAATTCGTATGCTTTCCTAAATCTATTCACATAAATCCCTCCAATTCCCCCATTTGATTAAATAAATTTAAGATCAAAAGATTTACTAATTTATTTTTGGTATAAAGGTGATCGATTTATGATGATGCTAAAAATAAATTGAAATATACTAAAAAATATTATAATTTTTATCAAACAAGGGCAAAGCCTTGATCACTTAAATTCAACTATAACTAATCGCTTTGCCCTTGTAATTCTTATAAACTGTACCCGGTATAGAAAATTAGCCGAAAAGTAATTAGCCTTTGACAATAATTGTAGTTCCAGATTTCTATGCTATTGCATAGCTGCTAATTCTTCTAAGATTTGCTCTCTGACATCGGCAATACCAAGTACCTCATAGGCTGCTTTCCCTGCTTCTTTGAATGCTTCAACATTTATTTCTTCTGTGGGAATAATAGTCATACCTTTCTCTTCAGCTCTTTTTCTGTAATCCGGAATTTGTTCTTCCATGGAATAAGAAGTCTCTAACCCTGCTCTATCACATTCTTCAACCAGAATTTTTTGATATTCTTCAGGTAGACTATCAAACCATTTAGCGCTAATTACTTCAAAGTTAATCAGCAGGAAATGTTTTGTTTCACATACGTATTTCAATACTTCAAACAAATTGGCACCAAAAATATTGGCATAAACAAGTTCAGCACCATCAGCTGCTTTTTGTTGCACAGCAGTATATATTTCGCCAAAGTTAATAGCTGTCGGTACAGCGCCCAATGCTCTTACTGATTCAGACCAGATTGGAGCGGGAGGAGTTCTGATTCGTAAACCCTTTAAATCCTCTGGTGACTTAATTGGTTTGTTGGTCATAAAATGCCTGAATCCCTGTACCCAGTTAAAGGAAAGAACCTTTAAACCGTACTCCGTAGCTAACTCTTCATTCCATTTTTTAATAGTAGGAATTTCATTTAGCTTTTTTACCTCTTCAATGCTATTTACAAAGTAAGGGCCATTCATCACTGCGATGCCGGGAATATAATTACCTAAACGTGCTGAATCTGTATTTTGTCCTACATTAACACCCTGACGAATCTGTTCAATTATATCTTCTTCCACTCCCAGTTGTGCGCTATGAAAGACCTGAATCTCGACTTCTCCGTTAGTTCTTTCTTTTACTCTTTCCGCCCAATTGAGAAATCCCTGGTGATATGGTTCATTAGGCGATAATACATGATTAAACTTTAGCACATATTTTGCCTGAGCGGATACCAATGACGAGCATATCAGTACCAAAGCTATAACAATTAATAACACTGCATTAATTTTTTTCATCTTGTTTTTCCTCCTAATTTAATTTAACATTGATTCACTAATTTAACTTCCCAATACAATTAACAGCAATTTTAACAGTTTATCACCTCCTATAGAATAGAATAAGTAATTCTGAAGCTTGTTAATCTGAAGTAGTATTACAAGTCTTATTATTTATGTTTACCTCTGTACCCTCCCAGAGGCAGCACCTCCTATTAAATTTTTCACCTCTTTTAAGGAAAGTAAAGGCAAATCACCTGGTATGGAATGTTTGAGGCAGGATGCAGCCACAGCAAATTCCAGGGCTTCCTGGTCACTGGAGAGATGATTCAGACCATAAATTAATCCGGCAGCAAAGGTATCTCCACCACCTACTCTATCCACAATATCATGGATTTCATATTTTTTAGAAACAAAGAATTCCTTCCTGTTATCAAGTATTGCCGACCAGCCATTATAATCTGCCGAATGACTTTCCCTTAGGGTAATAGCAATCTTTTTAATATTGGGGTATAAGCCTAAAATCTTTTGAGTTATCTCCTGATATTTTTCTGCTGACAATTCCCCTGACTCTACATCTATATCCATCTTTACCCCTAAGGATTTCTGACAATCCTCTTCATTGCCCACAGCTATATCCACATATTTCACTAATTCATTCATGATTTCCGGAGCAGACTTCCCATATTTCCAGAGATTTTTCCGGTAGTTCAGATCACAGGATACTGTAACGTTCTTTTCTTTTGCTTTCTTAACAGCTTCTATAGAAAGGTCAGCTGCTGAAGAAGAGATCGCTGGTGTAATACCGGTAATATGAAACCAGCTTGCTCCTTGAAATACCTTATCCCAGTCAATATCACCCATCCTTGCTTCAGCAATAGCTGAGTGAGAGCGGTCATAGACTACCATTGAGGGTCTCTGGTTTGCTCCTGCTTCTAAGAAATAGATACCGAGCCTTTCTCCTTTTCGCACTATAAATGAGGCATCAATTCCCTGTCTTTTTAATTCTCTGATACAAGCCTCACCAATGGGATTATCAGGAATAACTGAAACATAAGCCACTTCAAGACCGAATCTAGCTAATGCTACTGCCACATTTGCTTCTCCACCACCAAAGGTTGCTTCCAAAAGAGGGCTCTGTAAAAATCGCTCAAACTGAGGTGGTTTTAATCTTAACATAATTTCACCAAAGGTAACATACTTTCCCATGATTTCCTCCCTTGTATTATTATCTTTGCATTAAATGTACGGCAAAGCCAGATACATTCATATCCAGATAAACAGCCTTCAACTTACCATTAGACTCTTTAGCGGTCTCAGGTAAGATAGAAATACCCTTCCTTTTTAGATAGGCAATGGCTCTGGTAATATTATTGGTGGCAATGGCAATATGACCATGTTCGCCCAGGTATTTCTTCTTCATTACCTCAAAGCCAGAACCAGCAAAGACTGAGCTACTTCCCTCTTTAGTAGTAAAATAGAAGTTATGAGATAATAGATTGGCAGCATTGAGGGCTTTCTCCTGGGTTTCTTCATTTATGCCTAAATGGGCTAACTGGAAACCTAACATAGTGGAAACCGCTTCTCTGGCGAGTTCGGTAATACGATTAAAGTTCCCGGAGGAGATAAAGTCGGATTTAACCATCCAGCTTCCACCACAGGCTAAAACTTGGGAATGAGCCAGATAGGCTAATAAATTATTCTGATCAATTCCTCCGGTAGGAATAAATTTGATCTCAGAAAAAGGTCCAGACAGGGCTTTAAGAAGATTTAAGCCCCCTGATGCTTCTGCTGGGAAATATTTTACTACCTCTAATCCCTTTTCTAAAGCCATTTCAATCTGAGTAGGACTATTAACTCCCGGAGTCACCGGTATATTGTTTTCGATGCAGTAATCAACAATTTTGGTGTTAAAACCAGGAGACACAATAAATTTGGCACCAGCAGTGACTGCTTTCTTCGCCTGTTCAATTGTTAAAACAGTACCCGCTCCCACTAAAATTTCAGGAAGTTCATCCGTTAAAGCCTTAATAGCATCTTCAGCAGCAGAGGTTCTAAAGGTAATCTCTGCAACAGGAAGGTCTCCTGAAAGAAGTGCCTTACCCAAAAGAACAGCATCTTCAGCTCTATTAACCTTTACTACCGGTACAATCCCTAATTCTCCAATTTTTTTGAGAATATTGTTCAATTGAATGTCCTCCTTTTAATTAGATTTATGATAATATCAGTATAATTTAAAATTTTTTCACAAAATTGCTTAAGAACTTAATTGAAATCCTAACCGAGCAGAAATTTTGTCGCAGCTATAAATCAATTCATCTATTAATTTACTCTGTTTCCCCTTATTTATGCGGTAAGAAGGACCTGAGATGCTCACTGCAGCAATGACTCTTCCCTGATAATTCCTGATTGGAGCAGCAATACAGCGAACATATTTTTCATTCTCCTCTCTATCCAGGGCAAATCCTTCTTGTTCAATTTTGTTAAGCTCTTCTATCAGCTTACACTTATCAGTTATCGTATTTTCAGTGAGTTTAGAAAGCTCTATTTTAACTAATATATGTTCTCTTTTGTCTGAGGGAAGAAAAGCCAATAATATTTTACCTAATGCAGTACAATGTAAGGGCGCTCTCTTGCCAACATAAGAAATCATTCTAATAGTTTGGGTTGATTCCTCCTTAACTAAATAAAGAACATTGTTATCTTCTAAAATTCCTAAATGTACTGTTTCGTCACATCGTTTTGCTAGCTCCTTTAAGTAGGGAGTAGATTCTCTTATGAGGTCAATTTGTTGTAATTTTGCCATTCCTAATTCTAACAACTTCAAGCCTAATTGATATTTTTGTGTGGAAGGATCCTGTTCTACATATCCACCGTATTTTAAAGTATCAAGTATACGGTGAATGGTACTGGGATAAAAATGCAATTGCTCACCAATCTCAGTCATACTCATTGGCGCATTATTCTTTAGTAATATATCTAGGACTGTGAAAGCTTTATTTAATACTTTTATAGGATAATTTGGAGTTATTTTATTCATTTTAATTCCATTCTATATTACAGAATATCTTTCTAAATCATATTTTAATTATATAAAAAACTATTACAATTTTCAATATCTAATGATACTTTTTAAATTAGATTCATTATTCATGGATGAAGTACTATCTTAATAGATTCTTTATTCTTGGCAATCTGATAGGCTTTATTGATATCTTCTAACTTCATAACATGGGTAATCAATGGTTTAAGTTTCATCTTTTTTTGTGTATACAGCTCTAAGGCTAACAGATAATCGGCCCAGGTAAATCCCTGTAATCCCTTCAGTTGCTTTTCTTCTCTAACTACATTCCATGGTTTAAAAGAGATTTCTTTTCCAGCAAATCCACTTCCACCCATTAGGAGCAAGCCTCCTACTCCTAATATATCCAAGCCCTGAGAAACAGCAACAGCATTACCGGTAGCCTCAACTACTGCATCAGCTCCTTTGCCCTGAGTAAAATCTAAGACCTCTTGCACCGCATCAGTTTGATCCGCATTGATTACTTTACTCGCTCCCAGTTCAATAGCAACTTTTAATCTTTGTTCATCACCATTCAAACCAATCATAATACAATAGCCAGCTCCGGCAGCCAATGCAGACTGAAGCAATAAAAGACCAAAGGGGCCGGGTCCTAATAATACTACTGTGCTTGCCGGTTTGATACAATTAGTCCGAAAAGCCCTGGTAGATGTAGTGGCTAATTCAAGTAATGTGGCTTCATCATCGGAAATATTATCCGGTACAGGGAAAAGAATATCTTCCGAAGCAACGACATATTCGGCAAAACAACCCGGTGTATCTATTCCCAGATGATCCCAATTGCGGCAGTAATGAAATAATCCGATTTTACAACCATAACAAGTCCCGCAGCCTTTAATGTCACTACTGGTAACTCGGTCACCAATTTTTACCTTAGTTACATTATTTCCTACTTCCACTACCTCTCCGGATAATTCATGTCCAGGTATCATAGGTAATTTTACCTTACCATGCCTTCCCATAAAATGATTGTCTATAATTGCTACATCTGTTCCGCAAAAGCCAGCAGCTTTCACTTTTACTAAGGCTTCTTGTGGACCAGGAACGGGTAACGGTATATCTTTAATAATACATTCTTTTTGCTCATTCACTTTTACAGCTGCTTTCATATTTTTCATCACCTCAAATAATATTTAAAGATCCTGTTAATTATTTTATTAGATAAAAAACAATTGTTCAAATATCTATAGGTATCCTAAAAAAGTTTTGGAATAAATAATACTAAACCAGGCCAATAAGAAACTAAAAGCAATGTAACCATACTTATCAAAAGAAAAGGGATCACTACTCGTGCCATAAATTTAATAAAAAGTTTGATGATATTGGTACTTAAGAATAAACAAAAGGATTGACTGACTTGTTTAATTAATTTTTACAAGTTTACCTTCTTTTTCAGATTGATAGACACTCTTTATTATCTGGAGAGCGATTCGGCCGTCTTCCCCTCGAGCACCTTCCTCAATTTCTTTATCTAATTTGACACATTCAACAAAGTGCCTGATTTCATTTACATAGCCCAAGGAATGTTCTTCATCCACTGCCGGGAAAGTCCATCCCTTGGTGGTATCTGCTTTTTCAATAGCATATTCATATCCAACTGGGCTATAAACTAGTATGGGAGAGCCATGGGTTAATTCTATTTTAATATTTCCTTTACTGCCATAAATTTCAATTTTGTTATCCATGCCACCAAAGGTGATATAATTACCCTCTATAAATCCAAAAGTGTTATCCTCAAAAGTCAATATTCCAGCAGCCCAGTCTTCTCCTTCAAACTCATTATGTAATAAATTTTGGTGTAAACCTTTACTGGTTTTACCTAATACTTCTACCACTTTTTTCTCCTTAAACCAGTTAACAAAACCAGCAGGATGTATTCCTAAATGAATCATTGCCCCTCCACCACAATATTTCACCTTCTGAGCATAAAGAGAGTGTGATCCACCGTGGCTTTCCTTTGCCTTAATATAAAGGATATCACCAATAGCTCCTTCTTTATAAATTTCTTTTGCTCTCATAAGAGCAGGGGCAAAAATCCAGTCTTCGGCATACATCAATTTCACTTTATTATCACGACAAACCTTAATCATTTTATCGCAATCTTCTAAAGTAGTAGCTAAGGGCTTTTCACATACTATATGTTTTCCTGCAGCGGCTGTATGAGCAACAATTTCTCTATGAAGAAAATTTGGCACGCAAACGCTCACCATCTGTATATCCTCTTTTTCAAGCATTTCCCTATAATCACTGTAAGCCTTGGGTATTTGGAATTGGGTACAGAAATTATCGAGATTATCTATCGCAGCTACTGCCACCAGTTCGGCATCCGAACATCGCTGATATGCCCTAGCATGTAAACCTGCAGCAAATCTGGATCCTATAATACCTACTTTGACTTTAACCACTTTTATCTTCTCCTTTACCTGTTATTTTCTGTTAATTATTACCATATCTGATATCTAAAGATTCCGCAAGAAATTTCAAGGTAATCTATTTAATTTAATAATCCAATTTATCATGGAATTCTAAAAATATTATTATTCAATGATTATTAATATTTTTCCTTATTGTAAATCATTAAATGGTATCCCATCCATATCTGTAAATGTCTGATTCTCCCCGGACATTCCCCAGATAAGCGTATAATTGCTGGTGCCTACACCAGAATGAATAGACCAACCGGGCGCTATTACTGCCTCTTCATTCCTGGTAATGATGTGCCGGGTCTCTTTTGGTTCACCTATAATATTAACTATGATGGCCTCCTCTTTTAGTTCACAAAATAGAAAAATCTCGGTCTTTCTAGCATGAGTATGGCCTGGAATATTACACCAGACATTTCCCGGTTCCACTGCTGTCATCCCCATAGTTAATTGACTTGTTTGTATGGTTTCTGGAACTATATATTTATAGAGCACTCGCTTACTGGCGCCTTCTGCTGAACCAAGTGCAATTGGTTCAATCATATTGAATTCAATTTTTTTAGTGGGATAAGCTTGGTGTGCAGTGGTGCATACAAAATAAAACTTAGCCAATTTTTCCTGGTTCTTGCTTAGAAACTGAATATCGCGTACTCCCATTCCGACATACAATAAATCCTTATAATTTAAAACATAATCCTCACCATCTACTTTGATAATGCCAGGAGAACCAATATTTATGATTCCCATTTCTCTTCTTTCCAGAAGGTAATCAGTTCCGGTAATTTTTCTGGTATCATCTATTACAAGAGGCTGTTGAGGGCAGATACCACCGACAATCATTCTATCAAAATGGGTATAAACCATTTTCTGCTTTCCAGGAATAAACAATCCCGGAATTAGCATCTCCTTCCGTAAGCCTTCTGTATCCAGGCTTTTAATATATTCTATATTAAATGCTTGTCTTATTTCCATTTTATTTTTTCTTGAAAACCTCCTTTAATTAATTTGTAAATATATAAGATCAACTACATATTAATTTAATATACAGAAAGTGGCATAAATTTTAATGGCAGATAGAGTACCAGCTGTGGAAAAAGCACAAGTAATATTACCACAATAGCCATGACCAGATAAAATGGTAAAAATTCTCCAACAACATCTGCAATATTAATCTTTCCCACTGCACAGGCGACAAATAGCGCACAACCCACTGGTGGAGTTACTATGCCAATTGCTAGCGCAATATTAACAATTATCCCATACAGTATAGGGCTTATTCCTAAAGTTTTTGCTATAGGCAAGAATATTGGTGTAGTAAGCAAAATTACTGGATCGTTATCCATTACACAACCGATAGCCAGCATAAAGGCTACAATGAGCAACAAAAAAACAGTAGGATTAGAGGTCACAGCTATAAACCAATCTGCTATCATGCTAGGGACATGATGTAAAGCCAGTATCCAGCCCAAGGGAGTGGTGGCACCAATCAACAAAAGTGAAATTGCCGAAGTTACTCCAGTCATAACTAGGCAATTAAAAAGTTTTGGTATAGTTAATTCTTTCAGATATAAACCTAGTCCTAAGGCATAGAAAACTGCAACTACTGCCGCTTCTGTTGCGGTAAATATTCCACTAAATATACCCCCCAGGATAATAATAGGTAAAATCAATACCGGTATGGCTTGATAAGCATCCTTAATAATTTGTCTAAAGGGTACCCGGGGGTATTTCGGATAGTTTCTGACCTTTCCTTTATAAGTAGCCAAAGAAATCTGGGCCACACCTATTAAGATACCCGGAATAATTCCTGCCAAAAATAATGCACTTACCGATACATTGGAAACCCAGGCATAAATAATAAGGGGGATACTTGGTGGTATAATTATGCCAATAGTTGAGGAGGCGCCTGTCACTGCTACACTAAACGGCCTGTCATAGCCTTCTTCAATCATGGCATTCATAATCATGGCACTGGCTCCAGCAGTATCAGCCGTTGCAGAACCAGACATTCCTGCAAAAATCATCGAAACAAGAACATTTACAATGGCCAGACCACTTCTCACAAACCCTATAAGGGAGGTGATAAAAGATACCAATCTTTTAATAATACTGGTAGAGGTCATAATGTTAGCTGCTAACATAAAGAAGGGAACAGCTAATAAAGGAAAAGAATTGATGCCCCCAATTAATTTTTGACCTATTAAGGAAACAGGAATGGGTATATCGCCAAACTTCAATAGAATCCAGGAGGTAGCAATAATAGCATAAATTATTGGGAAGTTCAGAATAATGAAAAATCCTAAAATGCCTAAAAACAAAAAAACAATAGTCATTTAATTTCTATGATCCTTTCTCTATTATTCTATTCTGGTTTTTCGTAATCCCCTCTTTAATATATGATAATATGTCTTCCAAAACATAACAGCAAGATAAAATACCTCCTGCCAGAACAGCTGAATAGACATAAGACATACGGATATTTAGTGCAGGGCTTATTTGTCTAAATGTTAGTTTAGATAAATAAACTCCATTAATAATCATTACATCAAAAATTAATATAAAAAGAAAAATATCCAGTGCTAATTGCAGGCTTTGTTGTAACTTTGGAGAAAGTTTCTTAAAGAAAATATCAACCGTAAAATGAGATTTTCGCTTAATTCCGATTGCCGCTCCCAAAAGAACAATCCATATCAGAAGAAATCTAGAGGCTTCTTCTGTCCAGGCAAGTGGGGAATTCAATACATAGCGAAAGACAACCTGAAGCAGTACTATAACAGAGAGAATTGCTGTTAGTAATGCTATGATTGCTTCGATAATATTAGATTTTCTTAAGGCTTTTAAAATTTTTAAGATTGTTTCAATAATTATCATTTAAATGATTTTTCCTTCTGACATATATTTTCTAAATCAGTAAATACTTTTTCAAAATAAAAACTTTATCTTTCTTAAAAAAGTGATTTTTATTTTTTCCCTTTTCATGTTAATGGACTATGCAGCAAGGTTTTATCTAAACTTAATACATCAATTAATGGCTTAAAGGAGTAACAAAAAAATACAATAATCTGAGATTACTCTACTGACATTACAAAATCGAAAAATTCATTTCCATATTCTTTGACAGCAGTTTCCCACATTGGAGTAACAGCATTCTTGAATTCTTCCTTATCAACCTCAGTAACAGTGGCACCTACTTTTTGTACAGCATCTTTTGCATCAACAGTCAATTTGGCCCAAGATTCACGTCCTGCTTCAATAAATGCTGGTAATGTTTGCAACAATACTGTCCTATCAGCATCAGATAGTTTTTCCCAGGTTTTGGTGCTAACCAGTAATCCAGTTATATCAATAGTATGGACGTCTAAAGCATAATAGGGTGCTCCCTCATAATGTTTTTGAGTATAATAAGCGCCAAAATCATTCTCAGCTCCATCCAAGACTCCTGTTTGCAGAGCACTGTAAACCTCACCGTAAGCCATAGGAACCGCTTTTGCTCCAACCATGTTCACCATATTAATATAGACATCATTTTCCATGACTCTGATTTTTAAATTAGCTAGATCAGCTATGCTATTTACCGGTTTTTTAGTATAGAAGCATCTTCCTCCTCCACATATCCAACCCAAGCTTAAAAAACCAACTTTTTGTTCTTCAATATAGGCATTCATTTTGTATGATAATCCGGTATCAAGAACTCTAATAAGATGGTCTACATCTTTAAATATATAGGGAAGGCTTAACACATTAATCTGTGGAGCAAAACTACCAAAAGGTCCCAAAGAGGTGGTACAAAAATCTATGGTACCCATCTGCACGCCTTCAATTAATTCTCTTTCGTATCCTAAAACTGCATTGGAGTAGACTTCAAGCTTAATTTCCCCATTACTTGCTTTATCTATTGCTTCTGCCCAGGCAGCAAAGGCTATATGATATGGGTATTCTTCAGTGCTGTCGTCACCAGAACGAAGTACCAGTCTCGGTTCTGCTAAGACTGATAACGATACTAAAAATACCGCAACTAAACAAATTGATACTACTAATATTGATTTCTTAAAATTAATGTTAGCCATTTACGATATTGCCTCCTTATCGGACTAATATTTTTTAATTTTTAGCTTAGTAAAACTAATTTTTAAAATATTAATGTTTTTTCTTATTGTAGTTTTTTGTTATTTTTTCAGTCTAAATTATTTGTTTTTCCTGCTACATAGCCCATTTTAAGAAATACTTTTATTTAATAATAAAAATAGATATTTATTTAGGTATTTTAGCCGATTCAATCACTCTCCTTAAAATTATATTTCAAAAACATTTAGGTATGCTATTTTCTATATAATAGAATTTATTTCTATATAATATAAGTTTATTGTATACCAGATGTCTTGGAATGTCAAATTTTACCCTGATGATTTATTGATAATATTAAAAGAATTGCACATTAATTGAGGAAACTTCTTATGAACGGATTGATTACTCTTCCTTCTAAGCAAATTAATTCTCCTGATGATAAATGATAATTAGTTAATCAAAATATTGTAAACTGATATATTTTTTACAACTATCCCATAAATAAAGAAAAAGTTCTTCTTTTTTCCTACTATCTAGCTCTATCAAAATGGGAAAGGTCAAGACCGGTTATAAAATCAAGCACTACTGGGATCCCCTCTTTATTCAGCTGCAAGGCTTTTCCCAGGGCAGGCCAAATATCCGAAGGATTGTTTACTCTTTGACCGTAACAATTACAGGCTTCAGCCCATTTTACGAAATCAGGCTGAACTTTAAATGTAGCGATATCATTACCTTTATACTTTCTCTGGTTGTATTTAACCCAGCCAAAAGCAGAGTTGTTCAGGATAATCCAGGTACAACCAGCTCGATATTGTGCTGCAGTGGGTAACTCCTTCATATACATCTGGAATGCTCCATCCCCGGTGATGCATACCACTTTTTTCTCTGGTTTGGTGAGCTTAGCAGCGATAGCTCCTACCACTCCCATACCCATACAGGTCTGCTCGGCAACGGGTATACAAAAAGATCCTTCTTGCACTTTGTAATAAGGATAGCAATAAGACCAGGTATCCTGTGAACCATTTTCGTTTACCAGTATAGTATCATTTCCAAAGACCTTACTCACCTCATGGACAATCCTTTTTGCGGGAATGGGAAGATCTTCTATCTGACACTCCTGTTCTATCTCTTCCTCATATTCTTGCTTATCGCTTATTAATTTTTTGATTCTTGGTCTTTCCTTATAAATTAGATCTTCTGTTAACTGATCTTTGATGGTATAAGAAAGCTGCCTTAACACCAATTTAGCATCTCCTATAATTGCCACATCAGGGAACCAGTTTCTGCCTATTTCAAAAGGTGCTATATCTATCTGGATGAATTTGGCTTTGGGTGGGAAGTCTTGCCAGTCATGAGTTTGAAAACTTTCATTCCTGCTACCCAGGGAGATAAGTAGGTCAGCTTGGCTATAATAGTCCTTGGCTATCTTGGTCCTGTAGATACCGCTTACTCCCAGAGCAAGAGGATGATTTTCGCTAAGAATACCCCTGCCTCCCGGGGTGGTTAAAAAAGGTATACCTAATAATTCTATAAACTCTCTAAACTCCTCTTTTGCCTGAGAGAGCATTGCACCATGACCGGCTATTATTACCGGTTGGCTGGCTGAAAGCAATAATTTGGCAGCAGCTTGGACTAATTCCGGATCTGCTGCTGTTCTGATTTTTTTTATTGTTTTATAGTCAGCAATTGGTTCTGTTTCAAGCTCAAAACCACTGGCAATTCTGCCCCCTACATCAAGAGGTATCTCTAAAAAGACTGGGCCTGGCTGCCCATTTAGAGCCAGGGAAAAAGCACGATGAAGGTACCAGGGAATCCTCTCTCCATCAGGTATTCTGGCACTCCATTTAGTAATTGGCTCCATCATCCTTCTCTGATCACATTCTTGAAATTCTCCCATACCCTCTGTTTTTTGATTGACTGAAGGTGCAAAAACAAGCAGGGGTACACATCCTGAATAGGCCTCCAGGACACCTGGTATGAGATTGGCCACTCCAGGACCGGAACTACCACTGCAGACACCAGGCTTTCCTGTTAAATGAGAATAAGCCATAGCCATGAAAGGAGCAGAGCCCTCATACCTTAAATTAATGCCCTTAAGACCTTCTGTTTGATGAGCGTACCAATGTAAGTCAGTATCCCCTATACCATAAACATGTTCAACGCCCTGTTCCTTGATTATCTTAGTAACCAGTTTCCAAGATTTCATGTTTAACATCCTCCATTTTGTATTTCATTTTAACCAGCAAAAAAACAAATCCGCACGCTAGCGGGTGACTTAAAACCCTTTAAATGTGGCCAATTTTTACTTTTTATTAACCAATTTTCTTGTTCTCTTTACTCTATCATCTCTTAACTAATATTCCGGTTAATCTGTGAAGGCAATTTTACCACTTACTTCGGAATTCATTCAAAAATATCAAGTTTGGGTACATTTTAATCTTTACGGCTCAGTCATTTTATTGAAGCAAGATTCTTCTCAATGATATTCTTTCCATATTTCCTCAATATCTGATTTCTTCCTAAAATTATCAATACATGTTCTGATTTCGTTTATTTATTATCTAAAATTTAAAAATATAATGGCAGGTATTTCTAATTTTATAAGATTTATCCAATCTTATCAAATATTCAATCGGTTTAAAGTTTTTATGGTCATTTCTGTAGCAGCATCCTGATCAGGTAGAGGAAGTATTTCTGCTGAAATATAATCCTGATATCCAATCTCTTTTAATGTCGCAAATACTTTCGAAAAATCAAGATGACCAAAGCCTGGTGCCCAACGATTACTGTCTGCAACATGAATATGGGTAATATATTCTTTAGCTTGTGTTAAACTTTTGTAAATCGAACTTTCTTCAATATTCATATGAAAGGTATCTGCCAGTAAGCCAAGGTTAGGAACGTTTACCCTTCTAATAAACTCTACACCTTCCTGAAGAGTATTAATAAAATTACTCTCATATCTATTTACTGGTTCCAGGGTTAATTTAACATTGTCTTCCTGTGCAAAGATGGCACATTCTCTTAGACAGGATATAGTCCATGCCTCGGCATCCTCTCTGGCAATCCCTTCCTTCACAATTCCTCTAATTAAACCTATAATCACCTGGGAACCAAAATAAGAAGCAAATCTGATTTGCTCAATTATCCTTTCCACAGTCATTTTTCTGATAATCTCATTGGGATCAGAAAAACTCAATCCCTCCTCACCCCAGGCTTGCCCTGTACCAATGGCAGGAATTTCTAGATTGTATTCTTTTACCAGATGCAATACTTTCTCTTTATCTAAATAGCGAGGGTCTCTGACTGCCAATTCAATCCCATCAAAACCAAGTTGAGCAATTCTTTTAATATTTTTCTCTAAATCCTCTTGAAAGGCCAGAGCTGAAAATTTAGTCTGTTGTGTGGAGACAACAATGCTTTTTTTCATGATTAAACCCTTTTCATTAAATATAATTATTTCAAAAACGAAATTTCTATCCAGGGCAGAAATATTTATGCCATGTTAATAAACTTTATGTATTTTCCACTCAGTAAGCAATAGAAAATACTAATGACTTGTACTATATAAATAATGAAAAACTTTATTAATATCTTTAATTTTAAGTTGTTATTTTTTTGTTATTTTGTATTGGACTAGATGCTAAATAATGTATTGGTGACCCGATATTTTTGTTTCATTTTCTCCCCCTCACCCTAATCCTCTCCCTCCTAGAGGAGAGGGTAGTATAAACTCCCCCTTTATGCGAGAAATAGACTCCCAGCCCTTACAGACGTGGTGCTCACTTCTATAGACTTCGTCTGTCCCGATATGGCGGGAACTTGCTCTCATCTCCACTCTTACAGATGGGGAGTTCCCGCTAGATTAAATCTTTTCTTGTTTTCGATCCTACCCCTTGATGAAATTATTGTTCTATCTCGTCTCCTCCCCCTTCGAGGGGGAGGATCAAAGTGGGGGTGAGGAATATAAAAAAATTTGACATTTTATCTATTATCTATAGACTGTTGATCTGCCCAATATAGGGCAATTCAAAGACCGATTTCCAGCCTTTACTCATAGGCTCTCTCAAGAATGGTTCCATCTCTTTGGGATCTCTTAAGCTAATCTTTTCCACCGGTGGCAATTTACCAGCCGGATAGTTCTCTAAAATCTCATCATGTACCAGAGTTAGATATTTCAAAATTGCCGTTATAGGTCTTTTAGCTTTCTCAGCAGTTGCTCTGGTTGGTTTACCTACTACACCTTCGGGAACAGCTGCTCTTTCGATAGCAGAATGGCCTTCTCCCTGTTGCCACTGCTGGGGACGACGATAAGGATCAACGGAGGTATCAAAATGTCCACCAGGTAATAAAGATTCTCCCTCGGTATCAACAGCATACTTCATATCTAACATATCTGGAAAGAGTAATAATCCCACAGAGGCTTCCGCTTCATCAGCATGAATGAAGTCAGTGGATAAACTATCTTTCCTTTCAATCGGGATAAAGAATTCTCTGATTGCTCGATGCCAATCAATCACCCGATAAATACCTGGCAATTGATAGCGTTTACAAAATTCCTGCAAAGCTGATTCTAATACCCATAATTGTCCATGATTGTTAATCCAGATTTGTTTTCTAAAGCCATCATTCCAGAGTCCTAACATAACATTAATCATGGTCTCTCGAACTACATCCTCAGGCATAATAATAGTACCAGCCATACCGCAATGATGATAGGGATGAGCACCATAATTTAAGGGAGGAAAGGCTAAACTTACCGGTTTCCCCTTCTTTTTGGTATACCTCCTGAGAGCCTCACAGATTTGGGTCACCATGAAGGTATCCAGACCAGAATTAGCATAATCACCATGACATTCAGTGCATCCTACCGGGACAAGGACAATGTCATTCTTTCTCCGCTCCTCCATAACATGCTTTCTGGGTGTATTTTGAATATAACTTCCTGCTTTCCCCAATTCAGATGGAGAAGGAATGTCATAATCCTTTAAAATTTTCTCAATTTCACTCATAGGTGCATCAAAGATCTTTTTCTTCAACTGACCTATCTTGTTATTTTCAAAGAAAATATTGGGATATTCTGTTGCTAACCATTGATTTTCCATATTTTTCTCCTTAATATATATTTAGTTGACTTTTTTCACAAAAATTTCAAATTACAACTTAATCAAATATACAGGTAATCTTGGCTTCCTCTCGAGAGGTCCTGAGCATTATTATATGTTCTGGAACTTCTTCTAACTTTATCCTTTTAGTAATAATGGGGATCATGTTCATCCCGATAGCCATTGAACTAATTACTCTGGGGAATGTCCCATGACCGGAATGTCCCTGGGAACCGATAATTTCTGCTCTCCTAACCTGGAATACCTCTCCGGTTAAAGGAATTTTCTTATCAGCCCGGGCTACAATAACCACTGTGCTGTTAACCATCTTTCCTTCCCAGATGCATTCTTCTATTCCTGGCCATACTTTATCCGGCAATCCAGTGGCCTCTAAATAAAGTTTGGCACCCAATCCTCCAGTAATCTCTAAAACACGCTGAGCAAAGTTCTCTCTTATCGGATTAATAATAAAGTCAGCACTCATCATTTTGGCTATCTTAGCCCTATCTGCAGAAGGTTCTGAGAGAATTACTCTGGCTGCACCAGCTCTCTTTAATATCGCTACAGCAGCAAGTCCAATTGGTCCTCCACCCAGAATAACCACATTATCTCCCGGTCTGATTCCCCCACCTCTTTCGATTACTGCATTATAGGCTACTGAGGTAGGCTCTGTTAAACTACCTGCCAGGAATAAGTCATCCCCTTGGTACACTTCCCTGAGTTCTTCCAGGCTCCAGGTATACTTGGCATCAACTTTCACATATTCGGCAAAAGCACCATCAATGCTAAACCCAATTTCCTGTAATTTCTCACAATGATTAGGATACCCATCTACACAAGGCCGACAGGTTCCACACCAGAACATCTCTTCGGCAGTTACTGCTTCCCCTTCTTCATATCTTTTCCCGGTACGTTTGTTGAAGGCATTTTCTCCAGCTTTTACTACAACACCGGAAAACTCATGACCCAAAACAACAGGAAAGGCTGTTAAACCAGGATACCAGATATAACCATCTTCATCCGGTTGAGCCATATGTACATCGCTACCACAGATACCACATGCTTTCACCTTGATCAAGACATCGGTTGGTCCAATTTCAGGAATATCTTTTTCCACAATCTTAAGTTGTGGATTACGCCATACTTTACTACCTAAATAGGTTAATTTACCTTCAATATCCTTGGAACCAATCTTAAAATCGGGCTTTGGATTCCAGGTTGCTTCCAGTACTACTGTTTTCATTTTTTTTGCCATTTTTCTTATCTCCTTTACTTCTGAAATTATTTTAGTCTATTTCTCGACATGATTTTCTTTTAATTAATTCCGGTTTTATAAGTATATTAGGATGATTCGTTTTGCGCTCTATTCTTTCTAATAGTTTGATAATTGCTAATGAACCCATCTCTACCATAGGCTGTCGAATTGTAGTCAGAGGTGGTGAAATATATGTTGCTAACTTAATATCATCAAATCCGACAATGGAAAAATCAGAAGGGACTTCAAAATTATGCTCACGAATTGCTTCTATGGCACCTACTGCCAGCAAATCATTGGCAGTAAATACTGCAGTAGGGGGAACTTCTAATTGCAAGAATTGTTTCATTACCTGGTAACCACCTTTAATTCTAAAATCACCTTCCCCAATGTAAAATCTTTGAAAAGGAATGCCATAATTCTGTAGCGCTTTTTTGTATCCCTTAATTCTATCCAAGGCAGCTGTAGTATTATAAGGTCCAGAAATATGAGCTATTTTTTGATGCCCCAAGCTGATTAGATACTCTGTAGCGAGATATCCTCCAGCAATATCATCAATAGAAATTGAATTTTCTTGCAATCCTTTAATATTACGAGAAAGAAGAATATAAGGACACCTAGCCCGTCCTAACTCTATAATGCTTTTATCTCTGATTTTAGCAGTTGCCATAATTACACCTTCTACGCATTTTTCTGTTAGTAATCTTAAATAGTTAGCTTCTTTTTCTAAACAATCATCAGTATTACATAGAATCACATTATAACCATACTTATTAGCAGTATCCTCCACGCCTCTGGCCAAACCGGCAAAAAAGGGATTGGCAATATCAGGAATTAACATAGCTAACGTCTGGATCTTCTTAGTTTTGAGACCCCTGGCTAGGGCATTAGGAGTATAATTCAAATCTTCGATCGTAGAAAAAACCTTCTTTGCAGTCTTTTCACTGATATTAGGATTACCATTGATCACCCGGGATACAGTGGAAGGATGAACTCCCACTGCTTTGGCAATATCTTTCATTGTAGTTCTCATGATAAAAATCTTCCTGAAATGATTTTAAAGATATTCGATAGAACTGATTACTGATAGTAATCAGCAATAGTAATGAATTCTCTTCTCAATAATGATTCTTTGGCAGCATATCCCATGACCACCGCCATCTTGCCGTCAAATCCGCTCACAGAAGGTTCTTTATCCTCTTTAATACATTGAATAAAATGCTTCATTTCATCAATATAGGATTCATTGTATCTCTCCAGAAAGAAATATACCGGCTTATCGCTTCTGACATCCTCAGCACCACTCACAAGAACTTCAGTTGGTTTTTTATTACCCACTTGAATACAACCTTCGGAACCAAATACCTCTATTCGCTGATCATATCCATAAACGGCTTGTCTGCTGTTGTCAATAGTTCCCCAAGCACCATTTCTATATTGAAAAGTGACCAGGGCAGTATCGATATCATTGTATTTACCTATCTCCGGATTTACCAGAGTGCTTCCCACTGCTATAAGCTCTTTTACCTCATCATCCAGAAGAAAACGTATCATATCAAAATCATGAATCATCATATCCAGGAAAATGCCGCCTGACACTTTAATGTATTCTATGGGAGGAGGGGCAGGATCGCGACTGGTAATTCTAACAATATGTGGACTACCAATCTTGCCTTCTTTCACCAGGTCTTTAGCCTTCTTAAAGCTGGGATCAAAACGCCTATTAAAACCAATTTGTAGTTTCATCCCTGCTCTCTTTACCTCTAACAATGCTTGATCAATTTGATCTATATCAAGGGCAATCGGTTTTTCACAAAAGATATTTTTCCCTGCCTGTGCCGCCTCAGTGATTATTTGAGCATGGGTATCCGTTGAGGAACAGATGACTACGGCATTGATATCCTTATTATCTAATAACATACGATAGTCACCAGTAACTACTGGTATCTCTAACTGGTAGGCAATTTCCTGTGCACTCTTTTCCAATACATCAGCAACTGCTAATAACCTTGTCCCTGGAATCCGGTATTTCAAATTCATTGCGTGTAACCTGCCAATTCTACCTGCACCAATTAATCCAATATTAACTTTTTCCATACCTCTACTACCTCCTTTTTAATGCTATCTGCTTCATTTTTTCTTGCTCTTCCTTTAAATAATTCATTGTTGAATATAATGCAATCGATAGATGCATTTTTTCTTTTATTGTTAAAATCTGAATTCTCTCACCGTTTGAAACATCGCCATCAGGTTTTCAATGGGAACTTTAGATTGAATATTATGAATGGTGTTAAAGACAAAGCCTCCACCCTTTCCAAATATCTGGCAGCGCTCGGTGACTTCTTCTTTTACTTCTTCAGGTGTTCCAAAGGGAAGTGTTCTCTGGGTATCTATCCCACCTCCCCAGAAGACTAACTGTTCTCCATACTTTTCCTTCAACCTTTTGGAATCCATATCCTTTGCGGAGGTCTGAACAGGGTTTAAAATATCTACTCCTGCTTCTATAAAATCATCTAAAAATGCAGCAATGGATCCACAACTATGATAGAAAGTCTTCCAGGAAGTGTTTTTGTGTATCCAGTCATTGATTCTCTTATGAAAGGGTTTGTAAAATTCACGGTACATATCAGGAGAAATAAAAGGGCTGTTCTGGGTTCCAAAATCGGTGCCACTGACATAAATGACGTCGATTTTATTACCAACTGCTTCATAAGCAAGTTGCAGGTTTTTCAAAGCTATTTCACATTGCAGTTCAAAGATTCCCTTGATATAATCGGGATATTCAATATGAGCCATAATCCATTTTTCTGGATCCCTGATACCTTTGGGATGTTTTACAGCCGGGCCCGGTACCTGAGAGATATCTCCAAAACTGGCATCAATAAATTCTCCAACAATGCAAAGATCGCTATTCTGATATAGGTTTTCAGCATTCTTTTCTAAATACTGGAGTGTTTTTTCCGAAAAAATGGAGAATTGCTGATTAACCCAATCCTCAGGATTCAGATTTTGCTCATCAATCGGTTCCTGACGAACCAAGAGATCAAAATAATAGCCGTCCTTGGGCATCTTTGCTACAGGAGCCACTGAGGTTTCTCCCTGGGGATAGAGAAACACATTTCCTTCCTGATCATGTTCGGTAGTAAATTTCCCCGGAACTATAATCCTCGTACCATCCGAGAGGGTCCATGGTTTCCAATTTTCGTTTTTAAATCCAAATGCATTGGTAGGAAGCCATAGACCGATAATATCAATCCCTAATTTCTCAATTACTTCCATTTCAACCTCTGCCAGCATCTGAAAGGGATCTACAACTCTGACCGTTTTAGCCTTCAGATTCAATGCTTGCCTTAGTTTTGCGTAAGTACTAGCCTGAATACCGGTTACTAATGTGGAACCTAAGTCCATAGGAATACGATCCGTCTCCTGATGGTGAAGCGCCTTTCTTACCCGTTCTCGAGAATTCACTTAACTATCTCCTAAAAATAAAAAATAATTGCGAATTTTAAAAAAATTCATGCTTTTTTTTCTTGTTCCATCTTCCCAGAAGCAATAATTTCGATAATATCTTCCGGACTGGAATCTTTTTTATAAACCTCTCCAATTTTAATCCCTTTATCCAGCATAACAAATCTTTCTGCAACAGGATATACATGGTACACATTATGTGTGATGAAAATGACTGAAATTCCTGATTCTCTGGCATTCTCCACCTGCCTTAATACTTCCCTGGTCTCTCTGACCGATAAAGCAACAAGTGGCTCGTCAAGAATCAGGAGTTTGACCTTGAAATGCATCGCTCTCCCAATTGAAATAGCCTGTCTTTCTCCACCGGACAAAATGGAAACAAACTCATCTGCCGATCTTACTCTGATTCCTAATCCAGTAACCGCTTTGTGGCATTCTGTATCCATTTTTCCCCGATCAAGCAAACATATAGGACCTATTCTTTTGATTGGTTCCCGGCCTAAAAAGAAATTCCTGGAAATACTCATGATATCTACCAAAGACATAGCCTGGTGAACGGTTTCAATTCCTATTGTCCTGGCATCTTTGGGAGAAGAAAAATTTACCTTCTTACCTTCGAAATAAATTTCACCCTTATCGGGAGGAAAAACTCCGGCCAGAATTTTGATTAGAGTAGACTTACCTGCCCCGTTATCTCCTAACAAACCCAATACTTCCCCTTTATAGATCTCGAGATCTACCTTTTTCAAAGCCTGAAATGCTTTATAATATTTTTCAATGGCTACCATCTTTGCTAAGGGGGTAACTTCCTTCATAGAACAAGATCCTCCTTTACCGTCTATCATCGCAAACTCAAAATGATCAAAGAAAGCATTTTCGCTATGATAATTTTGCATATCACTCACTTACATGTCCAAATGCCTTAATTTCAGATTAATAGTCGCAGCAATGATTAAAATGGCACCTACGAATGCCTGATACCAATAAGCAGGAGCACCCATCATGACCAGACCAGTTCTCATCATACCCATCAAAAATGCTCCAAAGAATACCCCGATAATTGTTCCATAGCCTCCAGTTAAAAAAGTGCCTCCAATAACAGCAGAGGCAATAGCCTCCAATTCCATTCCTGTTCCGAAAGATGCATTTGCCAAATTAAATCTACTGATTACAATGCAACCAGATAATGCCGCCATCAGAGCAGAACACATAAAATTAATTAGTTTTACCTTATCAGTATTCACTCCCATTGCTCTGGCAACAACACGATTCCCACCGGTTGCAAATACCCAGTTACCATAACGTGTTTTGGTAAGTACGATTGAAAAAATCAAAGTCAGTGCAAGGAACCAAATGTGAGAAGGCCGAAAGCCAAAAGCTATAAAGCGAGTTAACATGGTTGGCATAATAGAATCGCTGGAATAGCTAACTGATTCACCACCAGTTAATGCTAAAAGTGATCCTCTCAACAGTAATTGCATACCTAAAGTAGCAATAAAAGAGGGAATCCGCATGCGCAAAGTGATGAGTCCGTTGCAAATTCCAATCAAGGCTGCTATTGCCAGAGTCAACACAAAAGCTGATGGTGAATTATATTGATTAGCCAGGGTCACAAAGAGAAAGCCTGAAAAAGCGTAAACGCTACTCACCGAGAGGTCAAATTCTCCAGAAATCATTAAAAACGCCACACCAATAGCCATGATTCCTAATTCTGAAACAATAGTAAGGATTCCAGTTACATTCCGCAAGGTTAAAAAATTTGACGAAAAAACTGAAAAAATAATTAATAAAACCAGGAAAGCAAGCATCACTCCGAATTCAGGTAATCTACGTATCTGAGAGAAATTAAAGGTTTGACCTTGGATTTCAATCCTTTCTTCACTCTTTAATTTTTTTATCAACTCTTCCTCCCGCTCAAATCTTCCCTAATAGTCTTTTTTGTATTTGTCATACTTAGCTTATTGGGTGGCATCATTCTCAAGATACCACCCAATACATCTAATAATTACTTGTTTCAGTCACCAGAACTTATCTGAATCCATCTTTAACCAGACCTGCCAGGGCAGGAATATTTTCTGCCGTAATGACTGCCGGCCCTGTAGATACCGGAGCCGGGGGAGGTGTAAATCCATACTTGGCATTTAAATAGGCAAATACGACACCAAGATAACCCTGCAGATATTGTTGCTGATCCATGGTAAACATGACTTTACCTTCCTGAATATATTCCAGTATCTTGGAAGAGCTATCCATCTGAGCAATCTTTACATCTTCTCCGACCTTTACTCCATCTGCCTCTAAACGCGGAATAATGGTCTCTGTACGCATGGTATTTGAGCAGAAGATTGCATCGGTGTCGGGATGTGTCTTTAAATAAGCCGCTACCATTTCAGCTCCTCTAACCGCATCATCCGTAATATCCAGGGCTTCCACCGTTACACCGTTTTCTTTCATGGTATCAATATAACCCCTTCCCCTTGCTTCAATGTTGGTTGCACCAGGGTGATGATTTGCAAAGATTGCCCGTTTGGGAGTAAACCTTTTCAATGTCTCCAAGGCTGCCTGTTTACCAATGAAGTAACTATCTTCTCCAACATAAGTCAGAACGGGTATCCGGTCCGCTTCGGGTTCTCTAAGATCAGGTGCATTGATGGCTACTACCGGCAAGCCTCCAGCAATAGCTGCCCGGAGAGATTCATCCATCCCCTCAGGTGCAGTAAGAGTACAAACTAAACCATCGGGATTACTTGCCAATGCCGCCTCTATATAAGCCATAAATTCCTCCAGCTTAAATTCTGTTGGCCCGGTATATATAACCTCTAAATCATCATAAAGGGTCCCTGCATCCAGTGCTCCCTTCTCGCAAACCTTCCAGAATGGATCTGCAATACCACCATGAACGACTACATAAATTTTATATTCTTTTTCTGCCGCAAAAGAAATCAGAGCAAAGCTCAAGAACAGAAAGATTACAACAAATATCAACAAAACTGCTTTTAAATTAGATTTCATTCTTACCTCCATTAGATATTTAAATTTTTCAAAACACATATAAAAAATATTTACCTGATACCTCACCTCCTCTTATTGACTTCCTGTTATCCCAAATAATTTCTTTCTCAACACATATCCCCAGGTAATTTTCTATTTTTTCAAGAAGTCAAAATTAGTAATTTACATTCCTAGGTAACTAGGAAATGAATTTTATTTATTTCTAAACAATAGTTGAAGCATATATTTCATTCAATCTATCTATTTATATTTGAGTAAAAAAATGATGAATATCGGTAAAACTTTTTGGTAATCACAAAAATGAATATTTGTAAATCAATTCATCACATATTTTTTAGTAAAAGCTACTATAATAGAACAAAACAAATTGACTGTTAAAACATTGAAAGATTTCCTTTCCTCTCTCTACCTCTGAAATCTAAAGGAAGCGGAATAATGAAGACTGAAACATTGTCAGAATAATCAATTGATAAGACTCTATCAGCTGGACCGCAGGTTTTCATTGTCAAAGAACAAAATTAAATTTGCTGAAACAATGCTACATCAATACCAAATTTACTAAAATTGATTAATAGGCACTGGATATTTCATTAGACTTCTGCCAGATTTGTGCAATCGGTTGCATCAATAATAATAGCATATAGAATATTTTTTTTCAATGAAATTTATATCAGTAAGCGATTCTTATATAAAAAAATCAACTCAATGAAAGACAGCTTCTACCGTAACTCGCTTTTGACATAGGACAAATAGATAATTCCCAACAGAATAATGAAAAAACCGCTAATCTGGAAGAAATCGGGAATCTCCTGTAAAATAAACCAGGCAAGAATTATGGAAATAGCGGGGTAAACAGAGATAATGGCAGTCGCCTTGGATAGATTAATGCGCTTAATAGACTCATAGAAGGTATAATATGTTAATCCATAAATAACAACTCCGTAAAAAATAAGAATGCCAAGAATACTCAAATCTTTCAGGTGTTCAAATTGATTCACTCCAACCAGCTGATTTAGCATAAAAAGAAAAATACCACCAAATAATGTCCTTCCTGCTGCAATAAAAAGAGGGCTTATTTCTGTTTGACTCAGCAGCTGTTTACTAAAAAGATGACCAACTTGATAACAGAGCGGGGTTAACAGAACCAGGGTATCGCCCCAATTCAATTTAAAAGTTCCCTGATAAATAACCAGTAATGTTCCAAAAATGATAAGTAGGGTGGAAATCATTTGTCGTAGAGTCACTCTTTCTTGAAGCAGAAGATACCCTATAATCAAAGCATAAATAGGTTCTACCTGTAACAAAATAGCAGAATTTATGCCACTGGTTAATCTGACACCATAAAAAAACAGAATATTAGAGAGGGTAGTCCCAAAAAATCCAATAGACATTAGAGAAAGAAAATATCTTCTTTCCATCAATAAAAAAAGTGATTCTCTTTTCAATAAAATAATTAAAATGAGACTTGCTGCTGCAATGAGATTGGTTAAACTGGCAAAAAAAAGTGGTTGTACTAAAGAAACTCCATACTTTCCTAAGATAGGCTGGGCGCCATGAATAAATACACATATCATTACCAGAAGAACACCTTCTTTTTCTTTTCTATCCATAAGCACTCTCTGCTCCCAGTTTTTATTAATAACTAATATCTTTCTGGCTCAATAGGAGGCAATGCCGAACCATCAGGTATAATTCTTATTCGCCCCAGCTCAATTTTAGCTAAATTATCAAGTGAAATAGAAATTGGTAAATAAGCAGTAATCTTCTTCCTCTCAAAATCAATATGCTTGATTATCCCTAAACCATTGCTCAGTCCTTCTGAATTAGTAAACGACACTAACAGGTGTTGGAACCAATTCGGAAGAATAACAAAAATCTGTTTTACCTGAAAATGTTTTTTTATCCTGGCAAAAACATCTTTATTGGTAATACTTTGTGGTTTTGATAATATCATAAACAATCTACTATTGATTACTTCAGCCGAGACTATCTCCAGCTGAAACTCTTTCCAATATAAACTAACCATGGTTTTCTCTAAAAATAAACTAAAGCCAAAATTAAAATCTTTTATCTCTACTGCTGAGAAATCAATATCTCTTAACTGTGAATCTTTGAAATATATGCTAAATTGTCTTCTCCTCCTTGCTTTCCTCTCCTTCCAATTTTTAGCGATAATGTTCTGATATGGTTTAATACGGTAAATTTTAATGGAAGGTTGGGCTTCAAATTCTAATAAAATTGGTTCTAATTCTTTATCAGATTGAAGTGCCACTAAGATAGCAGGATTAACCTTCTTAATCAAATTATTCTTTAAGTATACTCCGATTCTTCCCATTACCAATCCAGTAGTATCAATCAAAAGAGCATCTACTTTTATCTTTTGAGTAATAATATAGAGCTGATAAATTTTCTCCAGAAATATAGCGATACACTGCTCAGGAGATATAGCCCCAATGAAAAGCATATAGTCAATCGGGACAATACCATCTTCTACTCTATTTTTATCAACAATACACATTCCTATGGTACCGGGAGGACCCAGGGTCGATTGTCCAATATCAACATCAATTAGTCCAATCTTTCTATTTCTCCTTACAAGATAATGAATTAACAATTTAATAAAACTTGTTTTTCCGGAATCTGTTTTTCCTAAAACCATTACCGTCCCATCTTGACTCTGGATCTTCTGAACAATGGACATCCAGTCTCCGGGCATGATTAATTCATTATCAGTTAAATTCAAGTTAGCTATCATCTGTTCCTCATTCTAATTTAATAAAGGTTTAATAATTATGTTATAATAATGTTATCATAAATAATGGTAAAGAAAAATTATGTTATCTTCAGGCCATTACTCAAATTGTAAAAGATTGTATAGACAAATAAAGCTTTGTACAATAATTGTGAGTATATTTATATTAAACTCTTCTATCTACTTGGTTTCTTCTCAATCTTCCTCGGCAATTTATTCTTTAAAATTAGAGGGGACTATAAATCCCATTACTGCCCAATACATTATAGAAGGAATTAAAGAGGCAGAGGCAAATCAAATAGAATGTGTCATCATTCAGATGGATACTCCTGGTGGTTTGGATGATTCTATGCGCAAGATTATTAAAGAGATACTCAATACCCGTATTCCAGTTATAATATATATTGCACCACAGGGGGCTCGGGCAGCTTCAGCCGGGGCTTTTATTACCATAGCCGCTAATATTGCCGCCATGGCTCCCGGAACCAATATAGGAGCTGCTCATCCCGTTACTATGGGTGAGGAGCAGATTGATGAAGAAACAAAATCAAAAATAGTGAATGATGCTGCCGCATATATCAAAACTTTAGCTAATAATAGAAAAAGAAACGAAGCAATGGCTGAGAAATTCGTCAGAGATAGTATCTCTATAACCGAACAGGAAGCACTAGAGAATAATATTATTGAATTTATTGCCCCAAGTCTGGAAGATTTAATTTTTATGATTGATGGTGTCAAAGTAACTACTGCCGAGGGTGATAAAAAATTAAGTACTCTGGGCAAGGAAATCATTGAATATAAAATGTCCCTTAAGGATTTATTTCTTCATAATCTTAGCAATCCCAACATCGCTTATATCCTTTTATTTTTAGGTATTTATGGTATCCTGGGAGAATTCAGTAATCCAGGAACATTATTCCCCGGCATATTTGGTGGTATCTGCCTGATACTCGCCTTCGTTTCCTTTCAGATGATACCCATTAATTTTGCTGGTTTTATTCTAATCGCCTTGGGAATTATCCTCTTAGTTTTTGAAATTTATACTCCCACCTTTGGTTTACTGACCCTGGGTGGAATAACCTCTTTAACCCTCGGTTCCTTTATGTTAACCAAGGATATGGCTCCCTTTTTAAAAATTTCAACTGGTATCATCCTTTCCATGGTTGTTGCCACAGGAGCCTTTTTCATTTTTGCTGTAACCAAAGGCATTAGAATACAATGGAAAAAACCTATTTCCGGAAAAGAGAGTATGATTAGGATGATTGGTATCGCCAGAACAAATTTAAATCCTGATGGACAAATCTTTATACACGGGGAAATCTGGCAAGCTACTATTTTAGATGAAAAACCTATTAAGAAGGGAGAAAAGGTCATTGTTGAATCTTTAGATGGACTTCGTTTATTCGTTAAAAAAACTGATACAAAGGGGGAATAAAAATGAATCTTATCACTTCAACAAGTCTCTATCTTGGAATTCTGATTATAATATTTATTATACTATCTCAAGCAATAAGAATTGTGAGAGAATATGAAAGAGGTGTTGTCTTCCGTTTAGGAAGAGTAGTCGGGGCAAAAGGACCTGGTCTTATTTTGCTTATTCCCATTGTAGATCATATGGTTAAAGTAAGTCTGAGAACAATCAATATGGATGTACCGGCACAGGAGGTAATAACCAGAGATACAGTTCCTATAAAAGTCAATGCAGTAATTTATTTTCGGGTAATTGATCCGGTAAAAGCAGTTATATCGGTGGAAAACTACATCTCTGCTACCTCTCAAATTGCCCAAACTACTCTGAGAAGTGTCTTGGGAGAAAGAGATCTGGATACCTTTTTATCTCAAAGAGAAAAAATAAATCAAACATTACAACAAATTGTGGATGAACAGACTGATCCTTGGGGAATTAAAGTTACTACTGTAGAAACAAAAGATGTAGAATTACCTGAAAACATGAGACGAGCAATGGCCAAGCAAGCAGAAGCAGAAAGAGAAAGAAGGGCAAAGGTAATACATGCAGAGGGTGAATTCCAGGCATCAGAAAAACTGGTGCAGGCAGCAGAAAAAATGAGTATGCAACCGCTATCTTTGCAATTACGTTACTTACAAACTCTGGGAATTATTGCTGCTGATAAAAATACCACTACTGTCTTCCCTTTCCCTCTGGAATTGGTTAAACCATTTGTGGATTTTTATGAAAAACAAAAAGGGAAAGTTTCTAAAACACCCGAAGAAAAGACCAAAAAATAGGATAATCAGGGGTACTTCCCCTGATTATCCTTCTTTATTATTATAATAACTCTTCAATTTTATCTAAAGCAGATTTAATAGAAAACATTTATGATTTTCGTATAAGTTAGGCCATAAAAAGGATTGATATCACCATATTATTTATTGATTATCTTATATACTTCGTCCCCGTCTCTCACTCTCTCTTGTACTCTGATACCGACAGAATCACCGGCCTGAGCTGAATTTACTGGTTCTCTGTCAATTTGCATTGATTCAACTTCTTGCTCAAAATCGGTAGTATGGCCACTAAAGTATAGCGTATCTCCTACTTTAATTTCTCCTGAATCAATATCAATAGCAGCCACACCAATTTTGGCAAAATAATCAACAACGCGTCCAATTAATACCTTTTCCATTTCTAAAATCCTCCTTTTCTAACTAATTTTTTCTTTATTATAAAATATAAAAATATAATTCCTCCAATTTCTGTAATCATGTATTATGCTAATAAGCCCTGCCAAAATATGCTATAGTTGAAGATTCTGTACCACAAAAGATGCATTTCCCTTTTTCCTCATTTTGTTCCAGCGGCATACAGCGAATAGTAGCTTTAGTGTCTTTTTTAATCTGATTTTCACATTCCTCATTTCCACACCAATAAGCTGTTATAAAACCACGTTTCTCTTCTATTATCTGTTTAAAATCTTCATAATTTTCAGTAAATCTAATATTTTCCTCTAAGCGTGATCTGGCTTGCATGTATAGATTGTTTTGAATATCGGGCATCCATCTCTCCAAAGTAGAAACTAGTTCCTCCTCTGATATAAACACCTTTTTCCCCTTATCCCTTCTTACCGCTGTAACTTGATTCTGAGCAAGGTCACGTGGTCCAATCTCTAATCGAACAGGAACTCCTTTCATCTCCCATTCATTAAATTTCCATCCCGGCGTATAAGCATCCCGGTCATCCAGTTCAACTTTAAATTTTTCTTCCAACAATTTCTTGTATTCTTGAACTTTATTCATTACTTCCTGTTTAGATTTATCAAAGAAAATGGGAACAATGACGATATGTATGGGGGCAACTTTGGGAGGTAATTTCAAGCCTCTTTCATCTCCATGAACCATAATTATCCCTCCAACCAGCCTAGTAGTAGTTCCCCAGGAGGTAGTCCAGGCAAACTGCTCTTGCTGATTTTCATCCAGAAAACGAATATCAAAAGCCTTAGCAAAATTTTGACCTAGATTATGGGAAGTGCCTGCCTGTAAGGCTTTACCATCACCCATTAAAGCTTCCAAAGCATAGGTATGCACGGCACCAGCAAACTTTTCCTTATTGCTTTTTCTCCCAATAATTACCGGAATAGCAAGGTCCTGTTCTATATAATCCTTATAGACAGTCAATATCTTTAAAGTCTCCTCTTCAGCCTCTTCCTGACTTTTATGTGCTGTGTGTCCTTCTTGCCATAAAAACTCTGTGGTTCTTAAAAAAGGACGGGTTACCTTTTCCCATCGAACGATGTTAGCCCACTGATTGATTAAAATCGGTAAATCTCGCCAGGATCGAATCCATTTAGAATAAAGACTGCCAATAATGGCTTCCGAAGTTGGTCTTACCGCTAATCGTTCTTCCAATTTTTGATTGCCGCCATGGGTAACCCAGGCAACTTCAGGGGCAAATCCTTCTACATGTTCCGCTTCCTTCTTTAATAAGCTCTCGGGAATAAAGAGAGGGAAATAAGCATTTTTATGACCAGTAGCCTTAATTCTTCTATCTAAACATTGCTGCATATTTTCCCATAATGAATATCCGTAAGGTTTAATAACCATACATCCTTTTACTAGTGTATAGTCTGCTAAATCTGCTTTTTTTACTATATCAATATACCACTGAGAAAAGGCTTCTTCCTTAGATGCGATTTCTTTTACAAACTTTGTCTCATCCATAACTATTCTCCTCTGTCACAAAGCATAAATAAGATAAATCAATTGTCAAAATTCTATCACATTTTACTCAAATTGTCTAAAGGTTAAACCCTATAAACAGGTAAGGGTATAATGGTCATATTAATGAAATATTTAAAAAGTTTTATCAGCTTGAAATATTCAAATTAGTAGCCTATGCCTCAAATCCAGTATATATCAGTCAATCTCTAATTATTAATTTCTTAACAAAAAAATATACTAACTAGACCACCACTATAATCCTTACCAATAATTTTTTATCTTAAAAATGGGATGCTTGCACAGCTATTGGTAATATTCTATAATGTTAATCATGAATATAAACAGATTGATTATGCCAATTTTAACTATCGTTTTTTTTATTACCTGTGTTATTTTCTCTTCTGCTCAGAGTGAACCAAAAATAGGTTTAGCTCTAGGAGCCGGGGGACCTCGTGGATTCGCCCATATCGGTGTATTAAAAGCGCTGGAAAGGGAAGGAATTAAAATCAATTACATTGCCGGAACTAGTGTGGGTAGTTTAGTTGGAGCCTTTTATGCACTTGGTTTTGATTTAAAGGACATAGAAGATTACATTTTAGAAGAGAATTTTACAAAATACCTATCTTTTAAAAATATTACCTTTGAATTAGAAGAGTATCAGAATAAGAAAATACTGGGAATCTCAATAAATCTACCCAAAATGATAGCCGATGCAGTCTGGCCTAGAGGCTTGCTTTCTACTATTGCCATAAGAGATAAATTTGACCAACTTTCTAATTGGGCACATTTTGAATATGATTTAAAGATTCCCTTCAAAGCAGTGGCTACAGACTTAATAACCGGAGAGAAGATTATTATGGATAAAGGGAAAATCTCTAATGCTGTAGCTGCTTCCATTTCTATTCCAGGCTTATTTTACCCCTTTGAATGTGAGGATAGAATTTTAGTTGACGGTGGTTTAAAGGACCCTGTTCCAGTGGATGTGGTACGGCAGATGGGTGCTGATATTGTAATTGCCGTAAGCTTACAGGAAATGACTGGAGAAAAGAAAGACCCTAATAATGTTATTTCTATTGTTGAAAGAAGTATGGATATTATGATAGAAGATTTAACTAATCTCTCTCTAAGAGGTGCTGATTTGGTTCTCAAACCCCAATATCAAGGTGAGGTATCTTACTTTCTAAAGAAAAAAGAGCGGGTAGCAATTATCAGACAAGGAGAAATTGAGACTGAAAATAAAATTAATGAATTGAAAAAAATAATTGAAGATTTCTAATTTTTTGTTTCTCTTGCTTTAGTACTGTTATAAAAATCATGCCCTAATTATTTTATTCATTATGGTAATGATAAAACAAATTTGCACTTAGAACCTTGAAAAACTGTTGATAAATCAGTATAAAGAGAGTATGAAAACATGCCCTCGCTGCGGCAGTAAAAAATGATAGTTACTTTCCACCGGTCAGATCAGATGTAGTAGCTGTGGCCTGACCAGAAAAATGTCTGAGAACGTTTGGAAAAAGACTCGCATTTCACCTTAGCAGAAAGGCAGATTAGTTGAGTTTTTCTCTTTGGGTGTACCAGCTTATCGACTACGTTTTCAAGTTCCTTATAGTAAACCTACGATTCTGAAATGGTTTAGAATTCTCCGCGAGGCAATCTATCAAGATGTTATTAAAGACCTTAAACCACTCTCCGGTGAGATCGAAATGGATGAAACCATGACAGGTGGCAGAAGGCCTGGTAAGCGTGGCTGGGGAGCAACCGGCAAATGGATCGTCTTTGGCATTTATCAAAGAAACGGTAAAGTGCTTGCTTTTCCTATCACATCACGTGCCAAGGAGACCATGCAGCCTTATATTACCAGATATACTAAAGCAGGCAGTCTCTACTATACCGATGATAAGGTTTGCTTATACCTATTACCAATCAGAGGTAATTATGTGGTGGTATTAAAAGAGAAAGGTGTTCCCAAAGGACGGGATCATATCAATGGCATTGAAGGATTCTGGTTCTTTGCCAAACATTGGCTCTATCAATATCGAGGCATAAATCAGGCATATTTTCCTCTCTACCTAAAAGAGTTAGAATGGAGATTTAACCTTCGTAACGAGAACCTGGTTATCCTGTTAAGGAGGTTACTGAATCAACAGATTTCTATTGTCAAAGAACAAATTTAGTGCAACTTTGGTTATGTATTACCTAATATAAAATAAAACTTTTTAACAGAGGTATTTTAAATGGATTTTATATATTATATTGCCCCTATACTAGCTCTTAGTGCTTTTAGTATATATATTTCTTTAATAAGTGTTCCTGCCAAAAACAGATATATTCTAATCACCATAGTTATTGTTTTAATTTTATTTACAATTTTTTCATCGTTTAAAAATTATAAAAATAAAATTGAAATAAAACAGTTATTAGAGCAAACGAATGATGATAATACTAAAAACTATCAGAAAATATTATTATATTTAACAGAAGGAGGCTCTATACCGTTTATAGAGAATTTAGGCAAAAACCCTATATTCGATTATTATTTTAACCAAGGTTTAAAAAATTATATTAATTATAAATATTATGAAGCTATAGATGATTTTAATAAATGTTTAAATATTACAACAATATCTTTAAAAAATAGAGTTTCTTTAAATACATACATGGGGAAGTGTTTTTATAATACTGGAAATATAGAAAAAGCCAATAAATATTATAATGATGCGTTAACTTTTGCAAAGAATATAGAAAACAAGCAGAGCAGAGGAGAAGAAGTAGCCAATACAAAAGTAGAAATTGGAAATGTCTATTATACTATAGGTAATTACGATGAAGCTCTAAATTATTATCAAGAAGGACTTGATTTCTATAGTAAAACAAATAATGAAGAAAAAAATGCTTGGATTTTGAATAATATTTGCAATATATTGCAAATGCAAGGGGAACACGAAGAAGCTTTAAAAAAATATAAAGAAATACTTGAAATATTTATTAAGAAAAATGACAAAATAAAAATTGCCGGCACTTATAATGGAATTTGTAGTGTTTATCGTGACATGAACAAATATGACGAAGCTATAGAAAACTGCAATAAAGGAATTAATATTTTAGAAGGAACAAATAATAAAAATATATTAGCTCTACTTTACAATAATAAAGCCATAATATTAAGATCACAAAATCAATTTGATAAATCTTTAGAGATGGCAGATATATCTTTATATCTTTATATTTCGATTGGTGATAAATTAAATATAGTTAATTCCTATAATCTTATAGGGACCATTTATTATCTCAAAAGAGAATATAATAAAGCTTTAGCTAATTTAAATAGAGCGTCTGAAATACTCCAAACGAATGAAAATAAGAAAATAAAAGAAGATGTTTTAGGGAATATAGGAAATATATATAAAGATACTGGGGAATATGATAAAGCTTTGGAAAATTATTTAAGATCATTGGAAATAGCTAAAGAACTAACCCATATAAAAGGTATCTTCCTTGCAAACAAAAATATAGGAGAACTGTATTATATTCAAGAGAAACATGAAAATTCTTTAGAATATTACTTAAAAGCTCAGGAAATTAATGAAGAATATAATTATCTAAATGAACATGATAGAGAAAAACTTGGGTTAAGGATAAATGTCATCAAGAAAAATCTTGGCTATTATAAAGATCTCGAGATAAATATTAAATATGGCGAAGAAGAAAAGAAAGAGAAATTTTAGAAAGCACTCTTTATAAATTAATATAAGTTTTAATTTCCTTCATGGGATCTATCTTTTTGATGTCTTGACGCTTTGACGTCAAAACGCTTTAACGCTAAAGCGTCAAGACGTCAACTATGTAAAACCAAAAAAGAAAAACCAGCCAGGACACGTATCTTTAATGCATATGATAACAGTTAGTATTATGTTTGGAGATATTATAAATAACTTTAAACATTTAATTACGTTAAAAACAACAACTTTTTTAGTTGTAAATTAAACGGCACTTATGTATAATCATTGTAGATACATTATATAAGTTAATATTTTTATGGAAAAGAATTTATAGAAAAGAAGGTGTTATTCATGGAAAGCAGGATTAAGAAATGGGGGAATAGTCTGGCATTGCGAATTCCTAAGTATATAGCCTCTGATATCAATTTAAAGATGAATGAAAAGGTTATTTTCTCTATCAATAAAGATAGTATTATTATTACTCCTGTTGGTAGAAAACAATATACACTTGAAAAATTATTAGAGGGAATTACTCCAGAAAATCTTCATAAAGAACATGATACCGGATGCTCAGTTGGGGAAGAAGTATGGTAATATCAAATCATTTTATTCCCGATAGAGGTGATGTAGTTTGGATAAATATGCAACCTCAAGCTGGCCACGAACAATCAGGAAGACGTCCCGCTATCGTGCTATCACCCAAGATTTATAATGATAAAACTAATTTAGCCTTATTATGTCCGATAACTAACCAGATAAAAGGATATCCCTTTGAAGTGAATATTCCATCGGGTTTAAAGTTTATCGGCGTTGTTTTAGCTGATCAGGTAAAAAGTCTTGATTGGAGAAGCAGGAAGGCTGAATTTTGCGCTAAAGCACCTGAGAGTGTGATTTTTGAAATATTACAAAAACTTAAGACACTACTAGATTATGATAAATAAAGATTTTTTATTTAATAAACATATAAAATCATATATTATAGTACACAATTCTTAAATACAAATAGCATTCATAAACAATAATCTATAAATTATATCTCTACCATCTCCTTTATCCAGGACCAATCAGGATTCCCATGGTTAAAAAAGGCCTTATAGTTATCATTTAACCATTCATAATAATCATCTTCAACATAATTACAGAATGCTTGCAAGAGATTTTCCTTAGAAATATCCTTGGGTATTTTTATTTCAGCAAGATTATCTTCCAGAAATCCTTTTATTACATCTTTATCTAACATATTATTATTTTCCTTTCGCTTTTTTTTCTTCAGCACAAAGCTTTTGATATTCTACATCAAATTTTTCCCGGAAATCCTTATCTTGCATTAATTTATCCATATAAGTTTTTATTTTCTTCATTATAATTATCCTTATAATATTTTCGCGATAATTTGACGCTTTGACGTTAAAACGCTTTAACGCTAAAGCGTCAAGACGTCAATTATATAAAACCGCAAAAGAAAAACCCGCCAGGGTGCGCATCGTTGAGAGGCGTGGCAGGTATGTTAAATTTATATTACTCATATATATAAACTCTGTCAAAAAAAGATCAAGACATAAAATGTAAATCCTTCCCTTAAATATTTTTTCTTTAAATAATAACGAAAGATTATAATACATATGCTTGACATATTATCTAACATATTATAAAATGATGTTGAACTGGAGGTAAATGATATAAAAATGGAGGTAAAGGAGGAGGTTTCCGTTATGGATGCTTTAATGAAAAAAATCGGCAATAGAATAAAGGAAATAAGAGAAAGAGAGAAGCTTTCTCAGGAAGATCTGGCAAGAAGAATGAATATTAGTAGAGTAGCGGTATCACAAATAGAAAATGGTAAAAGAAGAATATGCACTGAGGAATTAATATCATTATCTAAGATCTTTAATACCTCAACAGATATTCTGCTTGATTTGGAGAAAGACATTAAAGTTATCTTTGAAAAAAACAAAGAACTAAAACATAAAGAAAAGCAAGAGATAAGAATCAGTGTCCCTCAAAAAAATATAGAGAAATTCAAAGAAGTATTGCTATATATTTTAGGGAAAGTAGGTTCAAAACCAAATATCGGGCAAACAGTGCTATACAAACTGCTTTACTTTATCGATTTTAATTATTACGAAAAATATGAAGAACAGTTAATTGGTGCCACTTATATTAAAAATCATCATGGTCCTACACCAAAAGAATTTGTTAAGATCGTAAAAGAAATGGAAGGAAAAGACTTAGTAAAGATACAGGATAAATATTTTAAATATCCTCAGACAAAATATATTCCACTTAAAGATCCTGATTTGTCTAAGCTGAATGCCCGGGAATTAAGTGTGATTGATAATGTTCTAAGCAAGCTTGCAGATATGAATGCATCTCAAATAAGTGAATATTCTCACAATGATGTCCCCTGGATGACAACAGAAGAAGGAGATGTTATTGACTATGAGTCGGTATTTTACCGAACTATACCTTATTCAGTGAGGGAGTATAGTGAAGAAAGAGAAGAAGCTATCTGATCGGCTTCAAAACCTTCGTACTCTAAAACCGTTAGGGGAAAATGAATGGGTTCGGGCTCATTGGAGATGGGATTATAATCATCAACAATGGGAATGGGTATTAGGTCATTGGAGAAAATAAAATGCAAATAAAATACCAGGCCATATAGTTTTGATTTGTTTATAGATTCGATGTTGCAATTGCTATTTTAATTCATTAAACTTAAGTAAGTTATAATAGTATCCGCTGCAATAAAAACACTCTCTCTTTGTAAATATGAAATTATTAATAAAACACACCAAACATCTTTGTATATAAAATATAATTATTTAAATAGTTTTTGGATATATAAAATGGGTACGTATTTTATTTTTTCGGACGAGTGTGGTGAATATTGTGAAGAAAAAAGCGCTAAAAAACTAAGAATCCATCCATATTATATAAGATCTGCTTTGATTATTTCTGCAGATGAATGGATAAAAGTTAATAATAAAATACGTGGATTGAAAAGTAGTATGTTAGCAAATTTACCTTCCAATGACTATGAAATTAAATGGTCTTATTTATGGAATAAGAGATGTTATGAAAGAAAAGGGGAGCCTATACCGGAATCCAAACCTTATCATTTTTTAAATAGTATTAAACATGATAAGCTTATTGGTTTTGTTGATAAATCATTAGGTTTGCTTTCAGAAATAGAGTATTGCAAAATCATATTGACAATTACTTTTAATGAGGGATGTTTAATAAACCTATATGAAATATATAGATGGCATATTGAGGCAATTATGCAAAGAATAGAAATGGAATTAGAACCAAATAATTTGGGGGTATTATTTATAGATCCTGTTTCCACGGATAAGAATAAACTATTTAGAGATATATATCATGATCTTTATAAAGAAAACTTTTTCATTAAACATAAATGTATTAAAGATAGCCTAAATATTGAATATTCCCATCATAGTGTTGGTATTCAGATTGCGGATTATATTGCCGGATGTTTTGGCGGATTTATGAAAGGATTTCCGGAAAGTACAGGGATTTTTGCTAGAAGAATTAAACCTTTATTGAGATGCGATAATTACAAGAAAATTTTAGGGTATGGAATTAGGGAAATTCCCCGCGGTGAAAATGTGAGAGAAGAAATTAAGAGAAAGATATTCAATATATTAGAATAATATAAAGGAGAAATATTTAAATTGGACATCTCTTTATTTGGTATTATTGTTAGGTTTGTCGTTACTATAGCATCGATATTTGTGCTTATGAAATATTGTTTACCTTTATCTAATAAGGATAACACTAAAAGGTAACGAGTGTTATTGTTTTAATTTTTGCACTAGGGGTATTTTGGTTAGCTGACATAGAAGGAGCAACCAGATTAGTTTTTTTGGGGTTCGAGATAGATAAAAGAGTAGAAAAAGCTGAAGAAATTCTTGACAGATTAAACTGTGTTGAAGAAGTAGCTCAAGATGCTAAAAAACATTTACAAGAAATTCAACTAGAAGCAGTGGAAACCACTAATAAGCTTAGTATTTTGATAAATAAAGAAGATAAATTATTTGAAATCCAAAAATTAAAAAATGGAGTCTTTAACGGGGATTATGATGCTTATAATTCTTTGAGAAATTATCAATCTGATGATTGTGATTTACTTGAACGTGCTAGAGCAGCGGCATTAGAAGCGAAATTGTCTTATATTGGTACTACGAGAATTAAAGGTATAGAAATTCATAGAACAAAGGAAGATGGCTCTTGTGTAGAAGAAGATGATTTTGAAACAAATTGGTTAATTGAAGATTTAATAAATAACCAAAATTGGATGGTACGTACGAAAGCGGCAAATCTTTTGGCAAGACGTAAAGAAATAAATGTTCCCGAAGCTTTGTTAGAGGTAATGGAGAATGATCCCAATTTATGGGTTAGAAAAGAAGCCCTTGATTCTTTTGAAAAAGTTACAGGATTTATAGCAAGTGATGTATTCCAATTTGAAACAGGAGAACCAAGGGAATGGTATTTGAAAGAAAAAGATGAGGTGATGAAAAAACTAGCCAATACAGAACAAAAAAAAGACTAAAGCAAAAGAAGGGAAGGGGTAAGAAATAGAATATAATATTTATTAAACTGCATTTTCGATTATCTTATCTATCTTATTTCTTTTTGTTTGTCTAATTCAGTTTTTATTTTATTAACAATACTTTATTATTTTTTAAGGGATGTCTACAACAGAAAGTCATTGACCTTGACTAGATGTTTATATATTTTTCTGTTTTTTGCCCCTTTTCATTATTATCAAATATTTAAAGCCTCTTAGATAAAAATTATATCTCTTTGCTCTTTCATGCCAGATACCAGTATTCGAAGTTTGATTATGCCGAGTAACACACACTAGATCAACAGGAGTAAAATAATTATCAAGTATAGAATATATTTTAAACCCAACAGGAGTGAACTTCTTCTTTTTTGCTTGATCCCCAATTAACCAAGCTACATATTTTTCTGGTTTAAGGATACGATAAGCTTCTTGTGCAACTTTTTCCATTTCTTCAAAAAATACAGGATTTTCGCAAGATATTTTTCCCAGGTTATCAGGGTGATCATTGTATTTAATATTGTCTGAATAAGGGGAATCTATAAAAATAAAATCTACTGCTTCATTTTCTAATGGTAATTTTCTAGCATCTGCTTGTTTTATATCTTCTCTATAGGGAACAATATCGTATCCTATAACATTTCTATTTTCTTCATTACAAACATCAATAGTAGTGCCACTTCCACACATTGGGTCAACTACTAAGTCGTTTTCTTTGGTATATCTTTGAATTAAATTCCAAATGATAAAAGCCGGGGTTACGCCAGAATATTTATTATCACCATGTGGTTTATCTCCGTAATTTTGTGTTGGAAAATCCCACAGAGTTGTGGTTTCAAGTTTTGGTTTTTTAACTCTCATTTTTAAGCAATTCCTTTAAATCCCCAATGAAATGTTCAAACAACTTGACCTTGCTACTTTCTTCTATATCATCTTCTGTTAAAATATAGCTACCATCTAAATCAACTTCTAAAATTGCCCTTCCTTTTTTAGATGGCTTCTTATACTTTAATGTTCCATCCTCATCCGGAGTTATGAAATAAACTTTAATATGCTTTGTAGCCTCATCTTTTAACAATTTAAGCTTCCAATATCCAGTCTGAGCTATTCTTTCTCTGAGAGTAACTTTACTTGAAATAACCACTAAAACTTTATAATTTTTGGGATTGTAAATAATGATATCCACATCTGGTAAATGTAGTCCAAATTCTCCATAATCAATTGCTAAATTTCTTTTTATTTGACTTAATTCAAACGGTAAATTTTTTCTTCTTTCTAAATTGTTTCCATTTATAACTTTTAAACCCATTCCCTCAACTTCTTCAGTAATTATAAATTGAATAAGTTTTTCTAAGTTCTTTCCTTTAAATGCTCTCCAACTTTGTTCATGATCACCTCTTTTGGTGGGATTTTTAAGCCAATCTTTTTTATGTACTTCTTTTGCTTCTTCTAACAACTGGGAAATATATTTATAGGCATTTACACCATATTGGTCTTTCTTTTGTAAGTATAAATTTTTTAAATCTTCAAATTTCATGTTTTACTCCTTTAATCCTATTACAATATATTCTATTGGGTATGCTTCTGAGTTTGCTTTGTGATTACTTGCAAACCTTCCTGTTTTTTTGTCTCTTTTTTGTGGCAATATTTTTGATGGTATTTTTCTTTTAATTATCCTATCTAAAACGAATCCTGAATATTGTATGCTTTCTGCAAAAACTTCAGCATTTAGAATATCTACGCCTTTTAAAGAAGTGTTTCCAATTACATAACAACATCTACCTCCACTTTTTAAAGTGCGATAGCTTTCATTAAACACTTCTTGCATATCACCAAAAAAGGTTTTAATTTCATCAGCTACTTTTTCACTTTTTTCTTGCATATTATTTACTATATTTTTTGCTATAATGCTTTTTAAATTATTCCCATTTCTATGTTTATATGCCGAACCAATAAAGTCTTTTCTATAATCGACAAGATCATTTGCAAAATCGAGCCATATTGTGGAAAGTTGATGCAGATCTGCATATTCGTAACTCGTAACATAGGGGCTTGAACTAATTATTAAATCTACTTCATCATCACATGTAGGCTGCATTTTAGCGTCTTGTATTTTAATATTTAAATAGTTGACTATGTTGTCTTTTACTTTTTGCGGTACGATTTGGTAAAAAGAATTATTACCCCTTTGCATTTTTTTTAGGTGCCGTTTAAAAATATGATAAGGTCGTGAGGGGGTTTTTTTAAAATCTCTAGTAGGTTTTGTGCTTGCCTGAAGCCAGGTAGAACAATTTTTTAAAATGTGACTAAATGCTACAAGAAAAAAATCACGTATTGTTTTATCATTTTCATTATAAATTGCCCTTAATATTATTCCCAATTCATTTCTGTTTTGTTCGTTAAACCAATAGTTTATTCTTTCTAGGTGTTTTATAGGGAATAAAGGTTGAAGATTTACATTAGAAAACAACTTCTCGTTTCGAGAAGAATTTAAAAATTCCAGGCTCTCTAACATATTTTTAATTTTATTATCAAGATAGGAAGGCTCTATAGGTGTAGACTTTACCTTAGTTATAAGAGATGATATCCTATTAATGTCAGTCCCACTAGCCTTGAAACCCCTGGATACAGCTGTAACAATGGTAGTGCCACACCCCATAAAGGGATCATTTATATGAGCTTCTTTATCAAATATATATTCATCGATTAATTTTTCAACTAACTGGGGAATGAATTTTGCGGGATAACGATGATAACTATGTGTCCATTTCCCTGTATCAGATGGCTTAGATTCAGCAAAGGTCCAATCTTCATCTATGTTTTTTTCTTTGAATAAACTTAAAATTTGTTCTGGTGATCTATTCTTTGTTTGTGTTGTTGTCATCTTATACCATTTCCTTTTTTATTTTAGATTTTTCGAAAATACATTTATTATAAAATAATAAAGTGGCTATTAAATTTACAAGCAGACTTTCTTTTCTATATTATTAATTTCTTCCTGGCTGATGCCGATATATCTTTTGGTGACAGCATTGGAACTGTGGCCAAGTTTTTCGGAGATCAACTCTATAGGTATTCCGAAATTTTTCCGGGAATGATAGCCCCAGGTTTTTCTCAAAGTATGCGTGCCGTAATTTGTTGGATCAAGCCCCACTGCTTTAATCCATTTTTTAATCAGTGTCCATGCCCTGATCCGGTCCAGTCTCTGGCCGGTCTGTGTCTTGAAAAGAAAATCTTCCGGATCCGGGAACTTCTCTTTGGCAAAATATTTTTCCAGTGCTTTTTTGACTGAATCATTAATTAAAATTTTCAGCTCCCTTTTAGTCTTGCTGGTCCGGATCTTGAAATGGTCTCTTATGTCTCCCTGGGTATTTAATACATCTTTAACCTTAAGAGACAGTAAATCGGAAATTCTCAAAGCGGAATTGATTCCGAAGACAAAAAGAAGATAATCTCTTTCCCGGTATGCCGGATTATATTTATCACCTAAAATATACTGCTTGATGGCATAAATCTTCTGCTGGTTTCTGATCGGTTCTACATTATTCATTATTCTTCCACATCCTTGATGTAACATTTTATTTATAATAAATCATAATGTTATGCAATTGCAAATATTATTTAAAAAATGTTTTGTGTTGTAGGGTAAAAATGAATTTATAAAAAGGATAGAGAGATTTTTAAGAATTTTTCTTCATGAATAACAAAATACATATTGTGTTATGCGAATATAAGGCTCTGGTTCTTTTCCCGGAATAAAATGAATGTAATTCATTAATAAAGAAAAAATTTTTCAAATACGGGGATATTTTGAGTTTATATATTTATCAATAGTATATCTTTTTACTCAAACAAAAATAGCCATCCGAAAAACTTAATACTTTTCAAATGGCTATTTGGTAGCTCTACAAAATTTAATATCAGATATTTAATTTACTCTTCCTACATTTTTACCTTCTGCCGCCCTAATTCTCACTTTAATCAGGTCCCTTAATTCCCATAGTTTTATTTGTGCTTCTACAATATCTTTGCTACCACCATAGGTAATGTTTTTGATTTGTTGGTTAATTTTATTAAGCTCCTCTCTTAAAAAAACAAGCTCCTCATTGTCCATTTTAAGCCTCCTAATTTTTTAGTTATTTTTTAATTTATTACAATTTCCCCATATATCTCATATAATATTATTACAAAATACTCCAAAAAACCTCTCTTATTGACCGGGGATAATCTATTTAACTATGAAAGTATTTTGTTTATTTTTATATCAAATCCAAACGGATCAGGGAAAAGGGGTTCTTCTGCTTCGTCTCTTTTAATGAAATACTCTGTTAAATCTTTTAAAGAAGTAATTGATTTCATAGCCTCGTTCATCTCTTCTTCAGTCATATCATACCCAAAAGGTAAATTGGGAGATATACGTGTCTTAAAAACAGACTTAAGTATTTCCTTTTCTGATGCCTTTGGCATTTTTTCGCGACACTGTATATAAACACTTTCCTGAATTCTACGAGTAATCCAGGGGGAACATAATATTTTTATAGCGAATAAATTATGAGGAATATCGAAAAGTTGGCGAAGGTTTTCTAATTCAGTGACTCTAAAAGGTTCCGGATGGACATCTGGGCGTAACCGGTTTAACCATTCAAAGTCTTCTGCTGGAAAACGAAAAGATGTTTTACATTTAGGGCACTTTATTTTTAGTGCTTTAACTGTATTGGGGACTCTAAGGAAATGTTTGCAACTAGGATTTTGACATCTTATCAATATTCTTTCACTAAAAACTCTTTTGGAAACAGAACCTCTTGAAGTGCCCAAGATCGGGTTGTTATCTAAAAAAGCATCAATATCAATTTCAGGAGCATGCTGTTCAAGTAGTTGTCTTTGATCTTCTCTTCTCTGTCTAACCCAAATCACGACTGGACCTGGGGTAGGGAAAAACAAACTTGCGATATCTCCTTCAACTTCTAATAAGATTCTTGTTAATATAAGATCTTTGTATTCTGGCAATAAGTCTCTTATTTCTATTTTGAAGGTCCAATATGTTTGTGCAAGAGATACAAAAGGCCCACTTGATAAGTTATAATTATTTTCTATAGTATCTCTGTACTTTTCTTTGATTCGTTTAATAGGACCGAATTTTTCGCCATAAATAAATTTATTAAAAAAATACTTTGTAATAATTTCCTTTGCTTCCTCAATAAAATTACGTTGAGACTGATCAATTATATTAAAGGGATCTGGTGCCATTCCTGTTTCATAAATAGCTCTGTCAATAAAATTTTGCTTGTTTTCTTCCTGTCCCACTGGTAATTTTTTTAAAAGCATTTCTTTTGTGGATGGCAAGAAAGAATTATCGTTTTCTATATATGCTTCCGAAAAACGCAAAATCCACTGGTCAATATTCATTTAATTATCCTATACATAAATAAACTATGTTTTTAGCTTAAACTTTACATATATACTTGTCAAGAAATACACAAAACAGAGTATATGGCTATTATTTTATTGTTAAACTCACTTATCCACATAATTCCCTCTTGTTGTGGATAAATACAGAGATAATAAGCTTAATAATAGGTTAGAGAGGGATAATTAGTATTATATGCCTGAATATGGGGATTTTACAGGTAATGTGAAAAATTATCTTTAAATATAGCCTTTTTACGGGCTTTTTTGGCAGAGATGAACAATAACCCTTATAATAAAAATACTCTTCATATCGGCAAAATTTGAAAGGCAGCCTGTAACCATTATATATCAGGACTTTCGGCCGTTACTGGCAATAAAAATGCGCAGATCGTTGATGGAATGGTTGATTAATAGAGAGCAAGAAAAATATCATTTAATTTTCATCTTGAGGACTTCCTTTATTTGAGGTATCATTTCCCTGGTAGATTCTTTCCCCTCTTTTATTATTTTTTCTGCTTTTTTAAACTCAAAAAGCCCTATCTCTTCAATCTGTTTGGGTTTGATTACAATATCTGCATTAACAATACTGTGAGAAGTTATTTCTTTTTCCATAATATCAATAGATTTACTAAGTACTTCGAAAATATAAGGTCCCTCCAATTGTTTTTTGGTAGTTTTATATTTTCCCCCCAGAGAAATAAGACCTTGACCTAACAATGAATCAATTTTATCTACAATATAATATTTTGTTTTAATATTTTTATAAAGTTTTAAATTGATTAAATCCCTTGCTTGGTCTAAACGGTCGTTTTCCTGAGTATGGGTCAAAACCTGCGGTTCAGGATTTATTGAGCTCAAACTTACCGCAATGACCAGATCTGCTCCCATACCTCTGGCTACATCTACCGGAACGGGATCAACCAAACCACCGTCAACTAGAAAGTATTCCTGATATCTTACCGGAGTAAAAATTCCCGGGATAGCAAAACTTGCCCTAACTGCCTTAATGACGCTCCCCTGATTTAAAATGACTTTGGTTCCGGTTTTAATATCTGTAGCAACTGCCGCAAAGGGAATTTTTAAGTCACTGAATTTTTTGTCACGTAAAGCAATTCTTTCTAAAAAATCAACACCTCGACTTCCACTAATAAAGCCTGAGCTTGGGATAGCGGGATTTAAAAAAGAAAGAAAGTTGGTGTTTTTCATTGAACAGATGATTTCTTCCATTTCCCCAACAGAAATACCGGTTGCATAGACAGAACCGACAACTGCCCCAATACTTGTTCCAGTAATGAAGTGTATTGGTATCTGGTATTGCCGTAGAATCTGAATGACGCCAATATGAGCCATTCCCCTTGCTGATCCGCTGCCTAAGGCTAAACCAATCTTTAGCCTCTGTTTATTAGCTATGGCCAATAAATCCAATAACTCCTGATCGAATGTTTCATTAGCTTTTCCCATATTAACTTCATCCTTTAAAACATATTCTTGGGATTGGCAAGACAAGACGTAAAAATAATTAACACAATAAGAAATAATTATGTTTTACATTTTCCCTGAACGAAGAATCATGATAACTAGACCCAATCCCAATATGCCGGAAATAATATAACCCATTACGCCAATAACCGGAAACCCCATAAATTGAAGGCCTTTATCCGTCTGCATAATTAAAGATGAGCCAATAATGATGGCAACCAAAATTAGACTATAAGATAACCTGTTTGTTGCTTTATCCAGGGCATTAATTAAATTTTCCAACCCCCGGTGCTGAAGCTCTAATTTAAAGATACCCTCTTCCATTTTCCTTAAGGTCTTGCTTAGCTGCCTGGGTATTAAAACCATTAAATGATAAAATTCAGATAAATCATTGGATAGTTTAAACAAGAGGCGTTGAGGGCTTTTCCTTTCCAGAATAATCTCTTTTATATAGGGCTTGGCTATCTCGGTAAGATTAAAATCCGGATCAAGCACTAATCCAATGCCTTCGATAGTGAGGAGAGATTTCCCAAGCAGGGTAAGTTCAGCGGGCATTTTGATATGATACTTGATAGAAATCTGCACCAGCTGGGTGACGAACTCCCCTAGCTTAATCTCCTTTAATGCCTTATCATAATATTGGGCTAATATATCCGCTATATCTATCTTGAAAGAGCGCGTATCAATTGTTTCCTGGGAAGTAAATCCCAATTCTAACATTCCGGCTAAGATTTTATTAGAGTCATATTCTAAAACAGCTATAAGCAGATCAATATATTTCTCTCTGGACTCTTCATCTATCTTTCCCATCATGCCAAAATCCATAAAGCCGATAATCTCATTTTCCATAACCAGAATATTTCCAGGATGGGGATCAGCATGGAAAAATCCATCGATGAGCATCTGTTTCATAAAGGCTTTAGCTCCGTTTTCAGCTATCTGTTTGCGGTCATATCCTGCTTTGTCCAGCTCTTTTAAATGATTAATCTTAATGCCTTCGATGTATTCCATGGTCAGGATGTATTTACTGCTCAGTTCCCAATATATATTTGGGATAAAAACTGTTTTGTCTTCTTTAAAATTTTTCCTAAATCGCTCTGCATTTCTTCCTTCGGTACCATAATCCAGCTCCATTCGAATGGTTTTCGCAAACTCTTCAGCCACTCCTACAGGGTCATACAGACGACTCTCCGGAATATATTTTTCGGTGAGACGAGCCAATTGAAAGAGAATATCCAAATCTGTTTCAATAATTTTTTCCATATCAGGGCGTTGAACTTTGACGACTACTTTTACCTTATCTTCTTTCAATATTGCCTTGTGGGCTTGGCCTAAAGAAGCAGCCGCAAAAGGCTTTTCATCAAATGACTTGAATAGTTCGGAAACATTGGCTCCCAACTCTTTTTGAACCATCTGTTCAACCAGGTCGTAGGAATAAGGGGGCACTTCATCTTGCAGTTTTTCCAACTCCTTAATATACTCTCGCGGAATAATATCAGGTCTGGTGCTTAAAATCTGGCCTAATTTTACAAAAGTAGGGCCCAATTCTTCCAGGGCAAGACGAACTCTCACCGAAAAAGATATCTGGTCTATCTTAGAACGTTTACGTTTAAGAATCTTTTCGCCTTTGGCAATCAGGCTTATTAGCCCTAACTGTTCTACAAAATAATCAAATCCATACTTGATTAAAATATTAATTATTTGCCGAAGGCGGTTAATATTTTTGTATCTTTTTTTAAATCTTGAAAAAGCCATATTAACCCATCCTTTTCATTTTAGCTTTTGTTTTATTGCCTCAGAACAGTGTTTTTTATGCTTCAGAGTTTCTTTCTTATTATATTAACAATGATTTCAACATTCAAATAAACTCAACTTATCGTTACCAAGATAAAGTGGTATAGAGTTTTCCTACAATATCTTGACAAATATAACGCATTGTGTTATATTTATATTATAATGCAATGTGTCATTTATATCAATAGGGGGATGAGAATGGAAGAATATATTATTAAGAAATATATAAATCGAAAACTATATGATACTAAAGAGAAGAAATATGTCAATCTTTCTGAAATTTCTAGGTTAATCCGGGAAGGAATTGACCTGAAGGTCATCGATAATCATAGTAAAGAAGATATTACTTCTCTGGTACTGGCCCAGATCATCGTAGAACAAGAAAAGACCAAAAAAATAATGCTTCCTTCTTTGCTTTCCCCACTAAGGCTTTTAAAAAGAGGAGGTGATAGTATGATAAACCTGACCAAGAAAATGTTTCTTGCCGGCATAGGAACGCTTTCTTTAACCAAAGAAAAAGCCGACAAAATAGCTGATGATTTAATCAAAAGAGGTGAATTAAGCAAGAGCGAAAGCAAAGATTTTGTGTTAGATCTCTTAGATATGGCAGAAAAAGAAAAGGATAAAATAATTGAAAAAATCAAACCTGATATCGAAAAAGAATTAGAGAAAATGAATTTTGCCTCTCAGAAAAGTGTAGCTGACTTAGACAAAAAAATTGATAGCCTGGAGAACAAAATTAATCAATTAATCAAGAAAATAAAATAGTCGAAGGAAGAGTGTAATTTGTACGAATATACCTTAGATTTCTCCCGTATTACTTTTATGGGAAAATTACTATAAATCTTTTCCATTAGCCAACCAGAGAGATAAGCTATCGTCCCCTGTTCTGCTTTATATAAACCATTCCATGACTAACAAGTAGGGAGCATTCCTCCCGAGCTCCTTGACAAATATTTTCCATGGAATGGGAGGCTATATTAATTGCTCTATATTGCTATAAATCATAACTGCTTCATTGCTTTATAATATTTTTTAATTTTGTTTCAAACTGGTATTTTTTCTGTTTCTTCAGTCTTTTTTGGCCCTGTCCTCATTAATCGGTGCTGACATCTCCCGCCAATTGTAGGAAATATTATCTAGGAATCTGGCAACCTCTCCGTTTAAGACATCCTCTGCCCCTTCATGGGTAGGTTTAGCTCCCGATTCCAGAACAATTGTTCTGAGTTGATGCGGATGGTCAATAATCGGGCAGGGAGTCATCATATTATCGGAAAAAGGTTGTCTTTTCTGGTAAGACTTGAATAACGGATTTTGCAATACTTCCCATAAGCTCTTATCTTTTATGTTATCTACCGCAAAATGCACAAAGGCACAGGGCTCTACATCACCTTTGGCATTGATATGAAAATATCTTCTGCCACCGGCGATGCATCCTCCGCTAAAAGTACCGTCATTCCAGAAGTCAGCCAAAAAGAAGGGCTTATTCGTACGGATCTCTGGTATCCGATAGGCCAATTTAGCCCTTTGTTCGGGGGTTATCATCATATCAAGGTTCGGTTCTCTGCCAATAGGTATATAATGAAATGACCAGCCGTATATTGCTCCCTTATCGATGACATGGTCTATGAAATCATCAGTACCAAAGAGCTCATCTGCATTTTGTTTTGTTATGGTAACACTGATGCCAAAGATAATACCGCGTTCTCGTAAGCGGTCCATGGCAGCCATAATCTTGTCATAGGTCCCCTGCCCTCGTCTTTTATCAGTTGAATCTCTATATCCTTCCAGGCTGATTGCCGGGCTGACATTGCCAGCATCCAGCATCTTGTCTGCCATCTCATCATCGATTAATGTTCCGTTGGTATACATCATGAATCCTACATCCGGATGCCGATGAAATATCTCAAAGAGATCCGGGTAGACAGTGGGTTCTCCACCGGAGAGCACGATAAAGTAAATACCCATACCCTTGGCCTCATTTATTATCCTATCAATAGTATTGATCTCTAAGCTATCGCTCTTCTTGTATTTGCCTGCCCAGCAGCCGGTACAGCTTAGGTTGCAGGCACTGGTGGGATCAATCAGGATAGTCCATGGTACTGCTACACCAAGTTCTTTGGCTACTTCATACTGCCTGGGTATTCCCATTAGGGCAGAGTTGACAAAGAAATTCATAATCATGCCATCTTTATAACTGGGGGCTACCTGGGATAATCTTTGAATATACTGTTTTATTGCAGGGTTTGTTTCAAAAGAATCCCTGATAGCAGCAATATGTTTATGGTGTTGTTCGGTACGGGCTACCTTATCTGCCAGGTCCAATACCTTGATAAAATTCTTTTCAGGATCCTTTTCCAAATAATTAAGAGCCTGTTTTATTACCTGTTCAGCAGCGTATTTCTTAGCAAAGTTAAAATTTATAGCCATTATAGTTTTCCTCCTTTATTGGTGTTTTTATTTCATAACAGTCTCTGCTATCTGCATAACCAGAACTTTTATAAAAATAGGTCTGCTATGAAGGGATTGATAAATAATTTTCTTTTTTCTTAAATAGACAGACTAGCCGTTGGAATCATTTGAAACTTTTATATTCTCGGCCTTTTTCTTAAAGATCAGCATGTAAACCCAACCGATAAGGAAACTACCGATAATGCCAGCAATAACATTAAAACCCCAAAGCATCCATCCCCAGTTACCCAGGATGAGTTCACCCAGCAAGGCACCAATGGCTGCTCCTGCTAATATGTTCCAATAACCTCCTTTGATTTCTATCTGTTTAAAGATAATCTGTAATAACCATGCCATAATAAGCGCAATGACAGCGAGAACAACTACATACATTAATGATACCTCCTTTCATTTTGTGTTTCCCTCCATAGCAGGAAAGCTATTATTTGCTTACAATTAGCTCCATTATGATGAATTTTAATTCAATTGAATGTATATTCATTTTCATTAAAAATTTTTTACCTAATTTTATTTACTAATCGGCAAACAAAATCAATATTCCCTTCTCGATCTCCCGGAAATTCGCGAGCAAAATCATGAATAGCAAGAATTAACAGACGAATAAATCTTTCTTTATCATTTTCAGACATCTCTATTATGTGCTCTTTTTCTTCTGCACGATAAATCAGTGAATTCACTAGCATTAACAAATGAGCCCTGAGTTCCTCAATCACCTTATGATTGATTTTATCTCTCAACAGTTCCCGGCTAAAACCCTGCAACCTTACTACCTCATCATAGAGTACTGATAACAACTCACAGGTATCTGCATTCTTCACAAGCATTTCCTCTAAGACCACATAGGTTTGGTCAAAGACGTTCTTACAAGCATTTATAAATAAATCCTGTTTATTGGAATAATAATTGTAAAGGGTACCCACTGATATTCCTACATCTTCTGCAATCATCTTTATAGTCACATTACTGTACCCATTTTTGGCAAAGAGACGAAAAGCGGCTTCATTAACCCTTTCTTCAAGTCGATCGATTATTTTGGTCATAACTTACTCCTTTATGTAAGCTTATTATACTATGAATAAACGTTCATTTGAACGTTTATTCAGTTGAACCTATATTCAGGATAAAGTATAGAAATTATTTTGTCAAGCTCTATTTTAAAATTTATTAAATTTTTGAGATTTTTTGAACTTATACTATAAATTTCTACAAAAATTTACTCAATTTTCTTATCCGAAAAATGATACCAGCAAGTAAACTCTGATAAAGAATAACAAAAATAAGAGCCAGGTAGAACTATTTAATCCAATTTTTCCACACAATTCCCTCTTATTGTGGATAAATAAAGAGATATACAGAATAATAATGTTTTAAAGAGGATATATTGCTAATATATGCCTGAATATGGGGTTTTTATAGAGAATCAGAAAAATTATACTTAAATATAGCCTTTTTATGGGCTTTTTTTAAGAAGAGATGAACTATAACACTCGTAAAGAAAATACTCTTTATATCGGCAAAATTTGAAAGGCAGCCTGTAACCATTATATATCAAGACTTTCGGCCGTTACTGGCAATAAAAATGCGCAGATCGTTGATGGAATGGTTGATTTCCTTTATTTCAGAGTTAACATTAATTTCTTCCGGATCAGTTCCGGTAACAAGCCTCAGCTGCAATCTGCTGTCATAAGGAACGACAACTACTGGCATAAATAGACCTCCTTTCACTATAATATACTATAGTCAGTATAACTCAACGCCGTTATATAGTAAAGTAAAGCATATTAGAACAGTATAGCAATATATATTACATTATAAAGGTATATACGCAATCATATATAATACAAGATAATATAACATAATACTATATAACATCATATAACAATAACATATTATAAATAATACCTTTAAACATTAATTTATAATAATAAACCTTAATTGAACACAGAGGCAAGACAGCACTTTCGTGCTGGGGCATAGCTCCCGCAGGCCAATAGTGAGGGTATAGTTCTATTACATAATGCGGATACTATCGGACCTTCCCCTAAGGTCAGCGATAATACTACATTATGTAATACGGGAGCTATGCCTGCGGATGAATAAGGATAAGCAGTATATATTTTATTTTGCATATGCTTTTGTAGCGGTATAAATATTATTAATATCCGCTTCTTGCCCCTGTAGTATAAGTGACGGTGTAATAAAGAAATAAAGAATGGCGTTCGTGCGGTTTTCGGCTTTCGTTTCAAGCGGGAAAATACCCCGCTTCAAACTCAGGCAAACGTTTGTTCGGGCAAGTGGTCGTGCACTACTTTATTCTTCCCTTACAGTTATAATCGCGGGAATATTGTTGCAAGGTCAGAACAAAGAGCGTGCACTCCTGGGAGCAGATATGCGGGCAATTATAAACTACTCAGAAAAGATTTATTCTATAAACACTATTTGCAGATTCAACAAAGGTAGTTTATGATAAGCATAGGAATTTATAAATATATACCCTAGGTAATATTAGTGTTTGATTTTAAAATCTTGCCTAAAGTTGTGTATAGAAAGTAATTATTTTATTTGAAAAGGCTGGCTATGCAAGTGCTACAATTGTCAATGTTTATTTTCAATGAGTTAAATTACATTACAAGGTATTGTATAAATCAAAATATTGACATAACCAACTGTGATCAGAATGTATTAGCAGTTCTTTCAGAGAACATTGGAATGATCTACTTGGGTGCAACAATAACATATTTACAGCATTATGAACTAATCAAAGAAAAGGATGAGTTAATTAAAGATTTCGAATCCTATATAAAGCAATTATACGGCAGTCAGGCGCCATACAAGAAGGCACTTCAAAAAGTTTATGATTTTGTAAAAATACTTGATCGTAATTTAAACCCCAATGATGAAGAAAAAACGATTGATAATTGGCGAATTTGGATAAGAGAAATTCTTTCGAGACCAAATAAAGCATCCATAGGAAAGGTAGCTACTTTTTTCAAAGTAGGGACACTATATGATGAAAGAAAAATGACTAACGAGTTACTTGAACATATAACAAAGACAAAGGATATTATTATCAAAGAGCATAAAAAGTGATTTATCCCTTGTCTAAAGTCATAAATAAACTAGTTCGACTATTTTAAGTTAATCAATATCTTATTATAATAAGGCGATTTATAATGGATATCGAAAAAGCAAACAAAGCAATAAAAGATGCATCTATTTGCGGTATCGGATGGGGTTTATTAGTTCTGATTTTTTCCTTTCCTAATGTTACACTGTTTGATTTGTTAGGAGCATTCATTATATTTGGATTAGCTTTTGGTGTCTATAAAAAGAACAAAGTATGCGCAATGATAATTTTCATACTGTGGATTTTACTAGTTATAGATAGAGGGCTAGTATTGGTGAAAGGTCCTATAGAAAGTGAAAATCTGTTTTTAATGTTAATATTAATAATAGTAGGCATCCCATTTGTAGGAGCATTGTCTTATTTTTTCTTGCAAGGTATTCGAGGAACTTTTGTTTATCATAGAATGATTAAGATTGGGAAACAATATTGAATTCGCATATCGCAGTATGTTAAATAAAATATACTTTATTTTTTTATCCAACCTTTATGTTTTTTGTCAAAATTCCAGATCTTAATACCCTTAAATATCTTGTTCGGCAATGGATTTTTTGCCAATGGGTTACTTAAAATTATGAAGGTTTTTTCTGGCTTATCAGGACACCCCAATATATTAGTATTAGAATATAATACAGCTGAAATTCCATTGTATTTATTTTTAAGAAAACAATTCATTTCAATGGGAATATCCCCTTTCATAATCTGTGGTCTATATTCAACAAAAGCTCCTTTTGGAGATAAAACTTGATTTCCTGCTCCAACAAGGAATTTAAAAAGTGCAGGACAAGGATGATCCATTAATGATCCATATTCACCTAAATTACAAGCAGAAATAGCAATAATATAAATATCTTTTTCACAAATAGTGTTGTTCTTTATATAAGATTTATATTTTCTGTGTTTTTCAATAAAGGCTCCGCTAGCCCTAAACAAAAATTTATTTTCAGGAAGTGTAATATCATATCCCCATGCCATCTCAGGTAATTTGTCTTCCGTTACTCCCTCTTTAGGGGCTATTGCTTCAATGTATATCTTAAGTGAAGTTTCTTCTAGATCCTCTATTAGAATATCAGGACCTTTTTCTGTATTTTTATTCTTAATATTCGCTTCAGCATTAAGTAAACCAACAGACAAAACCATTTCCCACCAACATTGCTTAAAATAACCTTTCATTTGTGCTTTATCTAAAAAATTACTCTCTTTGCCCTGAACATAAGGTCTGTATATTCTCCAGAAATACTCAATTTGTTCTTTTGCCTCAGCCCTTTCATTGCAATCTCGTATTTGAGAATAAAATGTATCCTCATTATTTTTTCTTTTTAGAAAAAAAGAATTCATATTAACCCAACATAATAAAATTAATACATTTCATCAATATAATGGAGCATTATACAAAAAATACAAAACACCCAATATTAGCCCTAATATATCACCTATCTGGTTTATGTATTCTGTTTTAATATCAGATTTCTGATCATACGATTCAGGTTCTCCTGAATTATCTAACATACTTTTTACGTTAGATGCCCCTTCTTTTGCTCTTTTTATCCTTGAATTGCCATTCTGTATAGACAATATACCCGGAATAATTACCATCAATAAAGTAGGTTGAATATTTAATTTATTGCATATTGATACAATTAAGAAAACAGCAAAAAAATTTGAAGCAATATTTACAGGTAAGGCAGTTATATATAATAATGACTTGGATTTTTTAAATAACGATTTTATTGGGGGTAAAAGAGTGAGGAGAAAACCAAACAAAGATCCTACGATAGATACTATAAAAATTGATAAAATATACATTATTACAACTTTTATGTTGTCCACCACACACCTCGCACTTTAAATTGATTATAGAAAAAGAAAGGTTTGATTGCAAATAAGAAATTAAAGATAAAATATATTGTTTCTCCAAAGAATAATTAATATTTTTTTATTTCCCATAACAACAGCATAATTTATGGCAAGGGGGAAGCTATTTTTCCTCTTGCCATAAATTATGGACATTCTTTAATTGCATATCTTCAGGCAAAATACTCCGGAAGGTGTCTTTCCTTTGGAGGATTTTACTGAAGTTATGCTCTTGTGTTTTTTCTTTCTTATTAAACATTTCTTTTTTCAAGTCAGGTGAAATTTCCTGTTTTGAAAAAAGTAATGCTCTTTCTCTTCCGGTAATTCTCCCGCCGGTCATGGCTTTTTATGATCCGGCGGGTGTATTTCCTCTTCTTTTTTCTTTTCTTCTTTTAATACCCTCATCTATCCCCAGCATGTCCTGAAACTGCCCTGCACGGATATTCTATCCTGTATCCTTAGCACGGCAAGTTGATGGAGATGCGCACGGTAAAAGACACTTGAGAACAAAAAAACGAGGGCATGCTCTGAAATGATTTATTTGAGAGCATGAAAGCGAAATGACGAAAGAGCAGAAACAGGTTATTGTCCTGGACAAACCACTCTAGCCACAAATACTCTTTTAGCCATATATTCTTATTTTGGCATAAAGAAAGGTATTTGACTATCCTGGTTGATCAGATGATTCTATAGTTGAACTTTATTTTTCAATGATAGATCCTAATCTGTCTTTAAATAGATAGATATTCTAGACTCATCTTGTGTTGGACAAGCCTGTCTCCCATTTTTGGACTCGTGGAATAAATGCGCTAAATAAACGTACCTTGGCAGGTTTATTGTAAGGCATTTTGGGTTAAACGGACAATTAAAAAAATAGCCCAACCATAATTAAATGATCAGGCTATTTTTTAAATACCATTTTTTCATGATAATTTATAATCGCTTCACTAACTCCACACGTCTGTTCTGAGTTCTTCCGGCTTCGGTTTCATTGCTGGCTACCGGAGCTACCGGCCCCACACCAACCGGATAAAGCCTTTCAGGGGAAATTCCAAAATTACTAATTAACCAATCAACTACTGCCTGGGCTCTTTGTTTTGATAGATTCACATTATATTCATAATCACCAGTATCATCTGTATGGCCGGTTACATATAGGTTAATAGCTGGGTTCTCTTCTAAGAAGAGAGCAATTTCCTCTAAAGTAGGTTCTGATTCTGCTTCAATCTGGTAACTGCCTGTTGCAAAATATATTCCATAAACCAATGCTTTGCCAGTCCTGCTAATCTCATTCAATAATTCACTGGCTGTAAGCAGGTCAGTAGTAACTAAATCCTCTTCCATGGGTTGCAACTCTACTACATCTACCTGAATAGCTGGCTCCGGTTTTTGAGGGCTTATGCTGGTAAAAACAGAGACATACACATCTCCTTCTGGCCTTGACAACTTAACTGCCAGATATCTTTGGTGATCTTCCTGGCTTGCTAAATAATAGGACAGTCTACCTCTGGCAGCAAAGCCACCGGCTAAACCAGCTTCAAAAATATCTTTACTGTAAACCGCTAGGCCAAATCTCCGGCCTAATTCATCTCGGGAACCGGAGAATAATATTTCAAATTCTGCATTCTTTAGCGCATTTTCGTAACTCCGAAAAATTTCTAAAGTAGAATGCCCTTCCGGGGCTTCGTACTGGATGCGGGTTACTTTTCCTTCCAACCATTTGCCATCGGTAATAGTAGAAACCAAATTTTGATCTGCATCCCGTTCCCATTCCACAGGACCTAAAACAAGGTAATATTCATCATATTGCACCTGATGGTAAAACAGGATTTTCGAGCCGGCAAAACGGGAAATCAGAGGATGGTCCTGAGATCCTTCGATATCATTATCATTTGCCATAGAAACATTTATAAACAAGGCTATAATAAACAGAAACAACAAGATAATCCAACTTTTCTTCTTCATAAAATCCCCCTCAAAAATGTTTTTATTATTTTAGCATACATCACTGAATCACTCAAAAAGTCGGATATTTAATAGGATCTTATTTGTTGGACAAATTAAGTTTTAGAGTACAATCTTACTTCCAATTTTTTTCTCTTCATACTCCCTTAAATGGTTTCTTTCCTTGTTTGCAAAGTCTCATGATGGTATCTTTCCCGGTAATCAATGCAACGGGAAGTCCACTCGGTGGTTGTAACCACTGGCCGCTTAAGAAAATATTATTTAACCCTTTGATACGTCCGTTATGGGCCATCATCTTTCCGCGAATGGTTGGCCAAAAGCCCATGAAAGCACCGCGATAAGCATTACAATAGTGTTCATATGTTTTGGGAGTCGCTACATCCAGTACTTTGAGCTTGCCTTTCATATGAGGGAATCTTTTTTCCATTGCCTTAAGAATTTCTTCACCAATACGGGTTTTTTCCAGATTGTAAGCCTCCCTGTTTTTTGCCAGAGTATCCCAGGTATCTATTCCCGGTTGGAACTGATTAACGGCAAATGTTACCACTGTATATCCTTTAGGAGCAAAGCTTGGCTCATAAGCATAATGAGTCATCTGGAGATATTCTATCGGCTCATTGTTCTGCTTGATATCGACGGATTTTACCGGAAACCTCAGGGTACGGGGAATATCTGTCATAGTCCCCTCATAGCCTATTCCAACATAGATATTTGATGCCAGAGGATAGTCTGTAGGGTTGTTGAATCTTTTCTGAAACTCCGGATCGGGATATTTCCCCTTTAATAATCGGTCGTATAGTACGTGGGCATCACAGGCGGCAATAAAATAATCACCTTCAAAAGATCTTTTGTTCTGACATATGGCCCTTTTTACGTCCTTTTGCTTGATCTCTAAATCTACCGCTTCACAGGAAGTCTCGATATTTCCCCCTATAGAAAAATAACGCTCCATCATCCGCATAGCTAGAGCCCTGGAGCCACCATAGGGAATAGATGACTGGTTGTTGGTAAAAGTGCCCAGAGGAAAGATAATAGATTAAGCACTGTATCCGTCTTCCGGTAGGAAGGAAGCTATGGCTTCTCTGAGTGCTGCATGTTTAAATCTTTTAGCATACTCCTGCACAGTGATTTTTATGCAGACATATAAGTATATTTCAAAGTTTAACTCATTCTTCATTAGTATATAATTTTTAGATTATTATATTTATCATAACCTATTTTTGTTAATCCTACAAAAACACTACATGCCATAGTATCTATTAACCGGAAAGCATAATTTATGGCAAGGGGGAAGCAGTTTTTCCTCTTGCCATAAATTATGGACATCCTTTACTTTAATTGCATATCTTCAGGCAAAATACTCCGGAAAGTGATTTGCTTCCGGAAAATTTTTCTGAAGTTATGCTCTTTATGTATTTATTTCTTAATAAAGCATTTCTTTTTTCAAGTCAGGGGAAGTTTCCTGTTTTGAAAAAAGCAATGCTCTTTCTTCCGGCAATTCTCCCGCCGGTCATGGCTTTTTATGATCCGGCGGGTGTATTTCCTCTTCTTTTTTCTTTTCTTCTTTTAATACCCTCATCTATCCCCAGCATGTCCTGAAACTGCCCTGCACGGATATTCTATCCTGTATCCTTAGCACGGCAAGTTGATAGAGATGCGCACGGTAAAAAGACGATTGAGCAGGAAAGACAAAAGCCTGCTCTGGAATGATTTATTCGGGAGCAGGCAGGTGAAACGACGAAAGAGCAGAATAGGGATTGTATTTAACGGGAATAAGTCCCAGTTGACGTGCAACGGAGAGAAAAGGCACGCATGCCGTGGTGCCGCACCGAGTGAATAACGAGGTGTGTCTTAAACAGCACGGCATAAAATATAGTTTACATAACACCACATTATCGTCTGCCCTGAACTGGGTGAGATAATGTTTGTTATGTAATAATATTTTTCTTAAGTGCCGTCGTTGGGTGGGCAGTTATCGTTTAAATCAGACTCTTGTTACGAAAGGCTGATTCATAGGTGACGATATACTTTCAATTATACTATAAGAGTTTCTTATGAATCGTATTCCGATTACGGATGAAGGGCAAAAATCGGAAAATCCCATTCTTGAAATTTTATCGGTAACGATATGCCATCAGTTATTCCAGGTAGAGTTTCGGATAAAATTTGTCCAAACAACATCATCTATTTATTTGCTTTTATACAATGCTGTTTTGTATAATTTTAATTAATTGTTTTAAGAAAAAATAAATAAAAAATCAGTATGTTTATACTTTAAGTATAAAAAATATTGATATTTAGGAAAATATAGTGTATTATAAAAAATAAAATAAGAATCCTAGTTATAAATTTTCAGATTTTAAAAAAGCTTGTAAAAATAAAAATAATATCTTTATATCTACTGATGCATACAAATTTGCAGATATGTTTTTCAATCTACGGACAACAGAACAAATTCTATCTTTTATCCAAAACAACGGATTGGAAAATAAAATTCACTATAATACTGGTCTTTGGAAAAATAATCCAGACAAGAAAAATCCCGTAATGGTTGATTCCTATGAATTTGAATCCGGAAACAAAAAAGGTTATATTGCCTTTTTCTACAATAAAAAATCAAATAAATGGAACATTAAATCTTTTCACTTATCTAAAAACATGGAATATAAATAAATCGCTAATATCCTTTAAACTGCTACTATAAATAACCTGGAGGTAAATTGTTATGAATAATACAAAAATATGCCCAGCATGTGGTTCTGAAAATATTTATGAAACAAAAAAAACAATCAATATTAAAGAACCTTTTGCAGGTGAAATAAATTTTGAGATAATTGAAAATGTTTGTAAAACATGTGATTCTAAAGGAGATTTTTTCAACCAGAATGATGAAATAATAGAAGAAAAAATTAAGGAACTAAAACAAAGAAGTGTTGAAAATATTCTAAAGCATTTTATTGAAAATAAAAGAAGTTTGACCTCAATCGAAAGGGCATTAGAAATTCCTTTTCGAACTCTTGCTAAATGGAAAAACAAGATAACCAAGACTTCTGCTGCAGGAATTGTCTTATTGCGTTTTATTCGTTTGTTTCCATGGCTCTTAGATGTAGCAGAAAACAAGTATGATCCTCAAAAAGCAGAGAATATAATGGTTGAAAATTCAATGCGTTTATTGCAAAAAACAATAAATACAAAGACCTACTTAAATACCCAAGAAGGAGAAGGAACAGATCTTAATATTGCTAATTTTCCTAATTCTTTAATGACTACAAATAGCTTTGAACATATGCATATCACTCAAGAGGATTTTGAAAAAGATACTGAAGAAGTAATAAGTATGTGTTTATCTAGCCAAGAAAAAATATAAAAAAACAAACACAGGAGGTATATTTTGAAAATATCAAATAGCAGCAGAGGATTAATTGTCAAGGAATTTATGAAAGTATTAGAGATGATGAGCAATGCAAAAGATTATAAAGAAAAGTTATATTATTTTAGTGCAACATACGCTATGGTATCAAGAGTACTAAATATTGACTATGATGAAATGCTTATTTTTATTCATTCTGTTTTACTGTCTTCTTATTCAAACATAAATTCTTTTTTTAATAACATTATTAGTAACAAAGATAGCTTTTATAGTATCCCTAAAAATTATTTTGGCATACTAGAAGATAATCTCAAAGAACTCACTATAGCCATTGATCATAATGATGAATCAGCTATTAACTATACTTTAAAAAGGTTTTCATTGATAGGATACATCACCACCGGTAATGGTAATTATTTATACAAAAAAGGGGAACTTAAAATATAATGGTCTATTGTTAATGCCACAAACAATAATTTATGCTATTATAAATATGAGGGCAGCCGGTTCCACAGACAAGCCGCTTATATCTTTTTTTCAGGCAAAAAAAGAGAGGGTAAAAAGTTTCTTTTCTGTTTCCCGGCTGTCCTTTTTTTGTTTCCTGTATCGCCTCAAATGCAAAAGAGGGTTACCGGGAAAGAAGGCGTTTCAGACAGAGAGGTTGAAGGCAAAGAAAAGAGGAAATTAAACACTTAAATTACCAATACTAATACAGTATAGTAGTCGCCTTTTTCCTTCGGAAATCGTTGAAAAATATAGAATTTGACCATTAAAAAGTGAACGGTTTTTTGTATCTGTCAATTATAAAGAGACTCATCAATAATATGCTTCTCTTTTAATACATTGATTGCTCTTTTAACTGTAGCCGAGTTCATTTTTGCTGTTTTTGCAATTTTGTATATTGAGGGATATTCCCCGTCAAAAACAGTTCCCAACAGGCAGGCAATTCCACGCTGTGTATTGCTTAATTCCGGCAATACCCTTAAGCTCTTGACCAGGATATTTCTGCTTCCCAGTTGTCCTCTTCTGAAACGGTAAGTACAATTCTCACACCTGACAAAAGGAAGCTTCTTCCTGATACCGCTGCAGCCGTAATGATAGGTCCTGCGGTAAATCTTTTTCAGATCCTTGCCAGTTAAGGGAACAGCCAGGGAATTGTTTTTCTTCTCTATGATCTTCCTGGAATATTCTGTAGAGTTTTTATTCTGGAGAAGGAGATTATAGAGGACAAACAAGCCGTTGTCCCTCTCTCCTTCCTTTAAATTTCTTTTTAATATCTGCCTGATACAATCCATTTTATGCCCGTGGTATTTTGGTATTTTATCTATTATATTCTTTTCTGCAAATTCGGAGTTGCCTTTATTATTTATGGTAAGTATTTCAGGTATAGGAAGTATATTATCAAGAGGAACTTCATAAGTGTAACGGTGATTATTGATTACAGAAGGAGGAGCAACAATGTAATTGCCGTTGCTCTTCAATTCAAGTCTTTTCCCAAAGAGCGCACCGGTGCTTTTTACAGTTGTATTGTTTAAGCTGAAGTAATAATGATATCCCCGGTTTGTTCTTACCCTTGTTGTTGCAGTTAATTCCGGTATTCTTTTTTCAAGACCGGGCAATAAAGAAATATCATCAACATCAACAACAGCCAGTCTGCTGATATTTCCGGTTACTATCCCGATATTATAAGGACGGAATTCGTTAAGCCAGCTAAAGACGTCGCTTCTCGGTGCTTTTCTGTACTGGTATCTTTTCCAGTAGATATGCGGTTTTTTCTCTTCATCAACCGGGATAAGACTATATCCGTATTGTATATATTGTTCTATTAAACTGCAAATATGCTTCAAAATATTGCCGGACCCGGTAAAAAGCCCAGACAAAAGTAAAGACTCCAACCATGCCCTTACAGCCTTTTAACTATGTTTTATATATAATCCTGGTACATTTATACTGCCGCTTCAGGAAAGATATAGCATTGATAGCTAAAAATAATATAGAACAAAGCATCTGTGAGATCTTGTATTATTGTGAGCAATATAAAAAGGGAGTGTGATCTGAATAGTACACTCCCGCAAACGGTAATATTATAACACTTTAGACTGGTAAATGGTAGAAAAAATATAAATAATCTGAAAAGCGGATTTATTTTTTCCAGAATTCAGGAACAAGCAATACAAGAACAGTATAGATTTCCAGACGCCCCAGGAGCATACAGATAATTAAAGTTACTTTCCCGATTGCAGAGATTGCAGCATAATTCTGAGCTGGCCCTACCAGGCCCAAGCCAGGGCCTACCCCGCCCAGTGTTGCAGCCACTGCACCTATGGCACTGGTAATATCCAGTCCTGTAGCAGTAATAATGAGAACTCCGATAATAAAAATAAATACATACAAAAGGAAGAAAGATCTTATGCTTTGCATAATATCATCAGAGACAACCCTTCCTCCCAGCCGGATCGGGACAATGGCATTTGGGTGTAACAATTTATCAAAGCTCTGTTTTAGCTGTTTGAAAAGTAATAGCATTCTGACACTCTTTATGGCCCCGGCAGTAGAGCCGACACATCCGCCTAAGAACATCAACAAGACCAGAATCAGCTGGGAAGAGTGAGGCCATTGACCATAATCAGTGTTAACAAAACCGGTTGTGGTTACAATCGAAATAACCTGAAATGAAGCATATCTTAAGGCATTAAGAATGGAATCATAAATTGAGAACCTTAGCTGTAAAGTTACCAATAGAATCGAGATTAAGACGATAGAGGTAAAAAATACAAATTCCTGATCTTTGGCATATATCTTTTTATTGCCATGGAAAAATTTGTAATGCAGGCTGAAATTTATTGCTGAAATAAACATAAATATCATAATGACAATTTCAAATATGACATTATCATAATAGGCAATGCTGATATTTCTATGATTAAAACCACCTGTTGGAACAGTACCGAATGTATTAATTACTGCATCAAATAATGGCATGCCGAATCCATACAGACAGACAATCTCGCCAATAGTGATAAAGATATAGATTAACCAGATGGTCTTGGCTGTTTCCACAATTCTCGGTTTTATCTTATCAATCTCAAATCCCGGGAATTCAGATCTGACCAGTCTCATTCCGCTTACGCCAAGTAAAGGTAATAAGGCAACTACCAGCAGGATGATTCCCATTCCGCCGATCCACTGGATTTCATTACGCCAGAGCAGGACAGAAAGAGGATTGGATTCTATATCAGTTAAGATTGTTGCCCCGGTTGCAGTATAGCCAGACATACTCTCGAAATAGGCATTGAGAAAACCTGGTATTGTTCTGGTAAAAAGAAAAGGTAAGGCGCTGAACCCGGAAACAATTACCCAACCGAGTGTGGCTATAAGATAGCTTTCCTTGTTGCCGATTGAATTTTTAAACGGACATATTTTATGCAAAACAAATCCGACTAAAAAAGTAATAACGATAGACCATATAAATGCTTTAAAAGCAAGATTTTCACTATAATAATAAGCAGAAAGCAGTGGAAAAATCATTAATGTACTGAGATACATCAATAATTTTCCCAGCATATTCCCGACAACCTTAAACTTCATTTGTAAGGGAAAACACCTCGATATTAATCGATAATCTTTATTTTTCTCACCGCAGCTATTATATCGAGGATTATATAAAGAAGGTATTAAGATTTATCTGATAAGCATAAAGATTTTATTAAGATATTTAAAATGAAAGCCTGTTTTATTCAATTATCCTATTATCATTCATCAGCAAGCCTGTAGCCTATGCCGACTTCAGTAAAAATATATCTGGGTTTTGCCGGATTTTTTTCCAGTTTTCTCCTTATATTGGCCATAAAGACACGCAGGGACTGGACATCGCTTTCCAGATAATTGCCCCAAACTTCCTTTAACAGATATTTATGTGTCAGCACTTTCCCTGAATTTCTAATCAACAAAGTCAATACTTTGTATTCCATCGGGGTAAAATGTATGTCATTACCTTCCAGTGTTACTTTATGTTTTTCCTGATCAATCTCTAAATCGCCAATTCTATAAACTACAGGTATTTCTTCTTTCTTGTTGTTATTGCTGTGACGCAAAATAACCCGCATTCTTGCCAGAAGTTCTTTAATACTAAACGGTTTGGTAAGATAATCATCGGCCCCTGCATCCAGAGCCTCTACTTTTTCGTTATCCTGGTCGCGGGCAGATACCACAATGATGGGAATATTAGAAAATTCCCGCACCTTGTTAATAATATCAATCCCGTCCATATCCGGTAACCCCAAATCCAGAATGATTGCCATGAGGTTTTGCTGGGTAGATATTACATTCATTGCCTCTTTGCCTGTTTCTGCTTCAAGGCAATCATATTCCTGTGTTTTAAGTGAAAAATTGATGAATTTGCGGATTTGCTTATCATCCTCTACAATTAAAAATAATGGTGCCATTTTACCTCTCCTTAACACTTAGATAAAAGCGGAATGTAGCTCCATTGGATTCGTTTTTTTCTGCCATAATTTCACCTCCATGGTAGTTTACAATTGCCTTACAGATTGCCAGTCCCAAGCCAATCCCGGGCTTTGAATCAGTATGAGAACCGGGGGCTATAAAAAACATATCAAAAAGCCTTGGTAAATCTTCAGGATTAATACCGGTACCATTATCGCTCACTTCAAACCAGGCCTTATTATCTTCCAACCTAACCGATACTTTTATTTCATCAGATGGCGATGTATGTTTAATCGCATTATCTATTAAGTTAATCAGAACCTGTATAATCAGTTTCCCGTCCATGGGAACAAATAAGACTTCATCAGGAATGGATATTGTTATTTTATGATCAGGAGCATATTTCAAAGTCCGGTCAACTGCCTCTGCTACAATTTCTTCTACCAATTCAGGCTGAATATTAATCGATAAACGGCCTTCCTGGATTCGGGTCAAACTTAAAATATTTTCAATCAAACGGATAAGCCAATTGGAATCTTCATAGATACCCTGTACAAGTTTCGTATTCTCCTCATCCTTCAGGTTTTGCAGAAGCATCTCTGCTGATCCTGTTATTCCGGTTAACGGAGTCCGCAGGTCATGAGAGATTGCCCTGAGGAGGTTACTCTTAAACCGTTCACGTTCTATTTCTGCTTTGGCAGCCTCTTTTTCAGAGGTAAGAATTTCACGCTGCATGGCAATACTTATTTGCATAATTACAGAATCCAGGAGAAAACGGCTTTCTTGATTAATACTCTCTATTTCTTTGGGCAAACAAACATATCCTACCTGTTTGTCCCGAACAGTTATAGGAAAGGTATAATATTTTGATGTTATGATTTTTATATCATTACGGTTAATATCTTTGGCAACAATGCCATAGCCTGAATTTGCAGTAGATATCTCCTGTATTAAATTATTTTTATTGTCTATTAAAATAAAGATTACATTACATTGTAATAGATTAATTAGACAACGTACTGAAACTTTGGCAACTTCCATGATCCCGCCAGGCTTTGCCAGAGAGCTGGTTATCTGATATAAAGTCTGTGCCTGCTTCTCACGCTTGCTGGCCAGTTCCTTGGAATAGATCAATTTACTTGTCAGGGCACTAGTAAAGATTGCTGCAATCAATATCAAAATAAAAGTAAATATATAAGCAGGATCATCTACAGTAAAGGTATAAACTGGTTCAGTAAAAAAGAAATTAAAGGAAAACATTGCAATGATTGATGCTACAATTCCATATACATATCCTTTTGTGTAACGTGAAGTTAACAGGACAGACAATATATATATAACTACAAAATTTACTTCTTTAAAACCTGAATGCTGAAAAAAAAGGGATAAAAGAGTGGCTGATATATTAAATAAAATGGTAATTATTAAATTCGGGAATATTTCTTTATCTATTCTTTGAAACAATCCGTGGCTCCTTTGGTAAAATATTATCAATAATAATTTTCTTTGAAACAGGATAAAATTATATTAACATAGTTTCACAAAAAGGGAGTGTATTACTAAAAATTACACTCCCTTAATTTATATAGTCCTCTTATTATTTATTTTTTGTTTATTTTTTTAATTATTTCTCTTTTCATCCAAAGCGGCCTGTAATATCTTAGATAATTTGCCTTTGGATCTTTGTTTGTTCAGCTGGGCTTTCCAAAAATCGTCTAACTTGTTTTCCGCTTCCTGATCAATCTCTTTTTGTTTATCCGGGTCAAGGGAATGATATATCTGGTCCAGTTTCTGCTTTTCTTCCTTCAATTTTTTGTTCTTCTTCTCCTGCTCTTTCCTCTGGAGGCTATCAATTTTATCCTGTTCTTTTTTTGCTGTGTTTTGTTCTTTTTCTCTTAAATATTCCTCCGGCAAGTACCAATTTTCTTTGACTGCTTTTACAAGGTATGCTGCCTTGTTTTCTGCATTTGTAAAATCAATCGCCCTGACCCAGTCTTTAATAGTTTCGTTGTTATATTTTTTAACCAGCCTGGAAGCTGTGATTTTAGATACATTTAAATCAATTAATTTATTAATTAAATTATTATCATGATCTGATTCGGTTTGTTTTTTAATATCAACCTCTTCATCAGAAATATCTGATCCATTTAAATAATTATTATCGTTAAAATCAAGCTTTTTTACTCTGTTGTCTTTCATCTCTTTTTTAGCTCTTTCTCCGGGCCAGTAGTAAATAAGCCAGTCTTTCTTCCCGTTTTCACTCCATTTGAATTGTGAAATAAAACCGGTATTTTTTAATTCTTCATTTCCCGGATCCAGCTGCTGTTTTGCAAGTGAAAAATATTTTTGTTTTGTAACCGGAAACAATTTACACAGTTTTGAATAGCGGTAACAGATAAAAGCTCCTCTTTTATTTCTCAAACCATAAAATTTAACGCCTAATATTTCATATAACCTGGAAGCAATCTTGCTTTCAAGGCTCATTAAATATTTATAATCAATAGGTTTAACATAAAAGGAATTTAAATTCTGTAGATACCAGCTGCCCAGGTAAAGATAATTATCATCTGCAATATCCTTTTCGTTTATTTTTTCACCTTTAAAAACAACGCGTTCATACAAATTAATATATCTTCCAGCCACTGTTTTTTATCTTTACTATAGAAAGTTCCCTTTGTTTCTATGGATGTTGTTTTTATTCTCCTGAAGGCTTCTTTGATCTTCCTGTACTGGTGTCTTCCATAATTATTGATGCCCATTTTTTTGCAGATATTATAAAGAGATCCTAAAGGAATAGGATTTTCTATTTTACCCTTTTCTTTTAATAGCTGTGTAATAATCTGCTCGATTACCTTATGGACTTCCCTGTCAAACAAACCCGGATAACCGTATTCTGAATTGGATGTTACTTTCCAGATAATCTGTAATTTTTTGCCATCTCTTTCAATAATATCTTTGTACTCTGTTAGGTAATGGTAAAAGAAAATTGCACTTAGAAACTTGAAAAACTGTTGATAAATCAGTATAAAGAGAGTATGAAAACATGCCCTCGCTGCGGCAGTAAAAAATGGTGGCATCTTTCTACCGGTCAAATTAGATGTAGTAGCTGTGGCCTGACCAGAAAAATGTCTGAGAACGTTTGGAAAAAGACTCGCATTTCACCTTAGCAGAAAGGCAGATTAGTGGATTATTTTTGTCTTGCTGTTCCTCACTTATCGTCTAAGATTTCAGGTGCCTTCTAGTCAGCCAACTATACTAAGATGGTTTCGTAACCTAAGAGAGGTGATTTACCAGGATATTATTAAAGATCTTAAACCTCTCTCTGGTGAAATTGAAATGGATGAAACCATGTTTGGTGGTAGAAAACCTGGCAAGCGTGGCTGGGGAGCAACCGGCAAGTGGGTTGTATTTGGCATATATCAGAGAAACGGTAAAGTGCTTACTTTTCCTATCACATCACGTGCCAAAGAGACCATGCAGCCTTACATTAACAGATACACCAAAGCAGGTAGTCTCTACTATACCGATGATAAGGTTTGCCTATACCATCCTACCTGTCCGGGGAAATTATGTGGTGGTATTAAAAGAGAAAGGTGTTCCCAAAGGACGGGATCATATCAATGGTATTGAAGGATTCTGGTCCTTTGCCAAACATTGGCTGTATCAGTATCGAGGCATAAATCAGGCATATTTTCCTCTCTACTTAAAAGAGGTAGAATGGAGATTTAATCACCGTAATGAGAACCTGGTCATCCTGTTAAGGAGGTTACTGAATCAACAGATTTCCATTGTCAAAGAACAAATTTAGTGCAATTAAGTTTAGCTATTACCAAAAATTATAGTACTGTTTCTCTTTTAAATCAACTCATAACTACTTACGATAACCGGTAGATTTAAATTACCTAAAACACGTTCTAATATAATACCATCCCTTTGGGGATAATTATGACCATAGCTTGCCCTGATAGCAGCAGTAATAAACTGAACAGCACGATCCAGAGCAATAGGCAAACTATCTCCTTGCATTAAACTCCCTACTAAGACACTAGTAAAGACATCTCCAGTACCTGGGAAATAGGCAGGTATATAATCACATTTCACTTTCCAGAAACGACCATCATCTCTATTAAAAGCTATCACATTGGTAATATTTTTACTGCTTCCCACTGGTACGCTGGTTACAATTACTATACTCGGGCCCATATTCACCAAACGCTGGAGGTATGATTTAATTTGATTATCACTGGGATCTTCCATATAAGGTTCATCAAGCAGAAAAAGTACTTCCGTATAATTGGGTGTTATTAAATCAGCTTTTCTAATGTATTTTCGCATCTTCTTGACCATAACTTGATTCATGGAGGGATATAATTTACCACTATCACCCAAAACTGGATCAACTACTACTAAGGTGTCTTTTCTGGCAAAATCGCCAATAAAATGAGAAACAATTTCAATCTGATTAACTGAACCTAAAAATCCACTATAAATACAATCAAAATCAATGCCAATCTCCTTCCAATGGGCAATATATCCTTCCATATAAGCAGTGAGATCAATAAACTTATAGTGCTTAAAACCGCCGGTATGAGTAGAAAGCACAGCTGTAGGTAAGGAACAGACCTGTATACCCATAGTGGAAAGAATCGGAATTACTACTGATAAAGAAACCCTTCCAAATCCAGACAAATCGTGTATAGCTGCGACTCTTTGTATCGGTTTTCTCATCTTTCTCTCCTCCTTTATCCTAGTTATTATCTTGACAAAAAAATATTTATTAATTAGTATTATTATATTAGACTTATATTATACTCACAAAAATTCGCACATTTAATAATTAAATAAAAAAATAAAATCTAAATCAATGGCAAAGTAGGTTGAGTCGAGTATTCAGAGAAAGGTATAGCAGGTGTAATTACCTTAATTTACTTTTAATCCAAATAGAGTCCATTGGTAATAAAAAAGGTTGGTTGCCTTTAAAAATTACAATGAGTGGGAAAAAAGATTCTTCGTTTTTCCAATCAGGGTGGCACCACGGGAGCATTATCTCGCCCCTCTTTCTTGATAGATTCAATATCAAAAAGAGGTAGCGAGATTTTTTATTTTTGCATGCTTGTTATAAAATATAATTAGAATTGTATAAACTACAGGAGTATGTCATTATCATGGATCAATTATATATAATCTGGAAGGGTATACCCTCCCTATTGACAGGAACACTGGTTACCATTAATCTAACCTTTTATTTTTTAGCATTGGGTTTTATACTGGGAATTATTTTAGCATTGGGGCGTGTTTATAGCCCTCCTGGCTTACAATTGTTAATTATTTTACCCTTTGAACGTTTTTTCAGAGCTGTTCCAGCCCTTGTCTTATTATTCTTATTCTATTTTGGTTCCTCATTCTTCCATATTAATATAAGTGCCTTTGGGGCTTCTATCCTGGCTATGGGTTTACGCTCTGCTGCCTATCAATCTGAAATATTTAGAGGAGCAATTCGATCCATTGGAGAAGAACAGATGAAAGCCGCTCGTTCATTAGGTATGAATACACTGCAGTCAATAAGGTATGTAATATTACCTCAAGCTTTAAGGCTTTCTATTCCTTCCTGGTCTAATGAATATGCTGTTGTATTAAAAGATAGTTCTTTAGCTTATGCAGTAGGAGTAACAGAGCTCTTAAGACAGGGTCGATATATTGTTGCTCGTACCTTCGGTAATGCTCTGCTGGTTTATACCGTCTGTGCTCTAATATACTTTATCCTGGTTTTTAGTGGAAACCAGCTCTTAAGGTTTTTGGAAGAAAAATACAAAATCCCCGGTTATGAAATAAAACAAAGTAGAAATCAATCTGTCTTGGAAAGGATTTAACATGCCTAAGGTTATTCTAAAAGTAGAAAATTTACATAAAAGTTATGGAAAGTTAACAGTTTTAAAAGGTATCTCATTTCAGGTCAACCAGGGAGAAACTACTGTTATTATCGGCCCCTCCGGTACCGGTAAAAGCACTTTACTGACCTGTATTAATAAACTTACTCCACCTGACAAAGGTCGTATCTGGTTAGAAGAAATTGAAATAACCAATCCTGATACGAATATTAATATAATCCGTTCCTCTATTGGTATGGTCTTTCAACACTTCAATCTTTTTACCCACCTCACCGTTTTAGATAATGTTCGCTTAGGATTAACAGTGGTGAAAAAAATACCAAAAGATAAGGCAACTGATATTGGTATAGAAAAATTGAATCTGGTAGGATTGGCAGACAAACTAAATTCCTATCCTGCTGAACTATCCGGTGGACAGCAGCAACGTGTTTCTATTGCTCGTGCCCTGGCAATGAATCCCAAACTCATCTTATTTGATGAACCGACCTCTGCCCTGGATCCCGAATTAATTGGAGAGGTTTTAAATGTAATGATTAAACTTGCGGAAAGTGGAATGACCATGGTGGTGGTTTCTCATGAAATGGGATTTGCCCGATCAGTAGCTAATGACATTATTTTTATGGAAAATGGTGTAATTGTAGAAGAGGGTAAACCTGATACTATGTTCCACCATTCCCAAAATCCCAGAACCCAAGAATTTTTATCCAAAATTACCGAACTTTATGGAGGAAGGTCAGAGTGAGTTTTTTAGAACTAACCTGGAATATTTTGCCAAAATTATTGGAAGGTACCGTTATCACTATAGAACTTACCATTATTGCCATTACCACAGGTGTCTTACTGGGAATCCCGATTGCTCTGGGAAGAGTATATGGCTCTAAGTTCGTTTATACTATTTCCACATTTTTTGTGGAAATTATTCGTGGTACACCTTTGCTTACTCAGCTTTTTATTCTCTATTTTGGTCTACCCTCTGTGGGTATAATGCTCTCACCATTGATAGCAGCTATGATAGGAATGGGTATAAATAGTGCCGCCTATCAAGCCGAATATTTTAGAGGAGCGATTCAAGCTGTCAGGAAGGAACAATTAATAGCTGCTTATTCCCTCGGGATGAAACAAATTCAGGCTATTAAACATATTGTCTTGCCACAGATGTTCCGATTGGCAATCCCTTCCTGGTCTAATGAACTTATCTATTTATTAAAATACTCATCTATGGCATATATGATTCAGGCACCAGAAATTATGTCTCAAGGAAGGTTAATCGCCTCACGAAATTTCAGAACTTTTGAAGTTTTTATTGTAGTTGCCCTAATTTACCTTATTTTAGTTTTAGTTCTTTCCAAACTACTAGACCTAATGGAAAAAAGATTTCACATTCCAGGTCTATAAACTATGGAATACTGGGGGGTGAAAATAAGCATTAACTATTAAAAATGGAAATTTGTTAAGATTGTTAAAAAAATATTCCTTAAGGAGGAAATAAAAAAAATGATTAAACAATTAGCTAAAAAAACAATCAGTTTCTTATTTATTCTTATTATGTTAGTAACAATAAACATGTTATCTTCTTCGGCTGCCCCAGAGAAAATTATTGTAGGAACTTCAGCAGACTGGCCACCTTTTGAATGGGTTGATGCAAACAATAATTTTGTGGGATTTGATATGGACTTAATGAAAGTAATCGCCAAAATTCAGGGTTATGAAATAGAAATACAGGATATCGGTTTTGATTCACTTATTCCTGCCCTTCAATCTGATAGAATTGACCTAATGGCTGCTGGTGCAACCTTAACCAAAGAACGTCTAGAAGTTGCTGATGCCTCTAACACTTATTGGTCAGGTAGTCAAGGGGTAATGGTTAAAGAAGATTCGGAATTAAATATTGCAACTGCCTTTACTGGTGGAAATGTAATTGGAGCTCAAAGAGGAACAACACAGGCTGATTGGCTGGAAGAAAACTTGGTTCAAGCAAATGTAGATATTAAATTAGAATTATATGAAACCAATGACCTGGGAATTATGGACCTGGTGAATGGACGCATTGATGTTTTTGTTGCTGATACTCCAGCAGCTGAAGCATTTGTCAAAAATAATCCCATCAAAATCGTCGGTACTATTAATACTGAAGAAGAATATGTTTTCTATGTCCAAAAGGGGGATCCAGAAGGAATTCTTCCGGTAATCAATGAAGGATTGGCAAAAATTCAACAGACTCCAATCTGGGATAATTTAGTCAATGCTTATTTCATGGGAGATTTGAATAAAATTTCTGATTGTTATGCCCAATTTGGTTCATTGTTAGATAAAGATGTAGAGGCTTTCGCTCAAAACTTGGCTGAATGCATGATGTCTGATTAAAAAATTTTCATGGTAAAGAGATTAAAAAATTATTAAGATGTCGAAAATAATTACACTCACTTCGGAATCATTATACCTATTTCAAAGTGAGTGTAATTTTATAAAAAAGGGCACTATAATTTCTGATAACTATCAGGTTTATTCCTCTACCAGCCAGTCTAAATCCAATTCAATCAGTTTTCCTCTGCTTGGTTTCCCTTCTTTGTTCCATTCCATTAATTCATAGCGCAATCTTTTGGCCTCTTCAAAATCCTTTCTCTGTAATGCTCCTTTGCCCTTGAGAGGTCCATCGGAGAAATTGGAAAAAAATATTTCTGGCAAAGTGTCATCTTTTGCAGTAAATCCTTCTCTGATATTATATACTCTAGCCATATTTATAGTTCTTTCTCCTAGTTTCATCAGTTCATACCAGGTAGTTTTCCAGCCGGTTGTTGCACGAATGATTGCTAATAATTCATCCATAGTACCCAGACTTCTGGGTACATAACCAAAGTCACATATACCTAAAATATCAAAAATAGTCCAGTAAATATCCAGCATCTTAAACAAGGCTACCTTTCGATAACTCAAATCCGTTGGATCCATTGGTTTTAAGATACCAAGACCGCTCATTTCCTTTAAACCAATGGAGTCTTTGCTGGAAAAGAAAGGATCATGCGGAGCTTTCATGTGATCAGCTCCATAATCAGAAAAGGCAAACTGCAGGGCAAGGCTAGCTTTGACTCTCGGATCGTGCATAGGAACTTCCTGTCCTTTAACCTCTTTTAAATATTTTTCAGAGCTACGGCCAATTTGGTGGGATAATATACGTGAACCCTGGGCTAACAACTTGCCAAATCCCTCTTTTTTAGCAATCTTTTCAATTAAAATAAGCAAGGCTTCTTTATTGCCAAAATGCAAATCTATATCATCTGCATCTTCCCGGTTTAATATTCCCTCTTCATAACATTGCATGGCAAAGGCAATAGTCATTCCTGCTGAGATGGTATCTATACCCCATTTGTTGCATAATTCGTTGGCTTTAGCCACATAGGGTAAATCAGCAATGCCACAAATAGAACCAAGAGAAACAACGGTTTCATATTCTGGTCCCCCATAAACCGGATTTATTTCTATTTCTCCATTATTAAACTCTACTACTCTTTTACAACGAATCGGGCAAGCATAACAGCTATCCCTCCCTTTTAGAATTGTCTTATTATAAACTTCTGCAGTAAGGCTTTCACCATCCCGAAAATAACCGGTAGTCCAGTTTAAAGATGGAAGTGAACCTGATTCATAAAATCCTCTTACTGTAGCAGGGGTACCATATTCCCTTAAAGCTCTGCTCAAAGGATTTTCCATAACTCTCCGGGCAATATTCCCAGATATTTCTTTCACTCTTTCTTTATCATAAAGGGTAACAGGATTATTACCTCTTACCACAATGGCTTTAATTCTTTTAGAACCCATCACAGCGCCTAATCCGTTTCTCCCATTAAAATGAGTTAACTCATTAACAATATTAGCATATAAGACCTGATTCTCTCCAGCCAGACCAATCTGACATATTCTGATATTTTTATCTCCCAGTTCTTCCTTGATTACTTGGTCTACTTGATAGGTTTCCTTACCCCAGAGATGGGTGGCATCTTTAAATTCTATCTGTCCATCTTTGATCCACAGATAAGTGGGTTCTTCAGCGATACCTCGAATAATTATAGCATCAAAACCAGCCTTTTTTAGCTCCGGTCCCCAATAACCACCTGCTTCAGATTCCCCCTGTGCTCCAGTTAAAGGAGATTTGGCACAAACTGTGTAACGGGACATTGCTGGAGCTGAGTTCCCTAAAATAACACTGGTAGAAAAAATAAGTAAATTATCTCCTGAAAAAGGATCTACATTTGGTTCCATTTCTGTCAGCATGTAGTAAAGACCAAAACCTCTACCACCCCAGTAGGTACGATAAAAAATATCATCAGGCTGTTCAATGTAAAAACTTTTTTTATCGAGGTCAATTCTTAAAATTTTACCATTATATCCAAAAGGCATTACCAAACTCCTTCCTATTAATATTTTATATTCTAAATTTTTTGTTTTTATTTTTCTTCCTGCTGATATTAGGAACTATATACTATTCTCTATATTAATGATCAAATTTGATTTTAGCAAATAATATCTGGATAATAACTTATCACGAATTACTATTTATTTTTACAGAATTTTGTTATAATAGAAAAGTTGAAAAAATGGTAAACGGATATGAGCATGAATAATAGAAAGGTTGTTTTTATACCCTGTAAAACATATCAGCAAAATGAGGTAAACAGAGCAATCCAGCAATTGTTTTCCGAGTTAGGTGGTCTCAATCAATATATCCAGCCTGGGCAAAAGGTACTGTTAAAAGTCAATCTATTGATGAAAAAACCTCCAGAAGCAGCGGTTACCACTCATCCTGCTTTAGTAGAAGCCATTGTTAATCAAATTCATACTCTTGGTGCAAGGGCTATAATAGCTGATAGTCCCGGCGGACCTTTCACCAAATCCTGGTTAAAAGGTATTTATCGGGAAACCGGCATGGAAGAGGTTGCTGCTAAAACAGGTGCTCAATTAAACTGGAATTTCCAGCAACAGGAATTCTCTAATCCAGAAGGAAAAATTCTTAAACAGATTACCGTAGCAAAGATCATTAAAGAAGTTGATGTGATTATTTCTCTGGCTAAACTAAAAACACACGGTTTTACCATCTATACTGGTGCGGTAAAAAATCTTTTTGGCACCATACCGGGTCTCTTAAAGGCTGACTATCATTTAAGAATGAGCGACGTCAGGGATTTTTCCAACATGCTGGTTGATGTTACTGAATTTGTAAAACCACAATTATCCATTATGGATGCAGTAATAGCTATGGAAGGTGCCGGTCCCTCAGCGGGTGATCCAAAGCAGGTTGGTTTTCTGGGTGCTTCGACTAATCCACATGCCCTTGATCTTGCTTGTTGTTATCTAATTGACCTTGCTGCTGAGCGAATATTTACCTTGCAGAAAGCCATAGAAAGAGGACTGATACCAACAAATATCCAGGAGCTTGATATTAAAGGAATAAATAGAGAAAATTTTGAACCAATCCCCTTTAAAGTTCCGGCAACGTCACGGAGCAGACATATTCCCATTCCCTTACCTCCTCACCTGGATGACTTCTTTTACAAAATATTGCGTCCTAAACCTGATTTTAGGCACAAAAAATGTGTGGGTTGTGGCTTATGTGCCCGGCATTGTCCTGCCAGATGTATTGAAATGATTGAAAATAGACCAAAAGCTGATCTTGCTCGTTGTATTAGATGCTTCTGCTGCCAGGAGTTATGCCCCTATCGGGCAGTTGAAATAAAAAGAAGTAAATTATCACAATTAATATTCAAATAATCAAGCTCTTTTCTAAATATTAATAATAAACATTGGGTATCGCTTTTTTCCATTTGCTCCAATTTTTTTAATTACCGGCCTACCATTCTCTCACTGGGTGCGAATTTATTTGAAACCTTTTTTATAAATCTTTACTTTTTTCTGTTAGCCGGAACTATTTATCTCTTGCTGGCTCAATAATTTATAATAAAGATTATTTTATGAGCCATCAAGGGATTGTTTTAAAAAGTACTTTTCTAATTATTTTATAAAAATTGAGACTAGGCTCTTGTTTTATTTTAGAATAGTGTTACAATTATTAAAAAAGTAACACTATTTCTAATAAAAATGGGGGGTTCAATGTTTATTAAAAATAAATTATTTATTGTTTTTTGGAGTCTGCTACTTGTCAGTATTTTTACTTCCTATTGTTTGGCATCTGATATTCAGATAACAGATACCTTGGGTCGGGAAGTGGGCATACCGCAGGAGATCAACCGAATTCTGGCAGTAGGGTGTTCTCTTAGGGAGGTTCTTTCTTTTGATGTAGCAGATAAGATTGTGGGTATTGAGTACCGAGAAAAAGCCAAAACAGATGAAAAGGATGCTCCCCAGGGTTCTGATTTACCTTATATGCTTGCTTTCCCTGAATTGTATGATTTACCGGTAGTCAATATAGGAGCAGGTGGAAGCGGATATAATCATGAAGTGATTGTACAATTAAATCCCGAGATTATATTCATGGGTGCAACTGATATCCAGAAAGTTGATGATCTACAGCATAAGACCAGGATCCCGGTTGTTACAGTATATACCAATCCTATTGGGACACCCAAACAAGATGAGACGTTTTACCAATCTTTAAAGATTATTGGTGAAGTCTTAGGTAAAAAAGACCGAGCCGAGGAGTTAATCAATATAATTGAAACTTATAAAAAGGACCTCAGTAATCGAACAAAAGATATTCCTGATGAGCAAAAACTAACTGCCTATATTGCTGGCCGGGCTTTTTATGGTTCTCATGGCTTAACTTCTACTGACCCGCAATGGCCTCCCTTTAATTGGATTAATGAGCCAAACGTTGCCTATGAATTATCTGAGCTTAGTTCAGGAGTTAATATCGATAAAGAAGCACTAATCGGTTGGAATCCTGAGGTGATTTTTATATCTCCTGTTTCATTGTCTATTATAGAAAACGAGCTACAAACCAGTCCCTTTAAAGAGCTTAAGGCAATCCAGGAAAATAAAGTATACTATGTCTTGCCTTTTTGCTGGTATTCCTATAACAAGGAAAACGCAATCGTTGACGCTTATTATGTGGGAAAGACAATCTATCCAGATGTATTTCAGGATATAAATATTGATCAAAAAGGAGTGGAGATCTTTAAGAAATTTTACGGAGAGAGCGGTGAGAATGCTTATTATACTCTAAAAGATAGATTTAAGGCATTCAGTAATTAGAATGGTCCGATTAAGGTGTTGAGCAGAATTTGAATAAAAATGTAGTCCAAAAATATACTCAATTGAATAGAAAAAAAATAGTCATGGGAGGTATCCTGCTTATCTTTTTGCTCTTGTTTGGCATATTTTCCCTAACCATAGGTGGATATAACCTCTCTTTGTCTGCAATTTATCTTGCCTTAATAGGCAAAGGAGTGAGTGCAGCGGAATTAATCATTTGGAATATTCGCCTTCCTAGAATATTAGCAGCTATCATTGCCGGTATTTCCTTAGCAGTTTCCGGAGCAGTAATGCAATGTACCCTAAGAAACCCACTGGCTTCCCCTTATACCATAGGAATATCGCATGGGGCAATGTTTGGAGCTGCTGTTGCTATTATCCTGTTTGGTATTGGCGGTGCTGATAGTACCGGGAAAATATTTATTAACAGCCCCTATCTGATAACTGTTTTTGCCTTTTTAGGTTCCTTTGTGGCTGTTTTAGTGATCCTGCTACTGGCAAAGTTAAAAAATTTTGCTCCAGAAACCATTATACTGGCTGGAGTAGCTATGAGTTCTTTATTCACTGCCGGAACTATGGTCATGCAATACTTTGCCAACGACCTACAATTAGCAGCTATGGTTTACTGGTCTTTTGGAGATTTAGGAAGACCAAATTGGGTAGAGGTAGGTATAATGGCAGTATTTGTGGTTCTTTCTGTTGCTTATTTTATTTACAAACGCTGGGATTATAATGCCTTAGAAAGTGGAGAGGAAAGTGCCAAATCATTAGGAGTCAATACCGAAAAAACCAGATTATTAGGAATGCTGATCGCCGCCCTTCTGGTATCGGTCAATGTGGCCTTTTTGGGTATTATCGGTTTTGTTGGATTAATATGCCCTCATCTGGTAAGAATATTAATAGGTGGAGATTATCGCTTTATCATCCCTATCTCTGCCTTAACTGGAGCATTATTATTACTCATTTCCGATACTGTTGCCCGTACTATTATTTCACCTATTGTTTTACCAGTAGGAATATTAACCTCTTTTCTGGGAGCCCCGGTCTTTCTTTACTTGCTTATTAAAAGGTATAGGTGATAAAATAAATCCTAAAGATTAAGAGGTAATAAAGCTTATTATTTTTACCTGAAAACCGAGAATTGGTAATATTCATTAAGCGGATTCAGTAAAAAATGAGAAGAGATGAATAGAAAAAGAAGAATAAGGGAGATAATAAATGATTCTTTCAGTAGATGGAATTGAATTCTCTTACCCGAGTAAAAGTGTTTTAAAAAATATAATATTTCAGGTAAGTAAAGGAGAAGTTATTTCTGTTCTAGGAATAAACGGGGCAGGCAAATCTACCCTGTTAAGGTGCATCAACAAGATATTAAAACCACAAAAAGGGACTATATTAATTGATAAATTTAATTTAAAACAATTAGATGATGTGGGGATTGCCCAAAAAATGGCTTATGTCCCCCAAAATACTATTAGTAATTATATGACCGTTTTTGATACAGTACTCTTAGGTAGAAAACCTTATATTAAATGGGAAGCTTCTAAAAGGGATCTGGAAATTACCAGTAATATTTTAAAGCTAATGCAGTTAGAAGAATATGCCTTGCGCAAAACCAATGAGCTTAGCGGTGGTGAACTGCAAAAAGTTATCATCGCCAGAGCTCTGGTTCAGGAACCAAAAATACTCTTATTGGATGAACCAGCTAACAATCTAGATTTAAAAAACCAGATAGAAGTGATGAAAATCATTAGAGATATTTCCAGAACTCAAAATATTTCTGCTATTGTAGTTATGCATGATTTAAACCTAACTTTGAGATTCTCCGACAAATTTATTATGTTAAAAGATGGAAAAATCTTCTCAGAAGGGGATAGCAAAGTAATTAACTCCAGAAATATCCGGGAAGTTTTTGATGTAAACGCCTATGTAGATAATTACAATGGTATTCCCATTGTAGTATTAGCGTAATATGGTGGTTAAAATTTTTTACTTAACCTATCAAATTATTAATCGCTTTTTTTGCCAATATCAATGGTTGAATAAATAATTTTATCATAAAGTAAGGAAGATATGCCTACCATTTGTATATTCTTTTAGTGAAGTCCTAACTGTTAGTTAAGTTTTAAAACTGCACTATATTAAGATCACTATTTTTCGCTATTTGTGTGCCTAAAAATCTGTCTTTATGCCAGAATCTTACTTCAGACAGGCCGGATTCTTTCTCTGGTGTAATA
>Ga0334887_1000203_pt1 | contig 102115 bp, 91 predicted proteins | sample GraSluR1_MG_10_FD_207217 | JGI IMG/M metagenome (GOLD analysis project Ga0334887, IMG submission 207217) | Sludge microbial communities from methane-producing bioreactor in Wageningen University, Netherlands - Granular Sludge_18_07-R1 | ecosystem: Engineered > Bioreactor > Anaerobic >...
TTGCCTCATACACCTTCTCCTCGCCTGCCGGTGGTTGGATTTGGCAATCAACCAACTCGCCCTTGGGCATCTGGTGGATAGCCGTCGCGCCAACCCGAATTGTTATAAATCGATACGACACGGTCTCGAAGGCGGGAATCCAGGAAAGGCAACCGTGCATTGCGAAAGAATTTCAGAAAAGGGAAAGAGCCTGTGACGAGATGGGCGGAACAGGGCAATACCGGGTGGAGAAACCTTTGTGGCACGATCTGCGCTTAGACTGGATTCCCGCCTTTTGCGGGAATGCCGTTGTAAACCCGAATGCCGCTGTGATGTGGATTGCCGTTGGAATGTGGAATGCCGTTGGGATGCCATCGATCCTTTGCGTGAAAAACGTCGGATGCGTGAAAAGCACCGGAGGTACTCGTTCGCCGGATGAACTGTTGCGGGCGCGGAGCACTCGGTGTGACGCATTGCGGCATCGAGTTTCTTCGGGATGGATAGGGGGTGATTCAGCTTTCCCCTTCCGGATGCTGCGGGTTTTTCGAGTTGGCTGAAGACATGAACGAATCTATCCTGGTTGCGAACTGAGGAGGCGGCGGGCGGCATGATCATGAGATTCCTCGTTGCGGCAGTGCTGATGGTTCTGACGTGCGGGACTGTTTGCGCTCAGAATGAGGACGAGATGCGGCAGCATCCCGACTGTGTTTATTGTGGCATGGACAGGCGACAGTACGCACACAGTCGAATGCTGGTCGAATACGACGATGGTTCCGTTGCGGGTACCTGCAGCATCCACTGTGCGGCCGTCGATTTTGCCGTGAACATTGACAAGACGCCCGGCGCGATCCGGGTGGGAGAGTTGGATACCGGGAAGTTGATCGACGCGGAGACAGCGATCTGGGTCATCGGGGGCAGCAGGCCGGGGGTCATGACCAGGAGAGCGAAGTGGGCTTTTTCGGGCAGGATGGAGGCAGAGAGATTCACGAGAGAGCACGGCGGTACCGTGGGTACTTTTGAAGATGCCATGAAGGCCGCATACGAAGACATGTACATGGACACGAAGATGATCCGCGAGAAGCGGAGGATGAAAAAGACACGGGAAGGACAGGGATAGACGGCACAGCGGGTGGGGGAGAGGGCGATAGACAGTGGACCTGTTGTCTGCCTGCCGGGGTGGAACTGGGACATTTGATGTGAACGCATTCGAGGTGAACGCATGAAGATCCTGCTTATGCTTCTCTTTCTTCTGCAGCCGTGCAGTCCGTCGCGGGCCTTGGCGGAGGACATGAAGCCCGTTGACGTGAAGAAGACGGACAAGTGCCCGGTGTGTGGCATGTTTGTGGCCAGGTATCCGGATTTCATCGCACAGGTTATCTTTGAGGACGGTTCGTACGCGGTTTTCGACGGTGCCAAGGACATGTTCAAATACATCTTCAACCTGTCCAGGTACAATCCGGGAAAGAACTCTTCGGACATTGCGGCGATCTACGTGACGGATTACTACAGCCTGGATCCCATCGATGGTTGGAATGCCGGCTATGTGACAGGGAGCGACGTGTACGGACCGATGGGTCACGAACTGATTCCGTTCGCGAAGGACGAGGACGCCCGCGAATTCATGGTTGACCACGCGGGCAAGTCCTTGTTGAAGTTTGAATCGATTACGCAAGAGGTGGTGCGGAGTCTCGATTGATGGCAGGCAGAAGGTCCAGTATCTTTGCGGTATACGTACTGATCCACCTTTGCATCCTGGCGCTGCTGTGGGTGCATGCGCAACTGGGGCAATCGAGAGCTCGGCCGGACCTGGAACTCAAACGAGAGATGGTCGGCAGTCTTGGACTCACCGATCTGTGCCTGTTCACCGAAGCCCGCTACACCCGGCATCCCGCCATGGCCGACTCGAATGCACCTTTCCAGGATCACCCCATGTCCTTCGATCATTTCCCGTCGGGTTCCATCGTAACGGTTCCCGAACATCTTCGATATGAATCCGGGAAGCCGTGAAATGACATTCATCCAAAAACAGCGGAACATTCTGGATGTTGCCCTGTGTTCGCTTCTTCGCAGAAAAGGGAAGAACCTTTCGCTCGTGGCGGCCTACGTTTTCGTGATCTTTCTGCTTTCTTCCGTGATGTTTATAACGGATGCACTGAAGCGGGAAGCGTCCTTCGTTTTGAAGGACGCTCCGGAAATGATTGTGCAAAGACTGGTTGCAGGCAGGCATGAACTTGTACCGACGGCCTATGCAAAGGTCATCGGAAAGATAAGAGGCGTTCAGTCTGTGAGTCCCCGTCTCTGGGGGTATTATTATGACGCGACCAACGGTGCAAATTACACTCTCATTGTTCACCAGGACTTGATCACCAGCCCGGGGAGCATCATGGTCGGCAGGGGTGTGGCCCGGCACCTGCCTGCGGGAGGAAACGGCACGATCCCGTTCAAGGCCTGTGACGGATCGTATCTCTTCCTCGAGATCCGGTCTGTCCTGCCCTCCGAATCCGAACTGGTTTCGGCGGACCTGGTGCTGATGTCCGAGCCGGATTTCAGGAGGCTCTTCCAGATGCCCGAGGGATATGCGACGGACCTGGTGCTGCGGGTGCGCAACGTAAGGGAACTATCCACCATTGCAGCCAAGGTCGTACAGCTTCTGCCGGATACACGGCCTGTTTCAAGGGATGAAATCCTGAGAACCTATGATGCGGTGTTCAGTTGGAGAAGTGGACTCGTCATCGTCATTTTTGCCGGAACCCTGTCCGCGTTTCTCATCCTGGCGTGGGACAAGGCTACCGGACTGAGCGCCGAGGAAAAGCGGGAAATCGGACTGTTGAAAGCGGTGGGCTGGGAGACATCGGATGTTCTCCTGATGAAGTTCTGGGAAGGAATGGCCGTTTCCCTCGTTTCCTTCCTTACCGGGATCATCCTTGCCTACGTGCACATTTTCTTCACGTCGGCCAGCCTGTTCAAGCCGGCACTCAAGGGATGGGCCGTGCTTTACCCGGACTTCAGGCTGACTCCTTTTATTGACGGGCAGCATGCGGCGACCCTGTTCTTCCTGACTGTCGTTCCCTATACGGCGGCAACCATTGTGCCTTCCTGGAGAACGGCCACCATGGATCCCGATTCGGTGATGAGAAGCTGAGCGAGCCATGATCGAAATCAAGAATATCCGAAAGGTGTTCAACGCCGGTAAGACCAATGAGTTTGCGGCGATAGACGGCGTGAGCCTGCAGGTCGATTCGGACCGGATTACGGTTTTCAAGGGGCCCAGCGGTTCGGGAAAAACCACGCTGCTCAGCATCCTGGGCTGCATGGTCAGGCCGACGTCGGGAAGAATCGAGGTGAACGGGAGGGAGATCACGAGTCTGCCTGAGCGGTTCCTGGCCGAGATCCGACGTTCCGGCTTCGGGTTCATCTTCCAGCAGTATAATCTCATTCGAGGAATGACCGCTCTTGAGAACGTCATGATCCCCTCCTATCCGACCGGAGAGAGACGTTCTTCCCTGAAGAAGAGGGCCGTTGAACTCCTGGTCCTGTTCAACGTGCCGCACAAGGCCGGGTCCAGAGTGGAAGAGCTGTCAGGAGGGGAAGCCCAGCGTGTGACCATCGCAAGAGCCCTCATGAACAACCCCCGGTTCGTCATCGCCGACGAACCCACTGCGCACCTCGATACGAAACTGTCCCGGGAATTCATGGACATCATGCTGGGACTCAAAACAGAAGGGAAAACCATCCTCATTGCCAGTCATGACCCCGTTGTCTGCGATTCAATCGCCGTCGATCGGCTGGTCGGCATGAGGGACGGACGAATCACCACGGTGGACGACAGACGGTGATCTTTCATCCCACCATACTTGCCCTCTCGGCCGGGTCTCTCCTCGTCAGCCTGATGCTGCTCTATTCGGCCTTCCATGGAATACGAATCCTGAGAAACTGGGATATGGGGAGCGGCAGCGAGATCCAGCTGCAACTCGAACGGCGCACCTATCTCATTTCCACCCTGGTGGCCTGCGCCCTGGGGTTTCAGCTTCTTTCGCTTTTCCTGTTCATCCATACGGTGGACTGCATGAGCGGCCTTTTTGTCGGGGCCATGTGTGCGGCCGGCAGTCTGAAGGTCAACCCGTTCGGATACCCGGCCATTGTGCTCAGGGTCATCAATTCCATCCTGGCCGGGCAGTGGCTTATGATCAACCATGCGGACAACAAAGCCTTCGACTACCCCCTGATAAGGAAGAAATACGGCATGCTCCTGGTGATCATGCCTCTCATCGTGGCGGAAACCGCAATTCAGGGGGCTTACTTCATGGGTCTCAAGCCCAATGTCATCACCTCCTGCTGCGGTGTTCTCTTCAGCGCGGATTCAGAGGGATGGGCATCCGGCACGGCGGCGCTGCCGCCCGTACCGGTTGCCATTGCATTCTACGGATTCATGGCTGCGACGATTTCTGCCGGAATCCTGTTCTACACACGGGGCGTCGGACCTTATCTTTTTGCGGGATTGAACCTGTGCGCGGCGACGGTGTGCGTGATCGCTCTCATCCGCGTGATATCCCCCTATTTCTACGAGTCTCCGACTCACCACTGCCCTTTCTGTATTCTCCAGGGAGAATATCGCTACGTGGGATATGCATTCTACCTGACTCTTCTGGCGGGAGCAGCGGCGGGACTGGGAGTCGGAACGCTAACGCCGTTCCAGGGCGTGGAAAGCCTGAAACGAATCATCCCCGAACTCCAGCGCACACTTGCCCTCGTTTCCATCCTTTCCTATTCGGGATTCGTGGTGGTGGCAGTCTCGGGAATACTCTTCTCCAATCTGCGTTTGACCGGGTATTGATCCGGTCAGCTGATCTCTCAATAACGCGCCAGGCAGTTCCGGTATTTTCTGATGAACGCATTCGGAAACCCGGGCCGACAGGTGGAACCGGGTGGAGCGTTGGGTGTAGACGGAGCGCATGCTGGAAGCGCTCAAAAAAGGAGTGAAAGGAGGAGTTGGGTTCAGCCTGGGTCGCTGGGTCCAGTGCCGACGCTCATTCGAACTCCTCCGATTCCTCGGTGGTGTAAAAGAGATTCAGGTCGTCCCTGGAGATCTTCGCCAGATCATTGTTCGACAGGTATTCCTCGGACTTTTGCCTGAATTTCTTTGCCTGAACCTCCATTTCCGTCAGCCTTGTCGTCAGCCTCCGGGAAACCAGCATGGCTTTGATCTCGTCAAAAATGGACTGACTGCCCGAGAGTAGCCTGCCCTCGTGGAGTATCTTGCACGCGACCATTCTCTTGAACGTGTCGAAAAGCAGCTGCTCTTTGACTCGTTCCATGTCTTTGACCACGTAATCGATCTCTTCCCTGACACTGGGTGAAATCAGGGTGTAATATTTTTCCCTGTAGATTGCCTCGTCGAGAGTCTTCAAAAAGTCCCTGGACACGCTGTCATCGGCCACCACAACAAGATCGATATCGGAACCATTGACCAGTTCGCCAGTGCTTTGCTCGGGGCGCGGGACGTCGTGAGCCATGTCAAAAACGATGTCTCCCGCGATGATGAAACATATCCGGCCCTCGCTCGGCCAATCTTTCGAAAGCCTGCTCCTCAGGTCCTCGACAATCCTGAGTCCCAGGGCAAGCTTTGCGCGACTCACCTCCCGGATGTGCCGTGTAGTTGCATCTGCTCTGAGATCAAGGGACTGGGCACTGCCAGCAAGTCCGACAATGGTATAGGTCATGAACTCCCTGAGGATAGAAGGCGAGAGCCTGGCAAAGCCTTCGACCTTTCTGTCCAGCCTGAGGTAGCGGGAGCCCAGTCTGCGGACCTCCAGGGCTTCGGACTGACGGCAGGTCCTCCAGAGGGCAAGGGGCTTTCCACGCAGGGCCTCGATGATCTCCGATCCTGTCAGCGGCCCTCTCTCTTCAATAATCTTGACAAGTCTCCCTTCCATATCCTTGTCCACTGGCATCGTTTTTGGCTTTCTTCGTTCCGATTCAGAATCGGATTTCAAAAGGAACAGGCGGCTCGCAGGCCGCCCGTACCCAGTGCAATGGGTCGTGAATCATCCAAGCCGCCCTGTTTCGGGATTCCGAACAAAAGACAGGTTGTGGACAGGTTCATAAGGCATGCCGCGCATATCGATGATCTCGAAGTCCTTCCTGTCCACCTCGTGTCTCGCCTTGAGCAGCCGGGATGCGGCAACCTCATCGAGAACGTAGATCATGCTTCCCCCTTCAGCAGCATACTTCTGACCGTAGCTGATGGGAACATCCGGCGTGACGTCTCCAAGGATCGCCTCGGTCACAGGGTTTGTTTTCCGGGCTCCATTGGCTACGAGCACCACCGTTCGTGCTTTGTACACCTGTTCGGCACCCATGGAAACGGCATACCAGGGACTTTTTTCTCTGCTGTCGAAGTGCCCGTCTTCCACTGCATTGGAGACGGTGTTGTCGTCCATCTTGACCAGCATCACCCTGTTCCCGTCGAACGGGATGCCGCTTTCATGGAACGCCACATGACCCCGTCCACCCACACCAATGATCTGCAGGTCGATCCCTCCGCAGGCTTCGATCTTTTTCCAGTAAGCGTCGAGGACCTCTTCCAGAATCATCTTGAGATATCCTTGAGCGTGATCCTTGATGACCACCGCCTTGCCCCGATCAACGCCCTGGAGTTCATAGTAACCCCGGTGTTCGTCGAGAGCCCTGATCAACCGGTCCTGGTCGATCAAGGTTCCCCAGGGTACGTTGGTCTCATGGAACTTGTCCTGCAGAAGACCGAAGAATTCGGCGATCATGAAATAGCCGTACGACTCACAGTGCATGACCCGCTGCTGTGCGTTTTCTCCGGGAAGCCCGACGTATTCATCGAGGTTGAAGGTTCGAATCCTGCGGGCATCGATGCGTCCCGCGTTGAAGGCCTTGGCGAGGTGTTTGTAAACGCCGGTGGGAGAATTCCCCGTGGCAAGACCCAGCACATATTCATCCTTGATTGCCTGCTTGTCCTGGATATCCGCTTCGACCAGGTCTGCGGCCACCCTGCTCATTTGATCCCAGTTTTCCGTTACGTAGATCTTCAACGCCATAAGCGGTTCCTCTCGACCGGATGAATCTCGGGTAAACAAACTCTCCTGCCCCGTTACCCAAAGAAGGCCGGAGACTTTCTCGAGAGCCTTCCACCTACCCGATGGCGGCCTTCACCGCATCGGAAATCTGCTGGCAGTACTTCAGGGTGATTTCGTCGGTCGGCCCTTCGACCATCACCCGGCACATGTTCTGGGTGCCCGAGTAGCGCACCAGTACACGCCCGTGATCACCCAGCGCCGACTCCACGTCCCTGATGGCCTCGACCACCTGCGGCAGGGTCGAGATGTCCGGCTTGCTCCTGACGTCGATATTGATCAGTTTCTGAGGATATACATCCATGAGTTGGGCAAGTTCGGAAAGCGGCTTGCCGGATTCCAGCATGGCCAGGATGAGCTGAATAGCCGTGAGAATGCCGTCTCCGGTGGTGTGATGATCGAGGAAGATAACGTGCCCGGATTCTTCACCTCCAAGAATGCTTCCCAGCCGCTGCATATCTTCCAGCACGTATCGGTCTCCCACCTTGGCGGCGTGGTGCTTGAACCCGTACTTCCTGCAGGCCAGGGTCAGGCCGAGATTACTCATGACCGTACTGACCAGCAGGTCGTTCTTGAGGCGACCTTTATCCTTGAACATTTTACCGCAGATGATCAGTATCTGGTCACCGGTGATCTCGCGGCCCTTTTCATCCACGGCGATGAGGCGGTCTCCGTCGCCGTCAAAGGCAAGACCTATGGCGGCCCCCGTCTCGAGGACACGTTTTCTGAGACCCTCAGTGTGCTGAGAACCGCAGCCTGCATTGATATTGATCCCGTTCGGTGTATTGTGAATCACCTGCAGGTCGGCTCCCAGTTCCGTGAAGCATTCGGGAGCCACCCTGTAGGTTGCGCCGTTTGCTGCATCAATCACCATCTTCATCCCTTCCATGGATTGTTCACGCGGGAAGGTGTTCTTGAGAAACACGATATAGCGGCCGAGAACGTCATCGATGCGATGGGCCTGTCCCATTCGGTCGACAGGGGGAACTTTGTCGGCAAGCTTTCCATCAAGGACAAGGTTTTCTATGACGGCTTCCTGTTCGTCGGACAGCTTGAACCCATTTCCGCCGAATATCTTGATGCCGTTGTCCTGGTAGGGATTGTGTGATGCGGATATGACAATCCCGGCATCCGCACGCATGCTCCCGGTGATGAATGCGATCCCTGGAGTGGGCAGTACACCGACGAGATAAGGGTTTCCCCCCATGGACGTGATTCCTGCCAGGAGTGCACTTTCGAGCATATAGCCCGATATGCGCGTGTCTTTACCGATAATGATCCGCGTTCGGTGTTTCTCCTTCTTCAGGACGTGCGTGACAGCCTGACCGACCAGGAACGCCATCGGGGCGTCCATCGGATACCGGTTTGCCACCCCCCTGATCCCATCCGTGCCGAACAAAGTGCCCATAGATTTTCCTCCGTTAGCCGTCTGTATAACTCTATGTTATGTCTGCAAAAAGACCGAAGGATGGGAGAAGCGCTCCCGCTCTTCGGCACAACGCATCGACAATCTGCTGAAGCCACTTGACTCCATCCTGCGAAACAGCCGCCGGTAAGGCCTTTATGTGCTCGATATAATCTCCGTCGCCCTGCCGGCGATGTTTTTCGAAGGCACCCAGGAAATGTTCCCTCAGTTCAACCTCTGCACTGTCGAGGACGTCCTCGTCAAAAAGCTCGCAGACCCCGTGGATGTGGTCATGCAATTCACAGGCTTGTTTCTCCTGCTTCATCCCGCAACTGCATCTCTCATGGGTACGGGAAACCTTTTGTGTCAGTGTGATAAGCCTGCTGGTGCGTTCCTTTCTGGCCAGTGCAATCTTGTCCAGTGCACCCTGGTAGATCAGGTCGCCGAATTCCATGGTCGAAAAAAACGGCCTGCGTACGTGCCTGTACCAGGATTCGAGCGCAGTGAGGTTGGCCAGGTAGATGAGGTTGTTCTTGAGGATGCGGGCCAGATGAGGATAGCTGTGTGGTTTGTGGTCCGAGACGAACGATCTGCCGGCTGTGCTCGATATGATCTTACCGTCCTCGACGATGTCTTGGCGCAGCACCGTTCCCGCGGCGACCACATTCCCATAGCCCAATCGCAGCGGCCCCACCATCCCGCCCTGGCCTCCGAGAAAAATAGGGCGTTGATTCAGCATCACCCCTCTCGGAACGTCACCGATCAGTGAAGGCGTCGTCTTGTCTCCATCTGGAGTGTAATTGAAGTGAATGTATGAGCTCCCGACCTCACTGTGGTCCTTGCGGCTTGTCCCCCCGGCCATGAGGCAGTCGCAGAAATTGATCAGGCTCCCAAGAGTCACGAACGGAAACAGAATGGTCTGCTTCAAACCCACACAATGGGCGCCGTTGGCTTCTTCCTCGAGAATACATCCTTCGCGGACATGTGCGCCCAAAGCCATGTTGGCCTTTTCCAGGAAGACGGACCCCTTGAAATAGCCGCCTTTCAGATCGACCCTCGGGCCGATCTGACAGTTATCCACCGTCACCGGACCTTCTGCTCCGATTCTGGCTCCCTCCGCGATTACCGTCGATCTTCCGTAGATCCGGCAGCCGGGAAAGATCTTCACCCCGCTGCCGGAAATGTTCTCCAGGAGGACTTCCTCCCCGATATCGACTGTCAGCGGATTCGGGATGTCAACTCCTTTGCGGATCAGTTCAGAAATTTTCTGATCATTTAAGGGCTTAAGTTCCATGAATGCCTCCATGCAGAGAATCGACTCATGCCCTGAACCATGGTTCATCAGCTCACATGTCTAAACACCACATTGCGGAAAAATGCAATAAGAGCCTGCTTGCGCTTTCTTTCCTGGATCTGGTAAGGAATCAGTTTCTGCGGCGGCCAACGGAGCAGGGACATCTCGTATTCCATGATTGCGCCGTACGCATTGTTGAGATACCAGGCATAGAGCAGGCCGAACAGAAGACCTGGAGGGAGAAACCCCTCGTGGTCATTGAGGGTTATTCGGTATGTTCTCGGATCGAGAGGGCTTCGAATCATCCGGGAAAGGGTCAGATACGTGTGCAGTTCCGCATCGTTGAGAAAACATCCGCGCTCGTCCACGGGGCGCAGTGTGATCTCGTAATACCTTGAACCCCAGCCGCCTCCGGTATCACTCTCGTCCCATCGGCGTTTGTCAAGATATCTTCCAAGCAGGGATTCTCCAAGGGCAATCAACAGGTTTTCGCGAATACGCTCGGCGTTGTCACTCAACTGCCCGTGAATCTTCAGCATCCCGTTTTCCGGGTCATAGTATCCCAACACATTGTCCCATTCGCTGCTCCTGTCCCAATCCGCCGGAGACACAATCTCGGCTCCCTTGAAGGCCTTCAGGTGATCGATGCGAATGTCTCGATTATCCCAGACAAGATCCAGCATGGCCTGAAGAAGACCGGCTGGAGAAAAGTGTTTCCCGGCAAGAGCTTCTCTTGCAGCCGTCCGGTAGGCGCATAAAGGAAGGGCCGCGGTGGAGGGACAATCGGCGGAAGGTGGAACCAGGTTGATCGATGACGCTCTTTCAGGTTTGAGATTGAAGCGTTGATGGGCGAACATCAGGGCCCGAACCGCCAGAGCAAACCTTTGAGGATCGTGATGGATGACCTGGGCAAGCTTCATCCTTCGTGTTGAATAGATGGTTGCCTCGATGGGCGTCACCTTGAGGCGCTCAACCCGGAGGCGGTCCAGGTAGATAGGGCGCTTTCCCTCCAGGGCGTAGTTGCAAAGGACGTTGCCCGGAACGTGCTCGAGATTGGCGCTCAACATCACATCGAACAATCCCGCGGCTCCACCGGGGACGTTCTGCTCGTAAGCCTCCACCAACTCCGAAAGGTAAAAGCCCCGATTCCTGCTTCGCTGCGATATGTCGGTCTCGCCCTCCTGGATCCAGAAGTTGGCCCCCAGAATCTTCAGCGCCTTCGTGTTCTTTCGGATCGAATTGACGATGGAGGGCAGCTGCAGGATCGGCATGAGACTGGTGTAAACGCTGCCCGGCGCAAAAATGATCAGGTCCGCTTCCTCGATGGCCCTGCAAAGGTCTCCACTGACGGCGGGATGCCCGCAATACTCCACCGCAACACGATCAATGGGGAAATTGCGACGGCAATGAGCCGACTTTTTCTGACCTCGAACCGAAACGCCGTTGGCGTATCTCAATACAAGCTGTCCCGGAGTGGCAGTAGCAGGGTGCAAACGGCCGGGTGTCGCTCCAATCGCCTGTGCTGTTGCATCGAGTCCGCTCCTGATCGCACTCGATTCCGGCGGCTGATTTGGAATACCGTGAGATTCCCGGAGAATGGCCGCCGTAAGAAGCAGGTTCCCGAGGCAGTGTCCTCCAGGCAGTATGGTTGGGCCTTCTCCTTCCGGTGAGACATATCGACCGAGTGAGGACAGGAATCTATCGAGGGGTTCGGGACAGGATCGACGCAGATGGCCGGGCAGGAGAAGTGCAGGATTCGATACGAATCTCGAGTCTTGAAATCCCGGAGGAAAACGGTGATTGAAGATGCAGTGGATGACACGAACGAGTTGCATGGCTGCAAAGTCGTCCAGGCCATACGTCGAACAAAGATTCTCGCGCCGAATCAACGACAGAAGGAGCTTCCGCAGATCACCGATTCCTATGATCGGTAGTTGCTGCAGGAGCAGCCCGGTTGACCCTCCATCATCGGTGGTGCAAACGACGACATCGATAACGGGAAACTCCTCCTTGAGTCCCACAAAGGGATCATCAGGCCAGTCATCGAGCTGCGAGTTTCCGCCCATCACCGTGGAAAGGCCTGTTCCACCTCCAAATGCGACCACACGTGCGCCTCTGCATTCGAAATTCAACACCTCCTGAGCCAGACGCAACATCAGGTTGCCATCGGGCCGCCTGGGAGTCGTTCCATTCAATACAGTCTCCAGGAGTTCCTCAACATATTGACTGAGTTCGGCTCCCCTTATGCCTGCCATATCTGCTCCTCCCACCGGTCATCAGAGGTTACGCGTGCGTCTCCTGCAGTTTTCTGAGAACACGACTTAACATATTGGGCCGACTGCAGCCAACTGGATTTACACAACTCGAACCCCCCGGAAGACCGATCAGGGGCATGTGCGGTCACCTCGAAACATGCTGCTCGCGGCAATGCCCTGCCGCAGGGAAGCAGTAGCCGTCGGACCACGGAAACAGCACGGGTGTCGTTCATTGAAAAGCTGCAAAACAGGGAAAGCACAGGGAGGAAAGACGCCTGTTGGACTCCAACGAAGATGCCTCACGGCATCCCGGCTGCAGACCTGGAGAGCGGCCGGGATACCCTCTCGACATCACATGAGATGCTTATCGGACGGAAGAGAGACCGTATTCGGCTGAGGACCAGGCAAGGCAGCCGTTGCTGCGGTTCCTGACTGAGCCGGGCTGAAAGGATGAAGGGAGCTTCCTGCAGCGGCATCGGGCAGAGCTCCTGCCGCAATCCAGTTCTCGATCAATTTCGCATCGTTGTCCGAGAGCCAGGGAGGCCCGTTCATGGGCATGCGCGGCCTGCTCGATCCCCTGATGCGCTTGAGAAGCTCACTCTTTTCAGGAGACCCGGGAACCACCATCCTGCCGTTCCTGCTCCCCGCCATGGTGTTTTCATAGCTGTCCAGCCGCAGCCCGTAGGCGGGCCTCGGCCCGGCGTGGCACATAACGCAGTGCTGGTTGAAGACGGCCGCCACGTCTGCATAGTTCGGAGCTGCCTGCTGTTGAGCCTGGATAGAAGAGGAAAGGCCGATGTGTGTGAAGGCCACGCACAACAGTACGACGAAGGATATGCATACCGTTTCCGCATGTCTCATACGATGCTCCTTGCTCCAAGTTGTGGATACCTTGAAAGCTGATGTTCCGGAAATCAATGTTTCCAACGGTGAATCTTCTGCAGGGAACTGGCACTGGATGAGAATTCGCTGGAGGAAGATCTGCGGACAGATGGTTTCCGGACGGGGCGGAAGTGAGAGTCCCTGGCCGTGCACCCTTTGTCGAACCTTCTGTGTCCGAACTGCCCGGCTCTTCAGCACCTGATCAGAGTGGACCACGACACAGCCGGGGATACTTACCGCTGCTTCCTTCCGGACCTGACGGGGTTCGTATTCGTCTGTTGCGTGGTGTCCGATCGGCACCGAAAACGATAACAGCCGGTACAGAAGAAGCCCTCCAAAGGGGATTCAGCCCCGCTGAGCGGATTTCGGGCTACAGGGCACCGCTAGCTCCCCGCCTAGCACGACCAAGGCTTTCTTGTGAACCGTTTCCTGTAAGCATTTTCTACCATGTTTTCCATTGAAAAGCAAACAGGAGATGGATCCCACAGGTGATGCGAGCAAACGGGTCAGGTGCGGTCGGCCTCGTCCAGCAGCATGCAGCGGTTCGGGTGGATGCCCAAAATCTCTCTCACCGTCGGTATGTCACCTCCCGACATCATATGCCTCCAGCCGCAGATGTGCAGAGGTGATGCGGGCTGAAAGTCGTGGAGAACATCGAGGATCTTCCCAGCCAGGAAGGCTTCCCGCATTTTCCACATGCGGCGGTCGATGGAGCACGTGGTTGGGTAGCGGCAGGGGGAAGGGAGAGAGGCATCTTCCCGAATGCGGCGGGCTGCTTCCCTGTAAAGGCTATCGGAGGAAGGGTATGCGGTCGGAAGGGAGAGCAGTATTTCCAGGTTTTCGACCGTGAGCATCTCGGGCCAGGAGGCGATGGAGCGGCAACTGAACCTGGAATGATCGGCAAGGAACAGCGGGACACCGAAACGCACCGCATACTCCCCTGCTGCACGGTATTCGAAGGGCAGAGAGATCTGCCTGTGCAGAGCGGCGATACGCGGATGTTTGAGTGCCTGCTTCCATTCGATCTTTGAACGGCGTGCTGCGGTCCTGAGATTGGAAAGGAGCGAGCGGCGAAGATTTCTTCGACATCTTTTGCGGAAAAGTAAGCCGAAGGGGCTCAGCTCCACAAGAATCAGGTCCGGGCGAAAGGCACACAGGAACCGGTCAATCCTTCCATATCCTTTGGGATCGTGATGTACAGTCCCGAGCAGCACCAGCCTGGAGACGGAGCCATCCTCTTCTTCCTTCGAAACGAGGCTGTCCTGGCGACGGCTCCGGAATGTTTCCTTCATCCTGTTGGACCGTTCCGCGGTGCAGAAAGGAGTGCGCCCAGTTGATGGAAGTGATCGATATGGAGATGTGCCTTGAGTTTCGGGTTCTTGTAAGCGGCAAAAATCACGCCCGTTGCCTTGGCGAGTGCCTCGTCCACGGTCGAATCTCCAATAAAGAGGACTTCCGCTGCCGAGACATCGAAGGAAGTCAGGATTCGTTCCATGGTTTCGGGGTGAGGCTTGGGAAATTGGACATCGGATGCGGAAACGACCAGGTCGAAGTACTTGTCCAGATGATAGTGCCGCAGAAGTTCGTGAGTGGAAACAGTGCGATTGGTGGCCAGTGCTGTCTTGAAAGTGACCTTTATCATTTCCAGGGTTTCGACGAGCCCGGGTTCGCAACGGAGGTGAGTATTGAACTCACTGAAATCGATCTGCCGTGCATAGGCCCATGCCCGCTCGAAACAGGGGCCGTCCCCCAGAAGAAACCCGAGGGACTCGCGCACAGGGTGCATGTGGATGTATTCCCGCTGGTCGGGACGGACGGGCGGTTGATCGACGTAAGCCAGGATGTGATTGTAAAAGAGATGGTTTGCTTCTTTTGAATCGAAAAGCACACCGTCACAATCGAAGACGATGACTTGCAGGAAGCTGCAAAGCGAGCCCTGCCTGTTATCCAGGTGCATAGAATTCAAAACTCCATTCCTCATTGCCGCATTGGCGGAAGATTTCGTCGGTGAACTCATCTCCCGGCAATCCTGCTGGAGATGGAAACCTTTACAAGGATGTAGTTATCGAATAGAGTACTTTATGTCAATTGCTTTGCCGAAGACATCGGAGCCGTTTCCAATATAACCGATCACAAACACTCCGGCACTCTGCCGGTTTTTTTCTGCGGGTATATGCCATGGACTATCAATTCGATTACCTTGTCATAGGGAGCGGTATCGCAGGATTGACCTTTGCCCTCAAGGCCGCACAAAACGGAAGCGTGGCGATCGTCACGAAGAAGAGCAAGGTGGAAACGAGCACCAATTATGCCCAGGGCGGCATCGCATCTGTCATGAGCGTGGACGATTCCTTCCAGCTGCACATCCAGGATACCCTGAATGCAGGAGACGGTCTCTGTCATCCGGACGTGGTCGAGCTTGTGGTGAAAACAGGCCCGGACCGTATCCGGGAGCTGGTGGATCTCGGGGTGCCGTTCAATCCGGGGACTTCGGGGAGTGCACCGTTCGACCTTGGCCGTGAAGGAGGCCACAGCAGGAACCGTATACTTCACGCGCAGGACATGACGGGTCAGGCCGTGGAGCGGGTGCTGGTCTCCACGGCGGAATCCAACCCCGCCATTCAGATATTTGAAGACCACCTTGTCATGGACCTGCTGATTCAACATCAATCTGTCAAGGCTGGATCGGTCTCGCTCTATCAGCAGGACATCTGCCGCGGTGCCTACGTTCTTGACACGATCACTCGTGAGGTCCACACGTTCACCGCTCATCTCGTTCTCCTATGCACGGGCGGCGCCGGCAAGGTGTATCTCTATACGAGCAATCCGGACGTCGCGACGGGAGACGGCCTGGCGATTGCCTATCGAGCGGGGGCGAAGCTGGCGAACCTCGAATTTGTCCAGTTCCATCCGACCTGCCTCTACCACCCTCATGCAAAAAACTTCCTGATCTCGGAAGCCGTTCGCGGAGAAGGTGGCAGGCTCATCGACCGCAGGGGGAGGGCCTTCATGCAGGACTATCATCCCCTGAAGGATCTGGCCTATCGGGATGTTGTGGCCAGGGCGATAGATACGGAAATGAAGAAAACGGGCGACGACTGCGTGTTCCTGGACATCAGCCACAGGGATCCCGAGTTCCTGGTGGGGCGTTTCCCGAACATCTACCAGAAGTGCCTGTCCCTGGGAATCGATATCACCAGGGACCCCATACCCGTCGTTCCTGCCGCTCACTACATGTGCGGCGGCATACTCACCGACCGGTCCGGACAGTCCAGCCTCGAAAACCTCTTTGCTTTGGGTGAATGCGCCTGCACCGGGCTCCACGGCGCCAACCGGCTTGCCAGCAACTCCCTGCTCGAAGCCATGGTTTTCGCTCACAATGCCGCCACAGCCTGCGCCGAACACATAGAAGAATGGCGACGCCGGGATCTGCCGGAGATCCCGAAACGCCTGTCATCTTCACGAAGAGTGGAGGACCCGCAGAGCAGTGAAATGGTTCTCATCACCCATAACTGGGACATCATACGCCGCCTGATGTGGAACTACGTGGGAATCGTCAGGACAGACAAAAGACTTGCACTGGCAAAGAATCACATTGCACAGATACGCATGGAAATCAGGGAACATATGCCGAACATTCCCTTGCACGGAGACCTGGTGGAACTGCAGAATCTCGCCCTCGTCGCCGAACTGATCATACGCTGCGCCATCCAGAGAAAGGAGAGCCGCGGATTGCATTTCAATCTCGACCATCCGCACAAAGACGATGCGAACTGGCTGAAGGACACCATTGTGGCAAGAAATCCGGGCGAAGATGCGGTCAGCACGGTTCCGATCAAGCAGGTGGAAACGGTTTAACGGGGAGGCGGGCCGATCTCAATGGTATCCGCCTCGACGATCGGGCCTGCGGCAGGCGGTGCTTCGAGGAGCCTGTTCGGATTCTGTTCCACGCGCATGGTGAGAAATCCGCCCATGAAACTGATTTCATAGTTTCTGTCGGACACATTCGCTTCCCGAAAGGATTCCCTGAATTTCCTGAACTGCTGCTTCGCCTTGTGATAGATATAAACAAACCCGCTGACCGCAAGGATAAAGGCGAACAGAAATACCCACATGGGTGTGGCGATCACCTTGCCGATAAACATGATTCCCGTCAGCAGTCCAAAGACGACCAGTACCTGGACTCCAATAATAAGGTAAAGGTAGAAGATCCCCTGGTTGATGGACTGCTCCGCCTTCCCGTCGTCCTTGGGCTTGGGTCGATCCTGCTTCTTGAACGGGCTTTTGAACCACATATGTCACAATCCTTCTGCACAGGATATCCAGTTCATGGATCGTGAGCTTCCCCGGCGGAGTCAGGCAGAAGCCGACGGGACTCGCCTTCGATCAGCAACTGTTTATCCAGCCTGTATTTCTCCAGGTTGAATTGATTTTCGAGCATCTGCTTGGACAGTTTGTATCTCAGATAGATGATCCATGAGATCAGCAGACCGAAAAACAGGGCCGCACCAAGGAAGAACCATCTGTATTCCCGGATCGCCGCCACAAACAACTTTGTGAAGTCTTCGATGAAATTGGGTACCATCCACAACAGCAATACCGCCACGAGAACAGCAAACCCGATGTGAAAAACGGACACGCGATCGAAGGCCCGGTGGAGCAGGCCGAACCGGCCCGCAGAATCGGCGGAATCGGCCGCTTCCTGCCCGCCGGCTTTCTCATCGCCGTAGAGGAGTGCCAGGTAAACCCGAATGAGGAACGCCGTCAGCAGGATCAGGCCTACGGGTATTCCGACTGCCGCGGTCATCCACGCTCTGAAAGGGAAGGGCAGTTGTTCGGATTCGAGTTTGATCGTGTAGTCCCTCAGTGGACCATGCGTATTCTCGAACAGCATCTTCTCGTAACTGGTCAGCGTGCTGCCTTGAGCCTCCCAGACTTTTTCTCCGACGGCGTTGGTTACGATCACTCGCGATTTCCGCCCTGCCTGACTGGCTGCACCCAGGTAGATGATCAGTTCCAGCACGAGAAAAAGGATCACGCTCACCGCCAGGATGATCTTCTGATACCGCTTTCCTTCGAATAGATCGATCAAACGCAATTTATCCGGCATGATTTTATGATTCGCAATCATGAAAATGGAGTCGACATCTTATGCACCCCGCCGCGGGGAGAGTGCTTTTCACTCTCCGCTTAACCCCGTGACAGAACCGGAGAAAACAGGGCTTACCCTCGCGCGGTAGGCTAACATTCGCCATGGAGCTAGTCAAATGAAATCACCCTTTCCGGGGGATGCTCAATTCTAACTTGTCCCCGATGAATTGAGAAGGCTTTCCTGCGCAAACAGGGTGTGTCTTGGGGCCGGACGGAAAGGGAGGCCGGCGGTCGGTCGCGATGTTTGGGGAGAGGGGGTTGCGAGGCGATCCAGAAAAAATGAACCCGGCAGAGCGTCTTTCTTTGCTGCCGGGTTCATGGATATGGTTCGACCTGGACGAAGGGCGTAGCCGGACCGCTATGGAGCGGGGTTGAGTTCCCTTTCCCGCGGGAAGAGCGGCAGATACCGGTAGGAAAGAGAGATGATCAGGATGCAGTATGCCACCATGGCTATGCATGGAGCCCATTCGTAAACGGTGGGCACATAAATCTCCCATTTGTCGAAAGGCATGACCGGTGCAGCAATGGCCTGAACGGTCATGGCGAAGCGGTTGATGCAAACGCCCACGCAGTTGAGGAAGAACATGCTGAACATGATGATATTGCTTTGCCGCGTTTTCGGTGTCAGCAGCAGGATGGCCGGGATGACGCCGCAGATGATGATTTCCGTCACCAGCAGCCAGATCCCGTAGGGGCCCCAGTAGAAATCGGTCAACTTCAGACCGGCTTCGGGAGCAAGCACGAGAGCCCAGTACAGTGTGTCGGCGATCTTGAGTGTAATGTAGAAAAGCAGAAGACCTCCGACGATCTTTGCGATCAGTTCGTAGACACTTCGATCCACCAGGTTCTTGCCGGTGACCTTTTCGATGCCTCTGCAGATCAAAGCGGTGAAACCCGGTCCGGAGGCAATGGCCGAGAATATGAACAGGAAGAAGGTCCAGGGCCAGATGAAGAATCCGGTCCTGTATGCAAAAGGCCGGGCAAAGAGTACGCCGGCGACGCCGCCCAGGGAGCCCTGGTGAAAGAAGCTGAGGAACGTGCCGGTCAGGGCGAAGATAGCCATGAGTTCGTGCAGGTTATGGCCGAAGAGCCTGAGCGGCTTGATTTCGCTCAACTTCCTGTTTTCAAGAACAATGGGCACATACTCGATGACCAGAACAATGGCATAACAGGTGATGCAGAAGATCACTTCCGTCAGCATGGAATGTACGTTGGCATGCCAGTAGCCGAACCAGCCCCTGATCGGCTGCCCGATCTCGAGAAGCAGGACCGCCAGGGCACCGGTGTAGCAGACAAACCCGACGATGACGGCAAGGTTGATGATCTTGTGCAGTTCTTTGAGAGCGGGAAAGAAGCGAGAGAGCCCGTAGTAGAGAAAACCGGAGAAAAAGGCTCCCGCCCCCAGTGCTATGATGGCCAGGTCCACGGTGATGTAGAGCCCGAATCCGAAATAGTCATTCAACCCGGTCAGGTTGAGTGCCTTGAGCAGAACCATAATCCCGGCATACACACCCCATCCGATGACTCCAAGCAGCACCAGAACCCAGAGCGCGAATGCAGGGAGTGGACATCGTTTAACTCCTTCCGGAATCAGTGCCTTATCCATTCTCGACCCCTTGTGTGAAAACTTGATTTGAACCGTACTGCCTCAGCGGCGGCAGGCAACCGTCCATCGCCGTTCGGAGAAGAGTTTCCTAAAAGCTGTTGTCGCCGAGTTTGTGGACCCACTGGTGCTTGCTGAGATAATACACCTTGGGCTCCGTGTTGAGCTTGGCCAGGATCCGGAAGGCACGCGGGTCTTTGGAAAGTTTGGCCACTGCGCTCTCAGGATCCAGCAGATTTCCAAAGGTTATGGCCTTCGTGGGACAGGCCTCCGCGCATGCCGGAGCATAGGTCGCCTCGTTGGGATCGATCCCGTCGAGGTATGCCTTGGACCTTGCCTTGAGAAGCCTGTGGTGGCAGAAGGTGCACTTTTCCACCACGCCCCGCATCCTGGTGCTCACCTCGGGGCTGAGCATGGATTCCATGGACTTCGGCCACTTGGGATCCCACCAGTTGAAGTCCCGGGCATGATACGGACAGGCCACGATGCAATACCTGCATCCGATGCAGCGCGGATAGATGTGGTTCACGATCCCGCTGACCTCGTCCCTCGTTGTGGCGTTCACCGGGCAGACAAAAGTGCATGGCGAATGATGAGGCGAATCACAGTGCATGCACGGCCGGGGCAGATATGTAAACTGATAGTCGGGATATTCCTTGCCGTTCTGCAGATGATACACCTCCAGCCAGGTGATGGACCTCAACTTGTCCGATTCATCCGCTCGGAAAGACACATTGTTTTCGGCCTGACAGGCCACGCTGCATGCCATGCACCCGGTGCACCTGTCCAGATCGATCGCCATCCCGAATCTGACGCCGCTTTGAGAATGTCCATTTCCACTCACAGATTTCCCCCTTAAGCGCGACGCAACTGAGCACGCGTGGCCCAGACGGTACCCATGCCGGTAATCGGGTCCACCTGAACTTCGACTACACTGTTGGAATTGACGCCCTTGCCCTGAATAAATTCGTCATACGCCGTGTGGCCCAACCCCTGAGGCATGTAGATTGCCCCGGGCCGGGCAGCCTGGCTCAAATGAACCCGCACGGCCACTTCTCCCTGAGGAGTCTTCAAAACGGCTTTGCTGCCCTCGATCATCCCCAACGGTCCCGCCGTCGCCGGGTTGACTTCCACGAACAGGTCGTTCTTCTTGAGCACAAAATCCCAGAGTGTCTTGGTCATGAAAGGAGGATTTGCCAGGTTTTCACAAGACAGGGACAGCATCCCGTAGCTGAGCAGCAGAAGCGGGTATTCCTTTTCGTCGCCTGACGGTGGAAGGGGCTTGAAGTGCGGGAGATAAACCTGGTCGTCTTCCACGTTCAAACCTTTTCCCTGGATCGCCCGGAAGGCAAGTTCAATTTTGCCGGAATCCGTGTCCACCGCGGACCTCACATCGACAGGCACATCATACCAGCAGAAGCCTCCCGTCAGCTTCTTCCACAGGTCGGTTCCATCCTTGAAATTCGGGGAGACCGACACGGAACTCTGCAGCTTGGAAAGATCGATGTCCTTCTTGTCCGCAACAGCGCCCCTTTTCGATGCAGCCAGCGCGTTGACCCGGTTCTTGAGATATTCCTCGTAGGACGCCCACGGAAGAGCGGCAGCCACATTCCCGCCCAGAGCCTTACTCAGCTGCAGGACCACGTCTCCGCTGTGTTTCGTGTCCTTCCGCGGTTTCAGTATGGGCCTCGATACGGCGTAGTAAGCATAGGGAACCCCCGGAAGCCCGACCACATCCTCGAACCCTTCGAAGGCGGCATGATTGGGCAGAATGAGGTCAGCCGTCATGGCTGTTTCGTCCATGTAGGGCGACATCGACACGACATACCCCACCTTGTCCAGGGCGGCCTTGAAAATCTTGTTCTCGGGCAGGCTGTAAGCGGGGTTGGCGTCGTGTACGAAGAGCACTTCCAGGGGCGGAATCATCCCCCTGGTGAGAATGTCGAGGAATCCATAGATGCCGTTGCCGGGCAGGGGAACCCTGGTTCCCGGCACGGAACCGAGCTTGATCTGCGGGGCCCCGCCTTCAGCCGACGCGGCTGTCTGATCGTCGGCGGGTTGAAAAGGTACATCCGGGACCAGGCTCACAAGGCCGCCGCTTTTCAGATTGCCCCTCAACACGTTCAAGGCGAAGAAACTCATTTCATGATAGATGTTGCCCGGAACATTCTGCTGCCCGCCGCCCCAGACGGCGACGGCATTGGCCGTGGAAGCGAACTCCCTGGCCAGCCCCTGAATCTTCGCCGCATCCACTCCCGTGCGTGCGGCCACCTGGTCGGGTGCATACGCCGGTGAAAGAGCGATCTTTTTAAAACCGCTCCGAACCTTCCCCTGCATGTCCGTCCAGTCCTCGAAACCCAGAACACCCCGGCTCACAAAGTCTGCGTCGTAGAGGTTTTCCTTGACCATGACGTGAGCGATGCCCAGAGCGAGCAGGCCTTCCGTACCGGGTACCACGGGCACCCACTGGTCCGCCTTGGCAGCCGACATGGAACACCGCGATTCAACCTGAACCAGCTTTGCGGCTCCCTTGCCCGCGCCGTTCTTTTGCCATCGCATGAACGCCGCCTGCATTCTAGCCGGGGCTCCCCATCCCTCGACAAGCGCCGCTCCGAAGCTCAATACATAGGACGCGTGTTCCAAGGCGAAGGCGAGGGAGGAATCCTTGCCCAGGGCCAGCTTCGCCGTAGCGCGAAGGCTGTCGGAATGAGACGGCATCTTGAAGAGGCCGGCGGAACCGTATGCGGAAAAGAACCTCGCCCACAGGTCGTCCATGCTGTTCCACCGACTGCCCGTGATACAAGCGACGCCACCCGGAGTTCCTTCCGACTTCAACCGGGCCAGCCTCTTGACCAGGTCGTCCAGAGCCTCACTCCACGATATGGGCTGAAAGCCGGCGGCTTCTCCCCGTGCCCTGGTCTGTTTCATGGGTTGCTCGATGCGGTATGGAGCATAGAGATACTGAAGCGCCGCCGCACCCAGAGGACAGATACCTCCCGCGTTGATGGGATGGACAGGATTTCCCTCGAGATAGATGGCCCGGTTGCCGTTGACGAGGCGGGCCTGGATTCCGCACCCTCCCTGACAGAGCGTGCAGACGGTAGGGACTGTAGTGATCGGCCCCCGTTCAGGGGACGGGCGCCATGACCAGTTCTGGCTCCAAATGGCCGTATCATCCGCCAAGCGCCATGGCATTGGTGAGAGCAAGGTACCACCCACCGCTCCAGCAGCAAACTGTAAGAAAGCTCTCCTCCCGAATTTCATTACATTCACCCTCTCATGAATGCCGTTCATTTATCGCATCAAGCAAGACGGACCGCTCCCTCGGGACCTGCCCCGACTCACTTATGGCACACCTGGCAATTGTTGTTGGCCCCCATCTGGGCGTGGCATTTCTCGCAGTCGATCATCTTCATGGTAGACTTGCTGTAACCCGTAAGACGGTTTTCACTGTAAGGCGGAAGCTTCGCTTCCTTGGAAACATCGCGGTGACATCGAGTGCACTCGATGTTTTTTGCCTGATGGGGAGCATGAGAGAAGAAGACATTGTCGGGTTGCCACGCATACACCTTCCAGGGGATCTCCTGCTGCTTCTGAATGTATTCCTCCACCAGAATTCTCTCGGATTCCTCGGAGGTCATGGGGCTTTCATGACATTCCACACAGTTGTCGAGCCTGGGAATCCCTGAGTATGTCCCGTCGGGATTGAAAGAATGGCATTGGTCGCAGGTCGAATCCTGGTGCGCCACATGGCTGAAATTTAAGGGCTGAGCTTTCTCTGAAAAGAGAAGGTTGGGGAAGACGATCCAACCAAAAATAAGGGCAAGTATGAACCCTCCAAAGAAGAAGATCCCTCCCACCCCTTTTCCGGATGCGCTTTTTTTCTCTTCTTTCATAGGACAGCCTCGGTTGTTCCTGGATTTCAGTGTTTCCCGCCAATTGGATTGAATGAACAAAACCGCCTTGAACTGAGCCGATGGTTATGTTGAAAATTGGAAGCAACGCAGTGGAAGACCAGCTAAAAATAATTTTTCACAAAGGTTGAAATACTTAATCGCTTCTCGATTCTGTTGTCAAGAAAAAAAGCAACATACCGAATTTGCGATTATTCTTCAGTGAATGCACAATCCTGTGCAAACAAGTGTGAATCCATGTGCAATGTGCTGGTTCTTGTGATAACTTTCTGAAATGACAGGGCGAAAGAGTTGTTGTATTGATTGCTCGATATTCTTGCGGATGGCGTATAATGAATCAGTTTCCAAGGACATGTCGTTTCCGTATGAGTGCCGTCGCGCGGGCGGGCGGGAGGCCCGGGATTCTCGGGGCCTTCTGTGGATATGGATGCGGAAAGGAGAGCGTACCATGCGCGCCATGACTTTCAATCTGCGGTTCGAAAACGACTCGGACGGGCGGAACTCATGGGACTTCAGACGCAATCTTGTTGTCGAAACGGTTCTGCGGTATGATCCATCGATTCTGGGCACCCAGGAAGGTACGAGGAACCAGCTGGATTATCTCGCTCGAAACCTCCCCGGTTATCGCATGCACGCTCCCGGTCGGGTGTGGGACGATACATGTCAGTACCCGACGCTGTTTTTCAGCGAGGATCAATTCGACGTTTCACAGGGTGGGGACATCTGGTTGTCCAGGACTCCCAATGTTCATCGAAGCAAGTCCTGGGACAGCGCTTTTCCTCGAATGATGAGTTGCGGTCTGTTTCTGCATCTCCCGTCGAACAGGGAATTGCGCGTTGTGGTGACTCATCTTGACCATATGGGGGCTGAAGCGCGGATGGAACAGGCGGCCAGGATCGCGGACTGGGTTCTTGACCGCGGTGGTCCGTGCATCGTGATGGGGGACTTCAACGACAGCCCGGGGTCCCCTGTGCACCGGATCCTGGCATCCTCGGATACCCGGCTGGAAGACACCTGGAATGCGCTTGACGGGGAGGAGAATACGGACAGTATGACCTATCATAAATTCCAGGGGATCCCCCAGGTGTGCCGCATGGACTGGATCCTTGTGAGCCGTGATTTTGTGGTTCGGGATGCGGTCGTCATCCGGGACCATGTGGAGGGATTATACCCGTCGGACCATTTTCCGTACATGGCGACACTGGAATGGAGAGGGTAGGTACCGGCGCGGTGGTCTCCCTGCCGTTTCGGCAGGGAAGGAATCTTCAGAGATTTCCAGGAACACGGGATTGGAGAGATTGGACCGGGCAGCGTGTCCGGGATGGTGTTTCCAGGGAGAAGAGATGAAAGACATTATAAGAGTTGCACTCATACAGCCCAAACCTTACCCCTCCTTCGATGATCCCAGGAACCTGGGCCATGCGCTGCAGTTGATGGAGAAATGCCGCGGCGAGAAGCTCGACCTCATCTGCTTTCCGGAATATTTCCCTTACCAGGGGGAGAAGGAACTGGCCAATGCGGCCCGGCATCACGGGACGCATATCATTGCGGGACTGGTGGAGGCCGAAGGGGAGAGGCTGTACAACACAGCCACATTGTTCAACCGCTCCGGCCAGATACTCGGCAGGCAGCGCAAGAGAAATATCGGGGCCATGGAAAGGAACCACCTGGGCATCTCCCCTGGTGACGGCGTCTTCCGCGCCTTTGTTACGGACTTTGGCAAGGTGGGAATGCCGGTCTGCGTGGATTTCTGGGGTCAGCCCGAGGCAGGGCGGCAATTGAGCGGCCAGGGTGTGGATTGCGTCATCAACATCAGCATATTCCCTTTGCTCAGAGGCCACTGGAAAACGGGAGCCCTGGTCAGGGCCTTTGATCATTTCATTCCCGTCGTGGGAGTGAATACCGCTGATTACAACGCCCTGATCGAGGGCAGAAGAGTTCACCAGTATGGAGGACACAGTTTCGTGATTCAGCCTCCGAAACTCCTGGACAAGGAGGATTTCCGCAGGTGGCTGAAGAGCCTGGACACCATAGAAAGCTGGGTCACGACCGAACTCGATGAATTGGAGCATGTGTCGGTAATCGACGTCAACCTGGCTGTGACCAGGCGATTTCGAACCGATTTCTTCGGAACGTTCGGATTCCAGAAACATTCCTGACGGGGGGTTTCCGCCCTGTATGGGAAATCCCGGTTGTTCCCGGATCGTTGCGCCGCGCACTCAAGGGGGAAAGTGAAATGCAAAGGCCGAAACGGAACATCTACCTGAAACTGCATACACTCGACGCAGCCACCCAACTGTGGGCTCGAAAGACATCTTCATATCGTACTTCCGTTGGAACGGCCGCCACTCACGAGGCCCTCCACCGCGTGGCGGCGCAGCCCGTCGTCGCCCTGAGGTCCGTGCCCCATTATCATGGCGCCGCAATGGACGGATTCGCCGTCCTGGCCAGGAACACTTTCGGAGCGGGGGAGACTCGGCCGGTTCGCCTGGTGAAAGGGGTCTCCGCTTTTGCCGTGGATACGGGGGACCCGCTGCCACCGGGTACGGATTCTGTAATCATGATCGAGCAGGTCGAAAACGTTTCCGGGGAGGAGATCGAAATCCGGGCAGCGGCTTTTCCATGGCAACATGTACGTAAGGTCGGGGAGGACATTGTTGCAGGGGAACTGCTTCTGCCTCGAAATCACAGGCTGCGTCCCGCCGATCTCGGCGCCCTGCTTGCGGCGGGTATTGTCAGCCTGCCTGTTTATGCGAAGCCTGTCGTCTGGATACAGCCGACGGGCACGGAACTGATCGCGGCTCACAACGCTGCCGAAGCGGCTCCGGGCCAGATCATCGAATTCAACGGGCTGGTGTTGTCTGCGCTCTCGGACGAATACGGCGCAGAAGCGTTCGTGCAGGGAGCGGTCCCCGACGATTACGACAGCATAAGGCAGGCCGTCCTGGCAGGCTGCTCCTCCTCGGCGGACATCGTTCTTATCAATGCGGGTTCGTCGGCGGGATCCGAGGACTACACGGCGGCGGTGATCGCGGAACTGGGGGAAGTCCTGGTGCACGGGGTCGCCATGATGCCCGGCAAACCGACAATTCTCGGCTTCGTCCTTGGAAAACCGGTTGTGGGGATCCCGGGTTATCCGGTTTCCGCGATTCTTGCCTTTGAACACTTTGTGCGTCCACTTCTTTTTTCACTGCAGGGGCTTCCCTGTCCAGCCGTTCCGGAAGTGAACGCGGTGCTGGGTCGGAAAACGGCCTCCAGGCTGGGTCTTGAGGAATTTGTCCGCGTGGTGCTTGGTCGAGTCCAGGGCCGCCTGGTTGCCATGCCTATTCAGAGAGGCGCGGGAGTGATTACGTCACTCACCCGGGCGGACGGCATCGTTCGAATCCCTCAGGAGCTCGAGGGGTTCGATTCGGGAGCGGAGGTTCCGGTGCAGCTGTTGAGGCCGCCTGAACACGTCGAACATACGTTGATTATGATCGGGAGCCATGACAACAGTATCGATGTCATTGCCAATGAACTGAAACTGCTCGACCACCGAGTTCACCTGTCATCGAGCAACGTGGGCAGCCTCGGTGGACTGATGGCTGTAAGGAAGGGCCAGGCGCACCTTGCGGGCACTCACCTGCTGGATACCGAAACGGGGGAGTACAACTTCTCCTACGTGGAAAGGCATCTGAAAGGGGTTCCCGTCCGCCTGGTGAGGCTGGCCAGGCGAAGCCAGGGACTCCTGGTCTTGCCGGGCAACCCGAAGAATATCATGGGAATGCCTGACCTGCTGCGTCCCGATGTGGTCTACATCAACAGGCAGGCGGGTTCGGGAACCCGCATTCTCCTGGATTACCGCCTCGGGCAGCTGGGCCTGTCCGGGGAGAAAATCCGCGGCTATGAGCAGGAGGAGTTCACTCACATGGCCGTGGCGGTGAATGTGTTGAGTGGTAGAGCGGATGCGGGGATGGCCATCTATGCGTCGGCCAGGGCCCTGGGACTCGATTTCGTTCCGGTGGCGGAGGAGTTCTACGATCTGGCGATTCCCGAAACAAGCTGGAATGACCACAAGATCCGGATGGTACTCGAAATCGTGGCATCCGAGTCTTTCAGGAAGACATTGAGAGAGCTCGGAGGATATGACCCGGAAGAGTCGGGAGCTGTGGTGGGGCAATGGGATGGAAGCAGGTGGCTGGTAAGGAAGGATTTGTAGGGGAGCATGTTCCGGGGTATGTCGCGCTGTACGAATCGGGAGTGATCGAGGAGAGGGCACGGATCCTGGAGGACTCTCTCGATGAGTGCGGGCTGTGTCCCTGTCGTTGTGGAGTGAACCGCAACGCGGGGCGGTTCGGCAGATGCCGCACGGGTTCAGAGATCGAGATTGCCGCGGTTGCCCTGCATCCGTGGGAGGAACCTCCCGTTTCTGGCGACTGCGGGTCCGGGACCATCTTCTTTTCCGGCTGTACCATGAGCTGTGTCTTCTGTCAGAATTATCCCATCAGCCAGATGGGGGTCGGGCGGTCCGTGGGTGCGGCGGAACTGGCTGAAGCGATGCTCGACCTGCAGCGCAGGGGAGCGCACAATATCAACCTGGTGACTTCCACTCACCAGATGGCCGGCGTGCTGCAGTCCCTGGTGCTGGCCGTTCCGCAGGGCCTGAAGATCCCCCTCGTTTACAACACAAGCGGCTACGAGACGCTGGAAACCCTTCGGCTGCTCGATGGAATAGTGGATATCTATCTGCCGGACATAAAATACTCGGACTCCTCCGCGGCCCGATTCTGTTCTCATCGACCGGACTACGTGGAGGTCAACCGGGCCGCGCTTGTGGAGATGTGGAGGCAGGCCGGGCCGCTGCAGGCAGGCCCTGACGGTCTTGCCCGCCGGGGAATGCTTGTACGGCACCTGGTCTTGCCTGCCGGACTTGCCGGGACAGCGGAGAGCCTGCGCTTCCTGAGAAAGGCACTGGGAAGCGAGGTATGGGTGAGCCTCATGAGGCAGTATTTCCCTGCAAACAGGGCGATGGACAAGCCGCCGTTGGATCGGAAGGTGTCGGATGAAGAATACGAGGCTGCGTTCCGGTGCATGGTTGAGTTCGGGATAGAAAACGGCTTTGTACAGATGTCTGCGGAAGAAGCCGCATGGGGTGCTGTTAACTGTACAGATTGAAGATGAAAAGGTGCTGATGAGGTGTTAAAATAATTTTTTGTGCTGTTGGTGTATGTACATTTCTCGATGAAAAACCGGTCGATTTCAAGGTCAATGGAATGAAAGAGAAAGGCTACACCAGGCTCTACTGGAAGATAGTCGCGACGACACTCTGTTTTTCCCTGGTTCCGCTTCTTGTCGTCGGATTCAGTATTTATCGTCAGTTCAGCGTCTCCTTCAAAGCCAAGATCATGGAAAGCCTCACCACTCTGACCGAGAACAGGTGCGGTGCCATTGACCTGTTTCTGGATGAACGCATTGCTCAGCTGAATACTCTGGTATTTACCAACAGCATGGAACAACTGACCGACGAGGAATATTTGACCAGGGTTTTCACGCTGATGCAGATGCGTTCCAAGTCGTTTGTGGATATCGGAATCATTGACCGGGACGGGGACCACGTGGCCTATGTCGGACCGTACCGACTGAAGGGCGTCAACTACAAGAACGAGGAATGGTTCAACGAAACCATGCTGAGAGGCATCTATGTAAGTGATGTCTTCACGGGTTACAGGATGTTTCCCCATTTTGTCATTGCCATCATGCGAAGGGAAGGAGACCGCAGCTGGATACTTCGGGCCACCATTGACACGGAGATTTTCGAAGCCATGGTCAAGGCTGCCCAGGTGGGAAAGAAGGGAGATGCCTTCCTGGTGAACAAGGACAATGTCCTGCAAACAACGCCGCGTTTTGGAGGGGAGCTTCTCAGTCGGATCACCTATCCTCACTTCCCGAGGTTTTCGGGCACAAGGGTCGGGGAGATGCAGTTGAGCGGGGACTACGCGTTGTTCGGCATGGGATGGCTGAGAAACAAAGACTGGCTTCTCATCATCAAGGAGGATCCCCTGGAAAATCTCAGCCCGCTTCTACAGACGAGACTCATGGCCATTGGACTTGTTCTGGGTGGAGTCCTCATTATCGTGGTGGGAACGTTCCTGGTAACGGGTGCCGTGGTGCGGCAGCTCATCTCCACCGACCGTGAAAAGGCCGTGCTCGATGCCAGCCTGGTTCAGTCCAGCAAAATGGCTGCCCTGGGCAAGCTTGCCGCGGGTATTGCCCACGAAGTGAACAATCCTCTTGCGGTGATAAAGGAAAAGGTCGGATGGATGCGGGACCTGCTTGTCGAGGAGGATATATCGGCGAGCGAAAACTACAGGGAATTCGATGACGCCGTTCGGAAGATCGACTACCATGTGGATCGCGCCAGGAAGGTTACACACCGGCTTCTGGGTTTTGCAAGGCGTCTTGAACCGGTGCAGGAACAGGTGGACCTCAACCGGCTCATGGACGAAACCATCGAATTCCTTCGGAACGAAGCGCATTACAGGAATATCGAGATTCAAACGGACTACTGTCCCGATCCTCCCGATGTCGTCAGCGATTCCGCTCAAATTCAGCAGGTCTTCCTGAACATACTGAACAATGCCATAGACGCCATCGGAAAGGCGGGGGTGATCCACATCAAGACCATGTTCAATCCGAAGGACAGGGAGATGGCCGTGGCCATCACAGACAACGGTCCCGGAATTCCCAATGACATGCTGGGCAAGATTTTCGATCCTTTCTATACGACCAAGGAAGTCGGCAAGGGCACCGGCCTCGGCCTGTCCATCAGCTATTCGATCATCGATAAACTGGGCGGGAGAATCCTGGTGGCGAGCGAGGAAGGGAAGGGCACGACCTTTACCATCTATCTGCCGGTGAACAGCAGGCCCAAACCGCAGATTCTGTAGCATCCGCGCCGCATCCACTTCTTGTGTTGTGTGCCTGACGGCTTTATCAAGCAGGTGAAGTATTCAGATTTTATGGAATGAGGTAGGAGAATGTCGGAGTTTAGAGTACTGATTGTCGACGACGAGATCGATTTTCTGGAGACACTGGTCAAACGGCTCAAGAAAAGAAAACTGGATGCGGTGGGTGTCGCCAGTGGCGAAAAGGCATTGGACATCCTGGACAGGGAGCGCTTCGACGTGGTAATCCTGGATGTCAGAATGCCGGGTCTGGACGGCATCGAGACCCTCAAGGAGATCAAGAGAAGAACGCCCCTTACGGAAGTGATCATGCTGACGGGGCATGCTTCGGTGGAATCGGGAATGCAGGGGATGCAGTTGGGTGCCTTCGACTATGTCATCAAACCGGCAGGGATCGATGACCTGATCGAAAAGCTTAACCAGGCTCGGGAGAGGAAGCTTCTGCATGAGGAAAGAATCCGGTCCGGCAGGAACGTGCCCTGATATCGACTTCACTCCGTATCCCATTGAAGAACCCGGCCAGTCCAGGCTCAGGCTCTTCCAGGCACTGATCACCCTCCTTCCCGCAGCCCTCGCCATACCGCTCTTCCTCTGCGCGGGGCCGATATACGCCCTGCTGGCACTTTCAGTTGCAGCCGTGTCCTTTATGGTCGCCGGCTACTACATCGGCCGGATCGCCAGGGCAAACGAACAGAAATGCAAACTGGACCTGCAGCTCATCCAGTCTCAAAAACTTGCAGCTATCGGGGAGCTGTCGTCGGGTATCGCACACGAGATCAACAATCCCCTCGCCATAATCGGCCAGGAAGTCGAGTGGATGAAGCACCTGATGAAGGAAGGCGGGTGTGGGTCGAACACACCGGTCGGCGGGATGAGCGAGTTCAACGAATCGTTGATCGAGATCGGCAGGCAGGTCGACCGCTGCAGGGAGATCACTCACAAGCTTCTTGATTTTGCACGGAAAAAGGAGCCGCTCATCCAGGCGGTCGATATGAACCGGTTGATCGAGGATATGGCGAAACTGGTCGAAAAGGAGGCCAGGCAGAGGAATGTGCTGATCGAGCGGAACTACCAGGCGGATCTGCCGCTGGTTCGCACCGATCCTCCCCTGTTGAGGCAGGTCGTCCTGAACCTGCTCAACAACGCCAACTGGGCCATCGAGGACAGGGGAGTGATCACGATATCCACCATGCGGGCGGGAAAGAATGCTGTCGAGTTCATGGTGAGCGATACCGGGTGCGGCATACCTCCTGAAAATCTGGACAAGATTTTCGATCCGTTCTTCACGACGAAACCACCCGGAAAAGGCACCGGGCTCGGGCTTTCCATCTGTCACGGGATCATTTCGAAACTGGGAGGAAGCATCTCGGTCGACAGCGAAGTCGGAAAGGGCACGACTTTTACTGTTCACCTCCCAGCTGAAACAACGAAAGGAAAGAACTGAACATGTCCTCCAAACCGAAAGTGTTGATCGTGGACGATGAAGAAAGATTCAGAACGACTCTGCGCAAGCTGCTGCTGGTCAAGGGGATCGACGCCGCGAGCGTGGGCAGCGCCCGGGAGGCCTTCGACGAACTCGATACCGGTTCCTACGACGTGATACTCCTCGACGTGAAAATGCCCGAAATGGACGGGATCGAGGCACTGGCCGAGATGAAGAGGAGGTTCCCCCACCTTGAGGTCATTATGTTGACGGGTCACGCGTCCGTGGATGTGGCCGTGGAGATCATGAGGCTGGGCGGGTTCGAATATCTTCTCAAACCCTGCCCCATAGAGGAACTGACTGACAAGGTGGAAGCCGCGTTCGAACGAAAGAAGAACAGGGAAAGCCGCGCTCGGAAAAAGGAGTCTACTCAGGAGGAAACGGCTTCTTGAACGACTTCGAATCAAGGTTCGTCTCGCGCATCAGCCGGTGCAGGTACTGCCTCTTCATGCCCGATTCCCTGGCGGCCTGGGATACGTTGCCCGCATGCCGGGCAAGGACCTTGCTGATGTAGCGGCTCTGAAACTCCTCGAGAAGCCTGTCCTTGGCTTCCTTGAACGGAAGGGAGAATATGTCCGGGTCGGGCAGAACGGTGAACGGTTGACCGGGGGCCGCACCCGGCTGGGATATGTAGATGTCCTCCTTGCCCAGAACGTTGCCGGAAGCCATGATAACTCCCCGCTCGATCACGTTCTCGAGCTCCCGGACGTTCCCGGGCCAAGCCCTTGCCATGAGAAAATCCATGGCTTCCCTCGTGATGTTGGTCACTTTCTTGCTGTGAAGTATGTTGTACTTCTCGAGGAAATGGTGGGTCAGGATCGGGATGTCCTCCAGTCTTTCACGGAGCGGCGGAAGGTGGAGATTGATCACGTTGAGCCTGTAGTAGAGATCTTCCCTGAATTCACTCTTTCGGATCTTGTCGGGCAGATGGTGATTGGTGGCAGCGATGAAACGAATGTCCACCCTTTTGATGGAGTTCGACCCGACAACCTTGTATTCCCCCTCCTGGAGCAGCCGCAGAAGTTTGACCTGCATGGCCATACTGAGATCGCCGATTTCGTCGAGGAAGAGTGTCCCGTGGTCGGCTTCTTCCACGAGACCCCTCTTGTCACGCATGGCCCCGGTGAAGGATCCTCGCAGATGCCCGAACAGTTCACTTTCAATGATGGTTTCAGGAATGGTGCTGCAGTTGATGGGAATGAAAGCCTTGCTCTTTCTCAGGCTGTGCGTGTGGAGTGCCCTGGCCACCAGTTCCTTTCCAGTGCCGCTTTCCCCGGTTATGAGCACGGTGGCGGTGGTTCTGGCCACACGGTCGATCTGGCTGTGAAGCAACTGCATGGCGTTGCTGTTGCCGACCAGGGAAGGGAAAAGGGTTTTCCCCTCGAGTCTCTGCCTGAGATACGAATTCTCCTTCTGCAGCTGCTGCCATTTCATGGCCTTCTCCACAACATGCAGAATCCTCTCCTTGCGGAAAGGCTTGGTCACGTAATCAAAGGCACCCCTGCGCGTCGCTTCGATGGCCGATTCGATGGTGCCGAACGCCGTCATGATGATCACCGCGGAGTTTTCGTCCTTCTGCTTGACGGCGTCCATAATCTGCAGCCCATCGTATCCGGGCATTTTGAGATCGGTGATGACCACGTCGAAGGCCTGGTCTCTCAGGAGTTCAGAGACCTTCATGGGATCCTGAGCTATCGTGACGTGATGAGGAGTCCTCTCCGTGAGGATGCGCTGCAGCAACGCAAGCATGTCCTCTTCATCGTCCACAATGAGAATCCTGCCCGACATCTTCTCCCCCTCGATGTGATATGATAGTTTATTCATTTAGAGCGGACTTTGCCATGCATGTCAATGAAAATGTCAACAAAAAGTTTCAGAAGGGCGGGGGCGTAGAGGTCGGATACGGGTATTGATTGATCTTGCGGACGAAATGTTCCACACGCCGGGCCAGGATCCCGGCCGGAGGATGGGAAAGCCTACCTGAAGCCAGGCGGAACGTATGGAAACGAAAGAGAGAATCGGTCGGCCCAAGATCTTGCGCATCCTGGGGATCATTACACTCATACTGGTCGCAGGGGCCTCCTATTTTGCCATTTCCACGGCTCGGCACATGCTCGACGTGGTGCGTTATCAATTCAACGAACAGCAGCTCGTACTGGCCAGAATAACGGCCCAGAAGATTGAAGCGGGTATTCAGAATGCCATTTCCGACCTTGTACTCCTGAATTCGCTGCCGGCCATCCAGTACTGCGATCCCGATTCCTACGAAATCCTTCTCATGTCCACACTGCCTGTTCTCTACAGGGACAACATCGTTGAGATCCGACGGGTGGACCGGGATGGAAACACCCTGTTCACGGCTAATGACCAGGGGATCGGCATGAGGCATTTCGGGTTGATACACCAGGAGGCTGGAGCCTTCCTTTCGTGGGCGTCGGACCTGGGAAACCGTGGGAAAACCATGGGCACGCGAGTCCATCCCAGGGACCCTTCCCAGGAAAAGCGTCTTTTTGTCATCGACCTGATTACACCTACCTACGAGGATTCCACGAGCAGCAGGTACCCTCGAGCCTCCCGCCGTTTTGCCGGCTACCTGAGGGCGACGCTGGATGTGAGCCGTCTTCTGCACGATATCGCTCCGCGCATCAGGTCCGGGAAAAGCGGATATGCGTGGGTGCTCGATTCATCGGGGAATTTTCTGTATCATCCCGAGAGTTCGTTCATCGGTGAGAATGCTTTCGAAGTCCGCAGCAACAGGAACCCGGCGATATCCTTCAGCCGGATCAACCGCATCCAGCGTGAGGAAATGCTGGAAGGCAAGGAGGGTATGGGCGCATATACCTCGGGCTGGCACCGTGATCTGGTCGAACCCATGGAAAAGCTCGTCGCTTTTGCTCCTGTTCGCATCAAGGGCCCGTACATGGATTACACCTGGGCGGTGGCCGTGACCGCGCCTGCGGACGAGGTCGAGGGGATCATCTATTCGGTTTATGGACGCCAGTTCATACTGCAGGCGCTCATTATCTTCGTGATCTTTCTCGGAAGCATTACCGTGGTGTTGTACGAACTGCGATGGTCGACTGTTCTCGAACACGAGGTCGAGGTCAAGACCAACGATATTCGACGCTACGCCGGCGAACTCGAAAGGTCCGAGGCCAAGTACCGTTCCCTGGTGGAGAGTGCTGAAGACCCGATATTTACCCTTGACGGCGGCGGGCTGATCAAGACGGCCAATCGTTATATGGCCGAGCTTTTTGGAGTGAACAGGGACGAAATCCCCGGTCAGAGCCTGTACCGATTCCTTCCGAGGGAACAGGCCGACAAACAGATCTCCCTCATCCGGGAAATACTGGAATCCGGAAAGCGCCAGCGGATCGAAACGCTGCTCAGGGTGCAGGAGAAGGATCTCTGGTTCAACATACAGTACATCCCCGTCAGGGGGGACGGCTCCCAAGACGTCCACGTGCTGGGAATCGCCAGGGACATCACCGAGCGAAAGAGCCTGGAGCGGCAGCTGATCAATACCGAGAAACTGGCCTCCCTGGGGACGCTCGCCGCCGGTGTGGCTCACGAAATCAACAATCCCCTGGGAATCATGCTGGGCTTTTGCGATTTGCTGCTCGAAAGAGTGGAGCCCGGAACCATGGTGTATAACGATCTCAGGACCATCGAGCGCCATGGTCTGCATTGCAAGAGCATTGTCGAGAGACTTCTGAGTTTTGCGAGGGTGAGCGAGGAGAGCGACGAGATCAGTGACCTGAACTCCAACGTCGAAGCCATTCTGTCCGTTGTCGGGCATACGTTGAATATGAACCACATTGTCCTCGAATCCTCCCTCGACGAAAACCTGCCCATGGTCAGGGCCGATTCAAGAGGCATCCAACAGGTGGTTCTGAACCTGGTGAGCAACGCCATACATGCCATGGACGGTCAGGGAGTGCTCACCGTCGCAACACGGCCGGGAAAGACCGAAAATACGGTGGAGCTGCAGGTTTCGGATACAGGATGCGGCATCAGGAAAGAATTTGCGCAGAAGATTTTCGATCCTTTTTTCACCACCAAGAAGGTTGGAGACGGCACCGGTCTGGGACTTTCGGTAAGCTACGGAATCATATCCAAGTATGGCGGAACCATCGAATGCGAAAGTTACACGGAAGAAGACAAACCGGGCCGCTCCGGCACCACGTTCACCATCGTTCTTCTTGCAGCGGACGAACCGCCCGTCGCCCTCCCCCCTCATCCGGCACAGTCTGAACCTGGCACAATACTTGTATAAAGCCTGATGACATGGGGCGGATCAAGCCGCCCGAATGTTCGCCTTTTCCCCTGATCGACAGCTTCATACAGATTCGCTGCGGTCCGAATCAGGCTGCCGGCGTTGTGCCGGTCACGCCTGGAACCGTAACCGGATACCTGTTGCACAAAAAGTGGGGGGCATGAAAGACAGGAAAAGAAAGAACATTCTGATCCTCGATCCGGAAAGGGATATCGCGGAACTTTTTGCCAGGGCGCTGGAAACCCACAAGGAATGCAAATGTTATCTGGCGGCAACGGAGCGCGAACTGATGGATCTTCTGCGAGATGTCGCCATCGATGTTCTGCTGGTGGACATCAATGCGGTCAAATCGAGTGACTACGGACTGCTCAGAAAGATCCGAAGGCTTTACCCCGGTGTCATTGTAGTGGTGGACGCCTACCTGCATCAAAAGGACCAGATCAACCTGGCGCTTGCCCAGGGAGCTCACGGATTCATTATCAAGCCGATCAAGGTGGACCTGTTCAGAAAAAAGATGGATGAGTTCTAACCGGCACCGCGGCGACGCCGCCCATGCAAGATCGGTGGGCCGGGAACACCCATGACATATGGATTTGGGGGGGATCACGACCACCCCCTCGATCGCGATAACGGCGCTGTCCAGAGACCGCCGGGCGAAGCTCTTGGCTCATCCGGCAAACGATTACCTCCCGTGCTTTTCACGCATCCGACTTTTTTCACGCACCCGATGCTTTACACCCAGAGGATCGATGGCATCATTTTTCGGGCCATGGTTATCCTCCTGGCTTGGATTTGTCCACTCAACCGGAGTTGAATCCAGGTTCGGCCAGTCTTCACAGTTGGTTGTTAGCCCCCGGCTCATGAAAGTTTGGCGGAAGAACCTAGCATATCGGCCGTCTGCTTGAAAGATCGCACGGTGCTCCGGGCAGTCGTGGTGCGGGTACCACTCCAAGAGCTTACCTGTATTCGAATCGGGACCATGTCTGTCACCTGCAGGTTTCAGTTTGATGCGTTCGCAGTGGGGAAAAGGGATGTGGAAAGGAAAGAAACAAAGGGGAAGTGCACGGTGGAGCGTTTCAGCATGTCATGGCATACAAATTGCTTGAAACAGACTGCCCAGGAAACGGGATTTACCGGTGGGTCATGGACAGAGCGGGCGTTGGAGGCGCCTTCCAGGAATACGGATTGCGGGAAGAAATTTTAAACAAGGGGGGTGATGGTTCAAGGGGGAGAAGCTGTGGGGTTGAGGGCCTGTTTCCTTTCAGGCTGCGAACATTCTTCAGGGGGTTCTCGGGGAGTTCCGGCCCGATTGTTCGATTCGAGGACCTTTCTGGGGCCCTGGTCGACTTGAGAGATTTCAAGAAAGGGAGGGAATTTGGAATGACAAAGTTATGGGCAAAAATAGCAGGCATTGCAGCGACGATATTCCTGTTTTTGCCGGATGTGGTTCTTGCGGCAGGTGGCGGTGAGGTGGCGCCTATCGTTATCGTGGCGGATACGAGGAACCTGTCCGGGATCATGTGGTGGTGGGCTGAGCTTTACAACGAGAGTCACCTGTACTTCGCTCTCTTGACGATCGCGCTCATACCGATCATCGGTGTGATCTTCGGAGTCCTGGCCGATATCGTCATGACCCACATCGGCATCGATCTCAAATCCAGGGACTTGGCGGAACACTGATGCCCCGGTACCTTGTCAATCCCCTGGAACCAGGTGAAATCAGGAGGTAAATTATATGGAATGGCTATATGTTCTCATGCCTATCGCCGGTGTCAAGATCTTCTGGCCCGGCCTGATCATTCTCGGAATCGGTGTAGGTATCATCGGTGGTTTCTTCGGTATGGGTGGAGCCTGGATGGTGACTCCGGGCCTGAACATCCTGGGTTTTCCCATGGCGTTCGCCATCGGGACCGACATTGCGCACATGGCGGGCAAATCCCTCATCTCCACCATGCGCCACGGCAAGTTTGGAAACGTGGACTACAAGCTCGGCATGATCATGCTCGTTGGAACCGTGGTGGGATTCGAGGTGGGAGCCCAGATGATCATGTGGCTCGAACGCCTCGGCGCCGTCGAGAAGACCGTGCGCATCCTCTACCTGATCCTTCTCGCTTTTATTGCCTGGATGGTTTTCCACGACGTGGCCAAAAGAAGGCAGAAGCAGCAGGAAGCCCTCAAGGCGGGCAGGGAAGTTGACAAACTGGCCACAGGCATCGAATGGCACAAGACCTTCCACAAGATCAAAATTCCCCCCATGATCCATCTGAAGGTAGCCGGGATCTACTGTTCGGCCTGGCTCCCCATCATCGTGAGCTTCCTCACCGGCTGGCTCGCCGGCATCCTCGGCATAGGCGGCGGATTGATCCGTATGCCCGCGCTGATCTACATCATCGGCTGCCCGACTCACGTAGCCGTCGGTACGGACCTGTTCGAGGTGATGATCTCCGGCCTGTACGGTGCAGGGACTTATACTTACAAAGGCCGCACCGAGCTTGTCGCCGCTGTCATCATGCTGGTGGGGGCATCCATCGGCGCCCAGATCGGCACGGTGGCCACCAAGTACATCAAAGGATACGGAATCCGCATTGCTTTCGGAATCGCCGTCATCGGCTGCGCGGTATCCATCGTCCTGAAGATGGTTCCCATGTACTATCCAGCTTACAGGACCTTCTTCGATGGTGCGTCCACGGTGGTGGTCCTCGGCATCGTGGCTGCGCTTTCCTTCTATATCACGGTGAAAATGGTCGAAGGAGCCAAGCAGGAAGTTGCGGCAAAGAAGGCATCGATGGCGAAACAGACTGGATCGCAGGTCTGATTCCGTTACAAACCGGACAAGACGAGGTTGAAGAATATGGCGGGAAAACGAATCGGATTATTTGCAACGCTGATGGGATTTGCTTTGATGTGTGCCGCGGGCTGCGAACTCGGCACGGTGGACCAGGGCAGGGCGGTCAAATATGACAGGGACAAGAGGCAGGTCACGATCATCAGGGATTCAGCCTCGGATCCGAAGAATCCGAAGTATGATCATCTGCCGCCCCTCACATACGAGCTTCCTGACCTGGCGTCGGAAACAGGTCCCGAACCTGCCGCGGGAGGCCGGCTGAAGCTGGACACGAAGAACAGGCAGATCGTCATTTACGACGATGCCGCGAAGAACTTCAGGACCATCGAGTACACCCTGATCGATCAGCGTGAGAATGTGAGTGCGTCCGACCCGGCGGTTTTCGACCGGTCGGAGGGAAGGCCCGTAAGGTTCCCGGTGGTCGATCGTGAGAAGAAGACGATCAGCATTTACTCTGCTACACAGAAAATGCTGGTGACATTTTCTCTGCCCGAGGAGTATTTTTCGCTGCCCGATCACACCTGGGAGGCGGGAGACGTGGTGCGCATCTATTACAAGAAGGAAGGCAAGGCCGAGAGGTTTATGAACGTCAGCAAGACGGATATTTACAAGAAGTAGGCAAATCGGCTAAGCTGAATTCAAACAGCGTGAGAGAGGATCGCTTCCGGGGGCGACTGACGGCCCCGGAAGCGATTCTCTTGTTTTAGTTTCCTTAATCAATCCGGAGGCGCAGGTGCAGGCATTCGAAAGCCTCCCCTACTCACGGGTGATTCTGCGACCAGGCGCCATTCCCCGATCACTTTGCATGCCGCCGAATCTAGAATCTATCATGGGAAGGCGAACGGGCAACTCATGAATTCTCGACAAAAGGTGGTTATAGCCTTCGTGGATATCCTGGTGCTGGCCGAGCTGTTCGTGAGCATTTACGTGGCAAACCGGCACCCCGAGGAATTCACTCTGGTGTTTTTCAAGTACTTCTTCGGAATGCTGATTCCAACGCTTCTTCTGGCCAGGTTTCTGGTCAGAAGATACCGATCGGAGGAACACCCATCCGAGACATGAGCATCGAACGGCTCAACACGATTCGGAGTCTGCTCGGCAAGGCCTGCGCAGTCTTCTGCATTCTCTTTGTCATCGCGACGATCGACGGCCTGCAGTCACGATTCAGGCAGGCGACTAACGTCCTTCACCTGCTCGGCGGGGATTCGGTCATGGTGAACGGCCCCCTGGACAATGAACCAAGGGACGTTGCGGATCTCGGCTATATCAGTAATTCTGAACAGATCATCCTTAGATTCGACGCTGTTCACACCGGGTTCTGGCTGGGTGGGCAAATGTGGCGCGGTGAATTATCCGTCGATCCGACGATCAGGCCGGGTGATTATGCCATTGTCGTCATTTCCGGGAAGAACGAAGCTCAAAAGCCCTTTGCTGCATTTCTGGTCAAAGTCTATGAGGACCCGGCTGCCCTTCGGAAGGATTCCATGTCGGTGCTCCAGCGATTTGTGAATGTCTCGCCCTGGCGGACTTCAGCCGCTTCGTTTCTGCTTACATTGAGTACTCTGCTCATGGTATTCATGGTGTCCCATAAGCGGGAAAAGGCTATGGCCGGTAAGGGCATGGCGGAAGTATACCTGGTGAGAATCGTCGACGAGGGCCATGAAATCTGCTTCGGATTCGGCAAAGATCACGGGCTGGAGACGGGAAGCAGGGTGTCTCTCCTGGATGACAGGGGCACGCCCGTGACCACCGTCCAGGTTTTGAGGGTGTCACAAAAAGACGGGCTTGCCATCGTTGACCGGGATTACTCTGTAAGACCTGGATTTATCGTGAGAATACTCGAATAGATTTCGATCGCTTGAGAATTCCTCTTCCCATGAAATCGGGGGACTTTTCGTCAAGGTCCACAATCTTGTTTTGGAATCCACATTTGGCTTGATGATCTTCGATTGAAACGGTATGAATTTCAGGAAAAGCCTTTAAGATTGGGGAATGTTGACCGATGAATTCAAATGGGGATATCAAGAGCGGGTCCTATCGGAAGTCCGCCGGTGCCACGAAGAAAGAAACATATGCCGAGCTCTACAGGAGATTTATTCTTCTTACGCTGATCTGTTCGGTTTTTCCTCTCATCCTGGTGGGCTGGGGCATCTATACCTATTATTCCGAGTTCGCGACGGCGAGGATGGTCGATTACTTTCAGAACCTCACCGAATATCATCGCAAGATCGTGGAACTGTTTCTCAAGGAACGCACCGCCGATCTCCAGTTGACCGCATTCACCCATTCTCTCGAACACCTTCGAGACACATCCAATCTGAATCGCGTATTCAATACTTTGAACCGCGAAGAAGTCTTTTTTACGGACATCGGAGTTATCAACGACCGGGGTAGACACGTGTCCTATGTGGGCCCTTACGATTTGATGGACAAGGATTATTCGGAAACCTTCTGGTTCAAAAGGGTGATGGAAAGAGGCGTCTACATCAGCGACATGTTCATGGGCTATCGCAGCGTTCCCCACTTTATCATTGCCGTTCTGCGATCCGACGAAAATCAGAAATGGATCCTGAGGGCAACAGTCTATACGGATTACATGCGCTCACTGGTGGAGGACGTGAAGATCGGCGAGACGGGGGAGGTCTACCTTCTCAACAGGGAGGGAGTCTTTCAGACCGCACCTCGATACAGCGGCAAGATCATGGGCAGCGCCCCATTCCGGATGGATGTATTCACGGAGGAAAGCGGAATCCATATTCTCGAAGGGGAAAAAGACGACCTCGACCGGCCTCTGCCGAAACAGATCATCGCTTACGCCTGGCTCAAGAAGCCCCGCTGGCTGCTTGGAGTCAAACAGGACTACGATGAAGCGTTCAGGGCCGTCAACCATGCCAATCACGCGATTCTCATTTTCCTGCACGTGAGTATCCTGGCCATCCTTGTTGTAGCCATCCTCACCACGCGTCACATGATCAAGGTGATCCAGAAGCGGGACGAAGAGGAGGAACGGCTCAGCATGCAACTGCTCCAGGCGAGCAAACTGGCCTCCATAGGAGAACTGGCCGCCGGCGTTGCCCACGAGATCAACAACCCGCTGTCCGTCATCCTGACCGAAAACCAGGTCATCCGGGACCTGGGGGAGGAGGCCACATCGCTTGACGGGGATTTCAAGGGTCAGCTCTTCGAGTCCCTGAGCCAGATCGAAGCACAGGTGCAGCGGTGCAGTCACATCACCCAGAACCTGCTGCGCTTCTCGCGTCGATCCAAGTCGAAGATCGAGATGGTGGATATCAACAAGTGCTGCGAAGAAGTGATCGAACTGCTGGAAAAAAGGGCGCAGACCAGCGGGATTCAGTTCATTGTGGACCTGGAAAACGACCTCCCTCGTCTCCTTTCGGATCCTTTTCAACTCGAACAGGTACTCATCAACTTCATATCCAATTCCATAGATGCCCACGAAGGGAAGCCCTACGGGACCATACGGATCAACAGCCGCCTGAACAGCAGAAAGCAGGGCATAGAGATCAATATTTCCGATACGGGGTCGGGCATTTCGCAGGAGAACCTCAAGAGAATATTCGACCCGTTCTTTACCACGAAGCCGGTTGGAAAGGGGACTGGCCTGGGGCTTTCCATTTCCTACACCATCGTGAAATCCCTGGGAGGCAACATTATGGTTCGGAGCGAAATGGGGAAGGGCACTGAGTTCACGATTTTTCTTCCTTTCAGAACGGCAAAGGACTTCGAGGACAGCCCATATGATGTCGCTGGATGAACCCGGGATAAGGATCCTGCTCGTGGACGACGAGGAGGCATTTACCAGGAATATGTCCAAACTGCTCGTCAGGAGGGGGTTTCGAGTCTCCACGGCCGACAGCGGTGAGGCTGCTGTGAGTGCCGTCGAGGAAAACGAATTCGATGTGGTTGTCCTCGATCTGAAGATGCCCGGCATGGGGGGCATCGAGGCTCTGAAGATCATCAAGAGAAAAAAACCGATGGTCGAAGTGATCATCCTGACTGGACACGGTTCCGTTGAGACGGGTATCGAGGGGATGCACCACGGAGCCTTCGATTACGCCATGAAACCCATTCGGATAGAAGAACTGCAGGAAAAGATCGCAGAGGCTTATCAAAGAAAGAAGATCAGGCTGCAGAGCACGCAGGGGTAGAGGCGTGTCCGTTATCCTGCCGGAAAATCACTTCAGCTTCTTCAGGTGCTTTCAAAAACGGGATCGTCCTGATATACTCGAACTTGAAAACCGGGATGAAACGAAGATCAAAGAGGCCAGGAAATGTCAAGACCGTTTTCTTGCAGGATAAACAGACATGTCTGAACTCATGCGTGTTTTGCTGGTAGACGACGAGCAGATGTTTGTCGAATCGCTCAAGAAGGTCCTTCGCCGGCGTGGAATGGAGGTGGAAAGCGTGGACAACGGGTCCGATGCCCTGAAGCTGCTCGAAGAGGGAAGCTACGACGTGATGGTCCTGGATCTGCGCATGCCGGGAATGGACGGCATTGAAACACTCAAGGCCATCCGCGAAAAGGATACCGTTGTACCCGTGATCATGCTGACAGGACACATCGATATGAAGCAGGTGTCCGAGGCGCTTAAGTACTGTGTGGCGGAAATTCTGCTCAAACCATGCCCGGTCGAGACGCTCGTCTCCTGCATTGAAAACGCGTTCGAGAGAAAATGCTGCGTCCTCGACCTGGAAGACAAGTTTTAGGCTCATCCGGCAAACGAGAAACTCCCGTGCTTTCCACGCGTCTCGTGCTGTTCACACATCTCGTGCTTTCCACGGAAAGGATCAAGGCATCACAAAGTCACCCGGCATCACAACGTCATTCCCACAACAATGTCACTCACACAGCAACATCATTCCCACGTAGACCACACCTGTTCATGCCCGCCTGGACCACACCGTCATTCCCGCAGCAACGTCATTGCCTCCACATCGTCATTCCCGCAAATGCCGTAAAATGCCGGAATGGTCCGGCCCGTTTTTAAGAGATCAGCCGCTAAAAGGTTTCTTGTGCGTTTTTATAGTGGGTTGTGAGCCCACGGCCCGTGGAAGTTTGCCGGAAGAGCCAGGCCTTAGTTACCGCTCTTGAATCTCTCCAGCGCGTAATCACCATCCAGAAATGCTTCTGCGTACAACGAGACGGCGTTTTCGCTGGTCATGGCCGCATCCATCTGGCGGAAGAACTGAAACAGGGAACCCAGCATCTGGAGGTGAGCCACGCTTTCCTGCAGGGGCGCCTTGCTGAGGCGCGCATTGACGATATCGTTGTGGACCTTCACGGTAAAGCCGTGCTCCTTGAGAATGCTTGCGATAGCCCTGGCCCTGCGGCCCCTTCGCACGAAATCTGCCGCCCCCCCCTGGAAGACCATGCTGATGTAGTTCTTGTTGGGTGTCTCCCCGCAGTAGGTATCGAGTACGCTGAAGTGATAACCCACTCTTGCAGTGTAGTTCAGGTACTTGTCCGAGATGATGGCATAGCAGGGAGCCCTGAAGGATTCATCTTCTTCGGGGCTGGTCATGGCATGCCGCATCATAATGGAGAAAAGCCCCCCGAGGTCCATGGGTCGAGCACCGAAACGCTGGATCTTCTTGTGAAGCATTCCATCCAGGACCGCCTTGAGGGGCACAGAGGTCACCTGGGATCGTTTTACTTTTTTCTGCTTCGGGCTCCCTTCAAGTCCCCCGCCGAGATCGATGATATACAGATCGATGGGGAGGAACACATCGAGGTAATAGCTGGATGCGCGAAGGTCTCCGACGTTGTTTCCCAGCATGAACATTTCCTTGTAGGACTTTTCATGGATATAGCGTGCCATGTCGTGCAGGGTCAGGCACCCCTGGGCGGTAAAATTCGCCGCTGCAGGATCGGTGAGATGGAGAGGCGCGATGTTTTCCACCACCTTTGCCAGGAGACGGTACCCTGGAGTCAGTTTCCTTCTTTCCGAAAAGTCTCCTTCCTCCGCGGCGGCCGCCTGTTTCTCGGCCAGGGCGGGAACCTCTCCTTCGTAGACGAATCCACTGCTCGCGTCCACGGTGATGAGGGTTCCATCGGGGATCGACTGGACCGCCGACCTCGTGTTGAGCAGGGTGGGGACCCTCAATTCGCGGGCAAGCGAGGCCATGTGGCCAGTGGTGCTTCCTGCATCGGTCACGATGGCCGTGGCTCTCGACATCAGCCGGACGAACCTGGGTGATGACCTTCTCGCCACCAGCACGGCACCGTCCGGGAAGGTTTCCATATCGTCGTCTTCGGACATATGCCTTGCCGGGCCGATCCCGATGCCCGGGCATCCGACCTCGCCCCCCCGCACGAGAAGCGGAAAGCCTGTAACAGGTTCTTCCGTGCGGGTGGAATGCGCGGACAAGGCCAGAGGCCTCGACTGCAGAACAATAAGCCTGCCTTCATGATCGAGCGCCCATTCCACATCCTGTGTGCTCCCAAAATGAGCCTCGAGTTGCAGAGCCCATCCGGCGAGCTGCACCGCCTGGTCGTCGGAGATGCAGGGCTGCCCGGCTTCCCCCGGCTGCAAATCCTTCTCCTCGACACCGGATCCTCCCGCCAGGACGATTCGGCTTTTCTGAGAAGAAGGGCTCCGAACCACCTCGGCCCCGAGCGGGTCCCTTGAAACCTGTATCACCTCCGGGGAGGTACGGCCGTCCACTAGCATGACGCCGAGCCCCTTGATGGCATGGATCAGCACTTTCCCGGAATCGGGCCGATTCGGATCCCTGGAAAAGACCACTCCGCTCGCCGCCGCATCGACCATTCCTATGCATCCTACAGCCATCTGAGCAGATTCTCCGGGTATTGTGTGCAGGAACCTGTAGTACATGGCCTCGGTGGAATAAAGGCTTGCCGCCACGCGCAGGTACGCACCGGCGAGATCCTCCCTGCGCACGTTCAAAACGGATAGGAACTGGCCCGCGAAGGAAAAATCGGAATCTTCGCCCACGGCACTGGATCGCACGGCAACGGGCACAGGTTTTCCGGCGCGTTGCGCCAGGCGGTCGTACCCGGCGAGAATCTCTTCCTGAAGTTCGGAGGGGACTTCGAGATCCAAAATGCGGTCTCGCAGCTCCTGACTGATCCGGTCTATGTCGTGCGGGGATTCGATTTCCAGGTGCTTGTCCTGGATCCAGGATCGTATGCCTCCCTTTTCGACAAGCTCCCGGAATCCTTCCGTTGTGATCACCATGCCGTCCGGAGTCGGAAGGCCGAGCACGTTGGTGACCTCGCTCAGGTTCGCCATCTTGCCCCCGGCCAGTTCGGCATGTGCCGCGCTCACTTCGGAAAGATCGAGAACCCGTTGGCTGCCGGCGGATTCCGTGGATTCCTCCATCAGTGTGCCGAGGGGTTCCGCTATCCGGTCGAAGGATTCGCGCAGCGCAGTATAGCGATCGCCCGAAATAACATTGATGCTTTCCACCATAGCATGAATATCGGTCAGGATCCTCACGACCTTGCGCTTGACGAACGCCCGGTCCACCAGTTCACTGCTGTATAGCTTCTGCTCCAGATCTCCCAGGTTTTCCAGGAAGCTGTTGTTCGACGAAAGAAGCTTGCGAAACTCCGTGTGATAGAGCCTCAACCTGGCTACCTGGGCCGCCTGGTCCACGGCCTGTCCCTGCAGAATCCCTATGAGTTCCAGGAAGTACTTGAAACCATTCCACGTCCTGGACATGGCCTTTCGATACCACGGGCGGGCTTCGGTTCCCTCGGAAGAAGTCGAATTGACGGAATCCATGTTTGCTTCGCTCTGAAAGTTATTGAATCGTTACAGCGGGTTTTCAGGCCGAACTTCTCATCGAATCTTACACGAAGGTCCCGTAAAATTCCAGTGGATGAATGTGGTTGCAACGCACGGCAATGGGTATGAGGGCGGAAGGTGTACTTGTCCTGTGCCGGGACGGGCGCTTATATGATCGACATGGGAGGAACCGGGAGGCCGGATCGGGATGGCGATACCGGATTCGGGCGGACCGATATCCATGACGACACGGTTTCCCGCTGCGAGCGGTTCCGTCTTCAATACATCAGGGGCCTGCGCCTTTCAGCGCGACCGTTCTGCCGTGGACCGCGGCGGCAAGTATGATATCGACAAGTTTCATGATGGGAATGGGTTTCAGCAGATACGCAAAAGCTCCGGTTTGCGATGCGTCCACCTCGTCGCTGAAGGAAAAGTGCCCGGTGAGCATGATCACCTGGGTGGATGGAGTGAGCCGCTTGATTTCCGAAAGCACGGTGATCCCGTCCATGCCGGGCATTTTGATGTCGAGAACCACCACGTCAAAATGTGTCTGGGCAATCATGGGGAGGGCGGAGAGGCCGTCGGAGGCAACGTCCACTTCAAATCCGCGTCGAGCCAGGACCTTGCGCATACTTGTCGTAAAGTCGACTTCGTCGTCTACGAGAAGGACCTTTATTCCTTTCATGATCGGCTCAATTTCTGCTGGAGGAACTGCACCAGGGCCCGGGCACTCTTCTTTCGCAACACATGGATGTTCATCGGATCCATGTCGGGAATCGGATTCTCGGGCACCACCTCGACCCAGCGGGTCGGAAGAAGGAAGGCGTGGATGATGCCCAGAGATCCGATTCCAATCAACACGGGGCCGGTCATGTCGAGCCAGGGGGAGAAGATGGCGGCCCCGCCGGCAAAGGCGGCGCCGACATACGCTTCACCCCACCTGACCTGACGGCGGACCTTGAGAGACGCGATGCGCTTGTAGGAAAGTTCGTCCACCACGGTCTTGTCCCTGTGGTCGCCCGTTGGTGGAATACTCAGAATCAATGTCGCACGTACGCGAAACAGGCGCCGGTCCGTAGCGAATAGACTGGTGGCGAACTGCTCGGGTTCCCTCAGGATGGACTGGGTCAGCTTGAGATGGGAGAGAATCGTATGGTGTTCCATCTGGATCGTCTCTCCTTCAGCCATTCTGCCCATCACGATCGTCCGATACAGCTCCACCGTCTTGTCCGCAAGCCGGGACTGGAATTTTCTTTCCGTCAGGTCGCCTATCTTGCGCTTATCGTACAGATTGATAATTTCCTTGCGCAGCGCACCCAGGTCCGTCGTCATGATCTCACCGGTCATCAGTCATCGTAAGGGTATTCGCCAGGCGAGGTCCTCGAAGCATGAAGACCCGGCAACAGCGTGGTAATGACAGCCACTCCGATCACGAACAGGACCACGAAGGCAAAAAACGGATCGTGTTCGACGAATATGGATTCATATACCAGGAAAAGCATGAAACCATATAGAATGAGGTTGGCAAGAATTTGCATGGTCTTCCTCCTTTATATGAGCCCACGGAGCCATATCATGTAGATTGCCGCCGCAATGCCAAGGGAGATGGAAAGCAGCAGGAGCCAGTAGCCAAGCATGGAATCCCAAAACCACTTCATTTTTCATACCTCCTTTAACCACAAGAGTAAACAGGCTAATCCTTGACTACCAGCGCGGGGATCCACGCAGGGACCGACTTGCCGTGCCGGTACCGCACGGCGAATACCACAAGACTGACGATGAAGAAGCACAGGAAGAACATCTCGCCCAGGGTGAAGACCACCGCGAAGAAGGAGAGCACCTCGTACTTCTGGCCGGTGAGCATGTAGACGAGCCGCAGGCAGGCGCCCACGGTGGCGAGGATAAGGGAATAACTGAGTATGTACCGGATGGCGGGGCCGCGCACAAAGGATGTGGCGATGCTGCCGAACTGTGCGCCCACCATGGCGCCCACGATCATGAACATGACCGCGATCATGTCCACGTTGCCCATCTGGGTGTGTCTCATGGCTCCGTAACCACCGGAAACGGCGATCTCCAGGAGGTCGGTGCCCACGGCGATGTGGGTTGTGGCGCCGATGACGTAAACGAGCGCCGGCACACGCACGAATCCTCCGCCGACTCCCAGGAATCCCGCGAGTGTCCCGGTGCAGATGCCGACAAGCACGATCACCCACATGGATATGACCAGGCGGGCCGTACGGCAGCGGACGATGGGATACAGGGGAATGCTCTGGAAGAACCTCGGGATGCCGCTGACCATGACTTCACGGCCCGCAGTGATGCCTGCTTCGGCGTCCTTTTCGATCTTCTTGTGAGCCTTCTGGGTCTCGATTTGTGTGTAGATGAACAGGCACAGCATGACCACGACGGAGCAGGTAAGAAGCAGGATGCCGGCGATGCCGAGCTTCTTGGCCCAGTTCAGAAGCCGTACGCCAAGTTCGACGCCGAGCATGGTGCCTCCGACCATGGCCAGGCCCAGGACCCAGTCGATGTTTCCCATCTGCCTGTGCCGAACGGTGGCAATGACCGATTTACCTGCGATATGCGTCATATCGATGCCTGAAGCCATGTAGCCCGGAAAACCGAATACGATGAGAGCGGGGGTCACCATGTAACCGCCGCCGACGCCGATAAACCCGCCGACAATACCCACGGTAAACCCGGTAAGCACTAACAGCATAAAAGGGCTTTGTACTCCCGCTATTGCAAAATCAAACATGATCAACTCCTCTACTGGAATTTCAGCTGATGGATCCTAATGACCGTAATGTTCGATCTTCTTCAGTTTCAGGCCGAAAAGGTCGGTGAATCCCTCGGCGCTGTACCCGAGGCACACACCCAGCGCAAGCACCCAGGCGACATTCCACGCCCCCGACCACGGATTGGTCTTGATGCCCTTGTGCTTGTACGTGTCCTTGTACTTGAACCCTTTCGCCTCCTTGACCTGCATGGGAACCATCACCACGATCCTGTCGTCCTCGAGCTTGACTCGCTTGCCTTCTTCGAGTTCCTTCTTGCTGATAATCCCGTTGCAACCTATGGGCAGCCTCTCCCCCTTCTTTACGGGCACCGCCTGAAGCCCGGTGATCTCGGCGTGAGGGCCGATTTCAAGGATCACGGGCTTCTCCTTGGTTGCTTCCTTGAAGGTGTTGGCGTTGACGGCGTAACCGTCAGCGGCCGCTTCCCAGTAATACCAGTTGATCATTTGTCCCGAACTGTAGGAATGCCAGGCATAAAATAGTAAGAGTACTGCCAAAAACGTCCAGAAAATAAACTTAAACGCACCGCTTTTTCTTTGTTCTGCAGACATGCAAATAACCTCCCTTCATGGTCTCGTGAAGCTATTGCGACAATTCACTTGAAGAACAATCTACATGGTCCTGAATCGAGCTCGCTTTGAATCACCTCCCGTTCGTGTCGGATTGTCGCATCGGGGCAATACACCTCCTCCACTTCGCTTCGTTTCCATCACCTCCTTCCAATCAGAATCACCCGGCGGAACCGCCGGGACGAGTCCAGGGAGCAGCCGAGCAGTGTCAACGGAAAGAAGACACTTGCCCGTGATCCGTTCCTTGCCCGTCCCCCGAATCGCCGCCGTATTTCACCGCCAGCCCTGTGTTTCTCAGAAAACAGTCAGGATGTCTGCGCACTTGGCACTATAGAAGCAGCAACATTTGTGCCAGATTTCGTTAAGTGCCGGGGGAGCAAATCTTGTAGTGATTTCGCACCGGATGTCACAATGAGGCTCGCTCTCGGAACCTGAAGTGAAACTGTTTGTTGACAACGCTGTCACGGGAATGCGCACAAAATCACATGCGTGAAGAACTCAGGGTTCTGCTGTTTAGGTTCCAGATATTGTTTTCAGATCAAAATCTTTCAAGGTTCAAATGAATATGTGCGGTGGGGCAAAGGCGTGTTTTGCGTGTGAAACAATACACACTGCGTCCTGCGGAGGAACGTCGATGCGGAGAAAAAGGACACCGGATCGAGCACGGCTGTTTGTCCGTCAGCAAGGCGTTGAGAAGGCCCTGTGCCCGGCACGCCGACCGCCTTCCCCCGACGGTTCTCTCCCGCTGCGGGAGAGAACCTCTGTATATCCCCAAGGGGCCAGGGGAGGGGGGAGGCAGTGGTCGTCAAGGCATGGAAAAGCCGGATCCCTGGCGGAGAAGTCGTTGAATGGGCGCAAGCCGCGCCGGGTACCGGCTGCCGCGCATCCATCGCCGTGAGATATGGGTGCGAGAAGGCCAAAGCAGGATTCTTGGGAGATTCGGTGCCTTACTCTTTACGACGGGAATTAGGGGCACTGCAGGGGTATTATGAAAGAAGAAAGCCTGTGAGCTATTACTGCCTGTTTACTTTATATGATGACGGCCTGACGGGCAGGCATCCGCACAGTGATCTTTTGCCGGAACTGGAAGCGCTTCACACGTCCTTTCGCCTCACCACAGGCGATGGACGAAGTCGTCAAAACAGGTCAAAAAGCTGTCGTTCCGCTGGCCTTTCCCGGAAAGTCCGCTGCCTGAACCTTTGCATCCGCATGCTGAGAAAAACATGCCTGGCTGCGATCCCAACTATCGTCGTCGCAGGTCCTATCCTGGTTGTCAAAGAACACTCAGGACCCTGGAGGCCTGGTATACGCGGAATTCGATCAGGAGCTGTTCACGACTGTCCATCAGTCGACTGAGAGTTGGAGGTCTTTATCCACTTGGCCCGTTTCAGAGTCGGCCCGACCGCAACAACTGTCCGCGCATCGCGCATACTCTGGTCCGATTTAGTATACACATCGACATCTCAAAGAACGATTCATCGGGCGGACCGCAGACTCCACCTGCCCATCCTCCGGGCAGAAAGCATCTGCTTTTGGAGCGCAATCGTAGGAATTTAATCCAGCAATGTCAATGCTTTTTATTTGACCGGGCAAAGATTTTTCCTTGAAATTTGATGGCAGATCGAGTTGTGAAATGAGTGCATCATGAGTGCATCCCTGGAAGCAGGCTTCCAGGGATGCAAAAACGGATCGGAACACACCCTCTTTAAATGAAATTTATTGAATACATTAACTATGATACAGGATTGTTACCGGAATTACAATTCCCGGGAGCGTCGAGTGTAAACAAAATGTGTCAGCAGGAAATGCGCAGAAAGCCTCGGTCAACCCAGAATGCATGTGCTATATTTCACAAATTCTGTTCGCCTGCGCCATGTTGAAGGTTCCGCAGGAAAGGTCTGGCCGGCCTTCAAAACACCTCTTCTTCCAGGTGGTAGTTGCCGCTCAGAAACGCTTTGGCGATGGCTGCAACGGTCGTTTCGCTGTTCATGAGCATGTCCAGCTGCCGGGTAAACTGGAGCAGCCTTCCGATCATGTCCAGCTTCTCTTCAATGATCGGCTGTTCGAACTTCTGGAACTTGCCGTCGACCCTGTCCGCCACAACTTCAACCACGAAGTCGAGGGATTCAAGCACCTGCGCTATGGCTCGAGCTCTCCTGTTGCGCCGGACGTCGTCGGCGGCCCCGCCTTTGAAAGAGAAGGTAATGTAGTTCTTGTTTACGGTCCGGCCGCAGTAGGAGTCCAGGACACTGTAATGATAGCCCACCCTGGAGCTGAAATTGAGGTACTTGTCCGAGATGATGGCGTAGCTGCGGTCTCCGAACCTTTCAGCTCCCGAATAGGCGGGAGTGAACATCTGCTCGGTCATGACGGAGAAGAAGCCCTTGAGTTCAATAGGCCGAGGCCTGTGATAGCGCAGGTCCTCGTGGAGCATTCCCCTGAGGACGGCGGAAAAGGGGATGGAAACGACCTCCTCCACCTTCACTTTCCCGCAGCCCGCGACCTCGGTGGCGAGTCCTCCTCCCAGATCGATGATATACAGGTCGAGTGGGATGGGGGCATCGAGTTTCACTGCGCAGCCGCCGTCATCGGACACCAGGTCGCTGATCTGGAACATTTCATGGTAGGAGAATTCGTGGACCAACCGCATGATGTCATGAAGCGTTTCGCAGTACTCGGCGGCAAACCGGGGAGATTTGGGATCGATGAGATTGAGTGGAACGATGGAGGCGGTGATGCGCTGGAGTGCTTCATAAACGGGAGTCTCTTTCATACAGGCTTCCCGAACGGCCTTGAGGCTGAGCAGTTCACTGACCTCCCCCTGGTAAACCCTTCCGGAATACGCGTCGACCGTCACTGTTTCTCCCTGGGGAACCGATTCTGTGGCCTTCCTGGTATCGAGAATGGTGGGCACTCCGAATTCCCGGGCAACGGAGGCCATGTGCCCGGTTACACTCCCGAAGTCCGTAAGGATGGCCTGAGCCTTCCGCATGACCACGACATACTTGGGGGAGGCATGTTTGGCTACAAGGATGCCCCCTTCCGGGAAAGCGAGCAGGTCGTCTTCGTTTCTTACATGGTAGGCCTTTCCGAAGCCCACACCAGGAAACGCGATGGATCCGCCTTCCAGGAGCAGGGGATACCGGGTGAGCAGAGGGATCGCCGGCGCACGGCCCTGGTCTGCTTCGCTGCCAGTGTGCAGGGGGCGGGTCTGCAGAACCATGAGTTGTCCATTCGGGTCGCGAGCCCATTCCATGTCCTGGGTACGCCCGTAGTGTTCTTCGAGCCGGATGGCATAATCGGCCAGAAGCCTGATCTGGTCGTCGGGAAGGCAGGATTCATCCTGTTTCTCGCGCTGAACCGGCACCTCCATGAGTCCCCCGTCGGGATTGCTCACCAACTGCACGGGTTTGTGGGATACCTGTTTCTCGAGGATAGTCCGTTCCGGGTCCTTGGCAACCTTGTAGCTGTCGGGAGTGATGACGCCGTCCACTGCGTAGGGTCCCAGGCCCCACACCGCGCTGATGATGACGTTGTCGTCCAGCAGGTTGAACGGATGACGGGAATAGGCAATTCCGCTTGCTTCCGACTTCACCATCTGCAGACAGGCCACACTCATGGCGATGTCTTCATCGCGGATCCCCTTGTTCAACCGGTAGGATATGGCTCGAGGCGTGAACAGACTGGCGAGGATATAACCGTAGGTGTGGACGATCCGCTCGCGGGGCACATTCAGCAGGGACAGGTACTGGCCGGCGTACGAGAGCTCACTGTCTTCCCCTATGGCGCTGCTTCTCATGGATATCTCGGTGCTCAGACCCTGCGTTCCCCTGCGTCGGATTCTTTCGATCATTTCGTCGTAGGCACCCAGTATGGCGTCCCCCAGGTCCCGTGGAACGGGAGCAGAAATAATGCGGCGCTGGATTTCCTCGCTCACAAAGTTGACCGTCTGGGGATCGTCGGGGTCTACTTCCATCTTGATCTTGTTGATTTCGTCGACGAGATCGTTGGAATTCATAAAATAATCGTAGGCCAGGGTGGTGATGGCAAAGCCCTCGGGGATGGGCAAACCAACGGCGTTCAGCACTTCCCCCAGGTTGGCGCTCTTTCCGCCGACCCAGTCAACCATCTCCTTGGTGATGCGGGAATAGGGGAGTATCCATTCCTCGGGCGGGTTCTGCTTGCGCTCGGCCAGATTCGATTTGATGGTTTCATTTATACTTTCGAGTACCCCGTAGAGATTTCCATACTTGCGTCCCGAAAGTTCGTCGAGGCTCTTGATCATGCGAAGAGTATGAAAGACGGCTCGCGCCGACTGTGAGCGTACATAGGACATGCCGAAGATATCATGCCCCTGAAGTTTTTCTTCCATGTCCGCGATAATCTTGGAAAGTTCGGCGTTGGAATCGAGGAGTTCCTTGAAGCGTTCATGCTTCATCCGGAAAAGATCGGTCAGGACGTGTGCCGGAGCTTTCGGTTTCCCCGGCCTCCAGAACCTGAAATAATTCAGCCACTTTAGCATGCGTGTCCTGGTTTCCTTCCTCGATCCCCGTAGGAGTATGATGTGGACTCTTCATGGAAATACTGTCTTGATTCGTTATGATATTACTATACAAAATTTGCTTCATTTGGAATACTGATTTGATCCGAGCCGCGGGCTTTCGGTTCTTCGTAAGCGGTCGGGCAACCCCGTCTTCCGGCAAATGAGTACCCGGACAGTTGTGACGCCGAATGAAGTTGTGATGCCATCGATCCTTTGCGTGGAAGGCATTGAAGGTACTCGTTTTGCCCGATGAACCGGACTTTCCCGGCAGGATCGTGTTTGGCAACGACCATGGTAGGGCTATAGCGTGTCCGGGTGTACGGCGCGCTCTATTTCAACGGGGATCCAATCGGCCCCGGGCAGGCGGTGTCCAGGCATGGTAAACATGTTGAAGAAGATCGGCCTCAAAACAAGACTTTTCCTGTTGATCTGGTGCCTTGTGATCATCCTGGCCGCAGGGGGGATATGGAGCGTGCGACTTGTCCGGACAATGGCAGACTCTTTCGCCGGGGTTTTGGACATGAATGTGGGTGCTCTCAACGTCGCCCAGGAGCTCGAGAGCTCCCTGGCCATGCAGAGAGGCCTCTTGACCTATTATTTCGTGGACGGTGATGCAGAATGGCTGACTCAGCTCGATCAACAGAGGTATGCGTTCGAACGCTGGCTGAAAAAGGCCAGGGAAGCATCCCACTCAGATGAACAGTTGGAGATACTCAATGAAATCGAGTCCAAGTACATTCGCTACAGCCATGCCCGGGACCAGGTGATCACCCTGTACAAATCCGGGAGCCGCGAAGCCGGACTGCAGCTCCTGCGGGAGATTCGCAGCCCTTTCTTTGCCATTCGCGATCTTTGCGAGCAGTACAAGCAGACGCACTACCGGGATATCTCGACGGTGCGGGAAACATTTCTGCGCAGGGCTCAAACCTTCGTTGTGCTTGTGCTGCTCTTCCTTCCCCTGTCGTTGCTGATCCTGTCTGCCCTGGGCTACCTTCTGGTGACCAGGTTGTTTCGACCCATCCTCCAACTTTCCGAGCAGGTCAAGACCAACGGGGATTCGATTCAAGAAGCCGACGAGGTGGGCGAACTCAGCCGCAGGGTCCACAACCTGATCGAAGACGCGGATGTGGCTCAGATCCAGCTGCGTCAAAGCCGGGAGCATCTTCTTCAGACGGAGAAGCTCGCGATGGTCGGCAAACTGGCCGCGGGGGTGGCCCACAGTATCCGGAATCCTCTCACGTCAGTGAAAATGCGGCTCTTTACAATGGAACGTACCCTGAAGCCGTCGTCGACTCAAAAAGAAGATTTCGACGTCATATCCGACGAGATTCGGCACATTGACACGATTGTTCAGAATTTCCTCGAGTTCTCCCGTCCTCCCAAGCTGAAGATGCAGACCATAAGCCCTTCGGATGTCGTGGACATGGCCATTCAGCTTCTTCGCCACCGGGTGGAATCCTACGGCGTTACGCTGGAGCTTATACGACAGAGGCGGCTGCCGGTAATCGAGGCGGATCCTGAGCAATTGAAGGAGGTTTTTGTCAATCTCATCGTGAATGCGTGCGAGGCCACCGGGGATGGCGGCAAGATCCTTATCCGCGAGGAAGAAGGCGTGGCGGAGCCGCTGGGGCACGTGGCGGTGATCCGGTTGAGTGACAACGGGCCGGGAATTCCAGAGGTGCTGAGAGAGAAGGTATTCCAGCCGTTCTTCAGCACGAAGGAGGAAGGCACCGGCCTGGGGCTGAGCATAGCTGCCAGGATCATCGAGGAACACAAGGGGGTGCTGAATCTCCGGTCTCGACCCGGTAGAGGAGCCACCTTCACCATCACGCTGCCGTGCAGGGAGGAGAGAGTTTGGGTACGATCCTGATTGTGGACGACGACCTTCAGCTTCGGCAAAGCTTCGAGAAGCTGTTGAGCCAGGAGGACCACACGGTGAGAACGGCGCCCAGCGGTGAAGCCGGCCTGGCGATCGTCCGTTCTCAGGAACTGGACCTCGTCATCATGGACGTGCGTCTCCCGGGAATGAGCGGCCTGGATACGTTCAGGGCCATACGGGAATTCGAGCCGAGGCTGCCCGTCATTATCATGACGGCGTTCGGAACCACGGAAACCGCCATCGAGGCCACAAAGATGGGCGCCTTCGATTACGTGTTGAAGCCGTTCAACATCCCGGAAATCCTGGTGTTGATCAAACAGGCCATCGAGGCCGGGCGGTTTATGCGATCGCGCATTGCGCTGGATGCTGTGCCCGATACGGCATCCATGGAGGCGATTATCGGGCGCAGCAAGGCGATGCAGGAAATCTACAAGGCGATCGGCCGAGTGGCGTCCACGGATGCCACTGTGCTCATTCGAGGCGAATCCGGAACCGGCAAGGAACTCGTGGCCAGGGCCATTTACCAGCACAGCCAGCGGGCCAACAAACCTTTTCTTGTGATCAACTGTGTGGCGATTCCCGAGACGCTCCTCGAGAGCGAGCTGTTCGGCTTCGAGAAGGGTGCGTTTACCGGAGCCGCAAGCCGTCGAGTGGGCAGAGTCGAGCAGGCTCACGGGGGGACGGTTTTCCTTGATGAAATCGGAGACATGCCGTTCGCGATCCAGTCCAAGATCCTGAGGCTTCTCCAGGAAAAGAGCATCGAGCGCCTGGGAGGGAGGGAACCCATCCCGGTGGACGTGCGCATCATCGCCGCAACCAACAGGGACCTGGAATCGGCTCTTGCGGACGGCCGTTTCCGTGAAGACCTGTATTATCGCCTGAAGGTGGTGACGATCCGGCTTCCGCCTCTGCGCGAAAGGGAGGAAGACATCCCGCTTCTTGCCGAATACTTCCTGGCGCGGTTTGCAGCCGAGATGGAAACGGACAATCCGGGCATGACCGAAAAAGCCAGGCTCCTTTTGAGCGGCTATTCCTGGCCGGGCAACGTGCGTGAACTGTCCAACGTCGTCCAGAAGGCCCTCATTTTCAGCCGCGGATGCCCTATCGGTCCCGAGGATTTTTCCAAGGCCATCGGGATCGATGCTCCCGCCAAGCACCAGGAAGCCGACATGCCCGACGAGGCACTGCAGCAGTGGATTCGAAAAGCGCTCGCTTCCGCCGATTCCGGAAATGCTTTCGATTCCCTGACGGACAGGTTCGCAGCGCTCATCATCACTGAAGCCCTCAATTTGACCGGGGGGAATCGAACCCAGGCCGCTCGACTGCTCGGACTCTCCCGCCCGACCCTTCTCTCCAAGATCGAAAGATACCGGCTCAAACTCGAAACCTCCGTAATGCGCGATTCCTGCTGAGGCAATTCCCGCGCGCATTTTTCTTCCTGGTTCAAGAGGACAATGTCACTTCGTCTCACTTCCCGGCTCTCCTGAATTCCCCGACCTGGAGAGGGTTCACCGGGCGCTTCAGACAACCGTCGTTTTACACATCGTAAAGAAATCCGGCACCCGGCTTCCTGCCGTACAAGCGCATCTCCGGAGTCCTGTCGGCTGATTTTCATCGATTCTGGTAAGTTAAGAAAATCTCCGCTGCAGGTGCTTTTTGGCACAACTCTTGCCCCTAAAGCCGACGTGTCGAAGGAAAAGTACGGTTTCACCGGGAGGTATCGGGCGTCGAAACGAGTCGTCTGTTTTTGGGTATGGAAGTCGGATTCTTTGGGAAGCCGCACAAGAAGGCGGCGGAGAGTCGAATTTCGGGGAGGAGGGTGGAAAACCGCCTCTTGCCGGACAAAGTGAACCAGGAGGTATCGAAGGTGTCTTGTCAACTTAAAAGGAGGTCTTTTCAATGAGTGGTCCCAGGAAGGTGTTCGAGTTCTTGAAGGCTGCCTCGATGGCACATGCGCGGTGGGATTATGAAGTTTCCATGTCCATCATGAAGAACAGGAAGAAGCTGCTGCTCCTGTTCGTCCTGCTCCTGCCCATCCTGGGCGTTTCGCTGCTGGAAGCCGCGCCGATACTCGGCGGGAAGACGGCATATGCGCCGGCATTCTATTCCACAACGATTTTCCTGGTCTCCATTGCCATCGGACTGGCAGCGGGCCTGATCACCGGATGCATCGGAGCGGGCGGCGGGTTCATCATCACTCCAGCCCTGATGGCTGCCGGGGTGAAGGGAATCCTGGCCGTGGGAACCGACCTGTTCCACATTTTTGCCAAGGCCATCATGGGAACGGCGGTTCACAAGAAGCTTGGAAACGTATCCGGAAAGCTGGCCATCGCCTTTCTTGTGGGTTCGGCGGGAGGAACATTCATCGGCGGTGCCATCAATAAGGGTTTGTATAACAAGGACCCGCTGCTGAGTGAGGCATTCATAAGCATTGTTTATGCCATTTTGCTGGGATTCCTCGGCTTTTACGCCCTCACGGATTTTATCAAGTCGACCAGGGGCGGGGCGGCTGCGGCGGGAGGAGACGCCCATGGAAGCGGACCGTCGGACACGCCGTCGCTTGCCGTAAAACTTCAGGGCATGAACATTCCTCCCATGATCCGGTTCGATGAGGATTTCGTTCCGGGCGGCAAGAAGATATCGGGCGTGGTTGTCGCCATGGGTGGTATCGTGGTGGGAATCATGGCCGCTATCATGGGTGTCGGCGGCGGTTTCATCACGTTCCCCATGTTTGTTTATATCTTCGGTGTGTCGTCCATGACGACGGTGGGAACGGACATCCTGCAGATCATCTTCACCGCGGGGCTGGCTGCCATCGGTCAGTACGCCATATACGGTTACGTGTTTTACACCCTTGCCATGGGCATGCTCATCGGCTCACTCCTCGGCATCCAGGTCGGGGCGTTGACCACGAAGGTCGTCAAGGGGATTCACATCAGGGGATTCTACGCGGTGTCGATCCTGGCAGGGTTCATCAACCGTGCGGCGACCCTGCCCAAGAAATTCACGGAACTCGAGGTAATCAACCTGTCGGCTGCTGTGGTGAACGGCATCGAATACGTCGGCAATATCGTATTCTGGGTGGTGGTCGCCGTTTTCGGGATCTGGGTTTTCGGAAAATTTTTCGCCAATCTCGGGATGTTGAGGGAGGAGGAATAGATATGCTCGTCAGGCACAAGAAACCGTTTAACTTTGGCATGCTGCTTGCCGTGTCTTTCATCCTGGTGCTGGTCATGATCTTTTCTCCCGTCTTCCCGGGAGGAAAGAACGGCCTGGAATATTCAGACGATCTTTTCAACAAACTGTCCAAGGGATCCTCCTACTTCATTCCCAGGGTTTCGGACAATGCCCGGAAACTGGAGGGAACGAGTTTCAACGTCGTGCTGAAGATGGACAACCCCGAACAGGTTCAGAATGCGATCAAGATTGTGCTCGCGGCCGGAGCCCAGGTAGGTACCGAAGGCACGCAACTGAAGATCAGCGGGGACCTGGGGAAAATGCTTTCGAAAATCGTCAGGGACTCCGATGCGATGTATAAGAATGAAGGGGCGAAAGTATCCGAAGTATACAGCCAGGATGAACGGATCGTGATGTCCACGTGGTGGAAGATCCTGACGCTGATGCACAAGGAACTGCAGAAAGACAAGAAGATCGAAGAATCCAACGTGGTCAACGAGGTGATCAAGAAAGCGTTGGAACCGTCCTACAACTTCTATGGAATCGAAGCCCAGAGGGTTTCCGACAAAGCCGGCACCATGACGGGCCTGCTGATCTTCTATGTATTGTACACCATGTGGTGGGGTTACGCCATCTTCTACCTGTTCGATGGCCTGGGGCTCAGCATGAAAAAAGCAAAAGTCAAGAAAGAAGTGTAGAGGAGGCGAGAATGAAAGTTTTGGTACCCGTGGACGGTTCGCAGCACTCCATGGAAGCCCTCAATGTCGCGATGGACTTTGCAAGGATGAAGTCCGCCGAGGTGTTTGTGATCAGCGTGGTTCCCTTTATCGGGGGAATGGAAGACCACGAGATTTCACCCGCACGCCGCGAACGAGTGATGGAAGGTATCGAAAAGCGTGCAAAGGATGCGGTCAAGCTGGCCTGTGACACCCTGTATGCGGAAGGGGTATCCACAAGTTGTTCGAAGACCATTGTGACATCCATATCCGTGCCCGATGCGATCATCGATTTTGCGGAAACCGAGAAGATCGACCTGATCGTGATGGGAAGCCGGGGCTTGAGTGTATCTTCAAGGTTCAAACTGGGAAGCGTGGCGACTCAGGTGGTGAAGTACAGCCCTTGTTCGGTTTATCTTGTAAAGATGCCGTCTGAAGAATAAGAAGGAGGAAGGTACTGGGCAGGCGGGGAGAGGAGACTGCCTGTGTTTCCTGCCTGCCGCCCTTCTTCCATACAGGATCCGCCCGGGCGGCCCGTGCCCGCCCGCGGCTGGTATCTCGAATAAAACCGGCCACTACTCCAATTGACGGTGAACAAGCATGGACGATAGATTCAGGATACTCGTAGCGGACCGCAATCGTCATGTTCGCGAATTCCTGCAGCGTGAATTGGCTGCAGATGGATACAGGGTGCAGGTGGCCAAGGACGGCGACGAGGTTTTGAACATCGTCGACGGGAAGGACCCGCCGGATCTGCTCATTCTGGATCTCGAAATACCCAGCGGTGGTGCGCTTGACATCCTGGACAGGATCCACAGGCGCACTCCGCTGCTTCCCGTGGTCATCCACAGTTTCCTTACTGAAAACTCCGGTATGCTGGGCGACAGGAATACCGATGCTTTTGTCGAAAAGAGCGAGAATATTGACCGCCTGAAGGCTGCGGTTGCAGATATGCTCAAGAAGTTCTACCCGAAACGCCCTGCCAGGCTTTCCACGTCTCTCACCTGACCGCATTCCATGGAAGCCAGGAGTTTTCTTCCGCCCCACCTCCAGCAGCAGGGACTCTCGGTCACCGGGACGGCGGCACATCCCGATCCGCCGTTGTCTTCCCCGTCTTCCGGCCGGAAACACTCTTCGGCGGATTCCAGTAGAAGGTTCCAGCCCGGTTGGTTCCGCGTGGCACTTCCCGAAATCTTCAAGGTGCGCCTCCCCGGGGATGGATTCAGTGCGAAACGTTCGACAGCCGGTCGCTCTGAAAGGGGCCGGCGTGGATTCCTTCTGCCGGCGGCAGGAAAGAAGCCGATCGAGTTGAAAAATTGAGAAGTCGCCGCGGCTCCTTATGGTATATTATTATATTCTCGATGCAGGAGACCTCTTTCATGTTTATTGTCTCTTCCGGCGGCTTATTGTGAAAGAGGATGGCGCCCCAGGGGTTATATGATTCGATTGTCGCAGAAGGGGGAGGACTTCTCCCGGCTTCTGCGGAAGACCTCGTGAACGGGCACCGGCGGCTCGGCAGGCAAAGAGAGGAATTGGCGGGCTGCTGAATCATCTCGGACAGGCAAACACCGTTGCGGAAATCGGGACTGGACGGGGACTACTGATCCTTGCACTTGTATGTTTGAGGGTGGCGGATTGTGAGGCGGGCTTTTCGATGACCTGTCAGGGGTCGGGAGGTGTTTCAATTGGATACGTTCAGTGTTCTGCTGGTGGATGACGAGGTTGAGTTCCTGGAGACGCTGGTCAAGAGGCTCAGAAAGCGAAAACTCGATGCCCGGGGAGTAACCAGCGGCGAGGAAGCCATTCAGGCGTTGAAGGAAACCCCCGCGGATGTCGTCGTTCTGGATGTCAAGATGCCCGGGATGGGAGGACTGCAGACACTGCGGGAGATCAAAAAGATGTATCCGCTTGTCGAAGTCATCATGCTCACGGGCCATGCCAGCATGGAAGTCGCCATTCAGGGAATGGAAATGGGCGCCTTTGATTACCTTATGAAGCCCATGGATATCGATGAACTCGTTTATAAACTGCAGGACGCGTTCAAGAGAAAGCAGCTGCAGGAACAGAAGACCGACCAGGTGGTGGAAAAGGTCTCGAAGCTCAACTGAAAACGGGAAGGGCAGTCGGTTCTCCCTGCCAGGCACCAGTGAGTTTCGAACATTTCGTTTGCACAGGCCGGGCCGGAAAAACCTGCACCCGAACGCCCACAAGACATGAAGCAGACTCAATCCCCGAAAATAACATGACCATTCTGGCAAACCTTCTGAGAAAGATCGGCTTCCGAAAACAGGGAGATGCCCTGTCCATGGGAAGCGCCGAAGAGCTTCGCGCGGCGTTCAAGGCCCGATATCACAATTTTACACTCCTGCTGAGTGCGAACAACAAGGCGCTCGAGATCATGTCCGAGATGGAGGAGGCGCTGAAGGGAAACCGGACTTTCGGAATGTCCTTCATTCGCGCTCAATGCACAGGCGTAACCGTGAACGTCTTCCGCATCATCCAGAACCTCGATCGGATTGCTCCAGGCAAGTATAAAGAACTATTCGACAGATTCCACGATATCCAGAACTCCATCAATGAACTGCTCGCCAGCAAGACGCTGCCGCGGGGGGATCGTTTCGTTATCCCGTTCAGCGGGATCGACAGGGACATGGCCGACCAGGTGGGAAGCAAGATGTCGAACCTCGGGGATATACGGAAGAATCTCGGACTCCGGGTTCCGGATGGATTCGTCATTTCGGCGTCCGCCTACGAACGTTTTTTCGGATACAACGATCTGCAGTCGGAAATCGACAGGCTCCTCCAGGCTTCGTCCGTCGACGAACTCGACCAGCTTTTTTCATTGAGTGCGGAGATCCAGCAGTTGATCATTCGTGCCGCGGTACCCGACGACCTGGCGGATGCAATCCGGGAAGCCTACCGGGAGCTCGAAATCCAGGCCGGTGCAGGAGTCAAGGTATCCATGCGAAGCAGTGCGCTGGGCGAGGATTCAGCCGGGACATCCTTTGCCGGGCAGTACCGTTCCGAACTCAATGTGAGCCCTGAAAACCTGATCCAGGCCTACAAGGAGATCGTCGCGAGCAAGTACAGCCTTCAGGCCATCGCCTACAGGGCCACTCGGGGTATCCGGGATGAGGATATTGCCATGTGTGTCGGTTGCATGGCCATGATAAACGGAACCGCCGGCGGAGTGACCTATTCGAGAAACCCGCTCAACATCAGGGACGACTCGATCCTGGTTCATTCAGTCTGGGGCCTTCCCAAGTCCGTTGTGGACGGCAGTGCGCCGTCGGACCTGTTTGTGCTGTCCAGGATGCATCCCCTCCAGGTGGTCGAAAAGAAGATACGCGACAAGGAATTCAAGTTCGTCTGCTATCCGGATGAAGGGGTCTGCCGCCTCGACCTCACCGGCCAGCAGGGGGCTCTCCCCTCCATCGAAGACTCACAGGCCACGGAGCTGGCCGAAATTGCCCTCAAGCTCGAAGAATACTACGGATCCCCCCAGGATATCGAATGGGCTATCGGGCAGGACGGAGCCGTTTATGTGCTCCAGTGCAGGCCTCTGAAACAAAGTGAGAGTGCCCCCGGGCAGTACGTCCAGGCTCCAGGTGCGGCGGAGGGAGAGGTTCTTTATGCGGGTGGAGTCACTGCCGGGCCGGGGGTTGCCTGGGGGCCCGTCTTCGTGATCAGGAAGGACAGCGATGCGCTGCTCTTTCCCAAAGATGCCGTGCTGGTGGCGTCTCAGGCACTTCCGAGATGGGCGGCTCTGCTCAATAGAGCGGCGGCGGTGGTGACGGAGCAGGGCAGTGCTGCCGGGCACCTTGCCAATGTGGCACGAGAGTTCGGAGTGCCGGCGCTTTTTGGAGTGGCGGGAGCCACGGAGCTTTTCGAAACCGGCGAAGAGGTCACGGTGGATGCACTCGGTCAAAGAATCTACCGGGGTCGAATCGAATCGCTGCTGACTCGGTCCGACGCGGTCAGGAACCTCATGGCAGGCAGTCCGGTTTACGAGGTCCTGGAGGAAGCTGTGGAGCACGTAGTGCCGCTTCAACTGCTCGATCCCGATTCATCGGAATTTCGACCGAAGAATTGCCGCACTCTTCATGATATTACTCGATTCTGCCATGAAAAGGCAGTGAAGGAGATGTTCAGCTTCGGGAGCGATCACCGGTTTTCAGAGCGGGCTGCCAAGCAGTTGGTGTGCGACGTGCCCATGCAGTGGTGGATCATCAACCTCGATGACGGCTTCAAGGAAGACATCGAGGGGAAGTTCGTTCACCTGGACAATATCGTATCCATTCCCATGCTTGCCCTTTGGGAAGGGATCATCGCCGTCCCCTGGGAAGGGCCTCCTCCCGTCGACTCCAAGGGATTCATGTCCATTCTCCTCGAAGCCACAGCCAACCCGGCGCTTGATCCTTCCATGCCCTCCCCCTATGCCAATCGCAACTATTTCATGCTCTCCAGGAACTTTTGCAGCCTGAGTTCCCGGTTCGGTTTTCATTTCTCGACCATCGAAGCGCTGGTGGGAGAGCGGCCGGGTGAGAATTACATCAGCTTCCGATTCAAGGGAGGTGCGGCGGACTCCCAAAGAAGGATTCGACGGGCGCATTTCATAGCCGGGATTCTGGAAGAATTCAGCTTCCGGGCTGAAGTCAGGGATGACAGTGTGTCGGCACGCATCGAAGGGTACGATCAAGCCGTCATGAAGGAAAAGCTCAAGGTGCTGGGGTACCTGATCATTCATACGCGGCAACTGGACATGGTCATGTTCAACGACGCATCCTACAATCACCACAGAGACAAACTGCTCCAGGACATCCATTCCATCATCACACCCCTTGTGGCTCGTAACGCGGTTCCCGGCCGGGATATGGAGAACAGCCCGTCATAAACACCGGGAAAGGAACGCGGCGGAAGGAAGCTGGTTCCGATGAGTATCCGAGACTTGGACAGGGTTTTCAAACCCGCGGGCATTGCCGTCGTCGGTGCAAGCCGAAAAACGGGCACGGCTGGAAACGTTGTCATCAACAACCTTCTAAAGGCCGGATACAGAGGTGATATCCTGCCGGTCAATCCCCATTACGACGAACTCTGCGGCCTTCCCGTCACGTCCTACCTGTCGCGCCTGCGCCATCCGGTCGATCTCGTGGTGGTTGCGACGCCGCCGGAGAGGTTTCCAGGCATATTGAAAGAATGCGGCAAGGTCTCCCCCGCAGGCGTGATACTTCTTGCCTCCTCCCTGCCGGGGACCGACATTCAGCAAAACCGCAGGCTGGAATCCGCAATCAGGAAGACGATGGAACGAGGCGTCTGCCGCCTCATGGGCCCAGATTCATTCGGGATTATGGCTTCGAATGCGAGTCTGAATGCGAGTTACTTTCCGGTCATGCCCGCCAGGGGAGGCATGGCTTTTCTGTGCCAGAGCGGTGCGATCTGCAACGCCGTACTCGATTCTTTCCGCGGGAAAAGAATCGGGATCAGTTACATGGCAAGCCTGGGGGCCATGGCCGATGTCTGCGTATCTGACCTTCTGCTCTACTTCTGGAAGGATCCTGATGTCACCGGGATTGCACTCTGCCTGGAAGATCCCGGTAGAATACGTGGTTTTCTCAGCGCCGCCCGCGCCGTTTCCCGGACAAAACCCGTCTTTGTGATGACGGCGGGACGACTCCGCCTTCCTTCGACAGGAACGTTTTCGGCCCTGGATGACCGGCCGGAGCGGGACATGATTTACGATGCGGCCTTCGAGCGCGTGGGGCTTATTCGAGTGAAAGACACCGGTGAATGGATCGATGTGTGTGAGCTGGCAGGCAAGCAGACACACCCGCCAGGCAGGCGGCTGCTGGTGGTTTCAAACGAACAGGTTCTCCTGGAGACGGCTCGGGGAGCGGCAGCGGCGGAGGGGCTGGATACGGAATCCTTGACTTGGGAAGCTTTGACACGATTACGAAGTGCACTTCCCGACCAGCAGGTGACCGACACAGGCATTTTGATCCGCAGAGGAACGACACCGGAGGACCACGGCCCCATCATGGCGACTCTGCTGCAGATGGACAGCGTTGATGCAGTGTTGCTGGCCCTGGCTCCCCATACCCTCAACGAGCAGGGCGCCGCTGCCAGGTGCCTGGCCGGCGAAGTGAGAAGGGGAGGAACCGGTGCAGTCCCGGTCATCACGGCTGCCTGGCTGGGGGGAACCAACGCGGAGAAGGGACGGCAGTACCTGAGGAAGGCGGGAATCCCCGTCTACGAGACTCCAGAAACTGCGGCGAGAGCGCTTTCCAGGGTATTGAGCCATGATCGGAGCCTGGAAAGACTCCATGAAATTCCGCCTCGTTTTCAGCAGGATCTTCATTTCGACCCGGCTGAGGCAGAAGGGATCATCCAAGGGATACTGCGGCAGGGACGGAATGTGCTCGAAGAAGGTGAATCCGCGGAGCTCCTGGCTGCCTATGGCGTGGAGGGCCCATTGCCGGAACAGGACGGTCTTTGCGGAGGCGGCATCCCTTTCTGTGTGGGCTGCCGGAAGGACCCTGATTTCGGCCCGGTCATCCTGGTGGGCGGAATCGGCGTACTCGAATTTGCACCGGGAAGATGTTCCGTCGGCCTTCCCCCACTGGACAGACTTCTCGCTCGAAGGCTGATGGCTGCTTCGCCGGTGTGGGACCTTCTGCGGTACAGCCTGTCGGAAAATGGCCTGGAGTTCATCGAAGAAATCCTGGTGCGCCTGTCTCGGCTGGTGCAGGACTTTCCCGAGATTACCTCCGTGGATATCACCCTGGTGGTCGCTGCACGAGAGAGAGCGGCGGTGCGGAGTTCACGCATCACGGTGGACCATCCGCCGGCTCCGTTTCCCGAACACCTGGCGATCAGGCCTTACCCCAGGGAGCAGGAATACGACGCCGTGACGGAAGGTGGGCTCAGGATCTTTGTGCGTCCCATCAGGCCTGACGATGCTTCACTGCTTTCCGAGCTCGTGAATGCCTCGTCTCCTGCAAGCCTGTATCTGAGGTTTTTCAGACCGATGAAAAAGCTTCCCCCTGAAATGCTGGCGAGATTCACTCAAATCGACTATGACCGCGATATCGTACTGGTGGCCCTGCAGAAGGAAGGGCCTCGCGAGAGGATGGTCGGAGTCGTGAGACTCATGGCTGATGCCGACGTGCTGAAGGCCGAATTTGCCGTTCTGGTAGGCGATCCATGGCAGGGGAGGGGAGTCGGTGCGGTATTGCTGCAGCAGGCCTTGAAGGCCGCGAAGATTCGGGGTATGGAAAGCGTCTGGGGAGTGGCACTTCCCGAAAATTCGACCATGCTTTCTCTTGGGCGAAAACTCGGCTTTACTGTGTCCAGGATCCCGGAAACGAAGGAATACGAACTGTGGATCGATCTCGCAAAATTCAGGAAGAACTGATCGAAAAGAACCGGGCCTGGCGGAAGGCAGAAGCCTGTTAGAGGCGCACATTCGATCTCCGGTGTCTTTGGACTGTCCGGGAAAAGGTTCTTCTCATAAACGCATATTCGGACCGTTGTCGCACAAAGGTGGAATACACCCGCAACAATGGCATTTGTTGTATGGAGAGGGAGGGGAGATGAGTGATACATCTGTAAAGAAAATCCTGGTGGCAGTGGATGGATCTGAACAGGCCTTCGAGGCGGTGCGGTATGCGAGCATGGTTTTGCCGCCTCGAGAATCGTCGGTGGTGCTCTTCCACGTAATGACGAAGGTTCCCGACTCCTTCTGGGATTTCGAGAAAGAACCGGCCTACCATTATAAAATCATAGACATAGAGGCCTGGGAAGCTCAGCAGCAGAGGATGATCGAGGACTTCATGGACCAGGCGACGAGGGTCCTTGTGAATGCGGGTATCCCGGAAGACAGGATTTCTGTCAAGATCGGGGAGCGGAAGGTGGGCATTGCCCGGGACATTGTCGCCGAATCGGAGGAAGGGTATGATGCGGTCGTTGTCGGCCGCAGAGGTTTGAGTGAACTCAAGGACCTCATGCTGGGCAATATCGCCAACAAAATCATCGAGAAGCTCTCACACACCCCCGTATGGGTCGTGGGCGGCAGAGCCAATTTCGAGAAGATCATCGTTGGGATCGACAGCTCCGAAGGGGCCATGCTGGCTGTTGATCATGTTGCATCGGTGCTGGTTGGCGGCTCCCGTCGGGTTCGTGTGACCCTTTTTCATGCCATCCGCGGTATCAATGTATTTCAGAAGCTCTACGGAGAAATGTTTTCCGTGGATGTCGACAAGGAACTGGTCGAAAAGATCCAGAAGGAGCTCGATGATGCCGCTGGAATGCTGCAGCCGGCCTTTGAAGAAGCACGCAGACGATTCCTGGACGCCGGGCTTGCGCCCGATGACGTAGATCAGAGAGTGGTGACGGGCGTGGCAAGCAGGGGAGGAGCCATCGTCGAGGAGGCGGAAAAGGGTGATTATGATACGATTGTCATCGGCAGGCGAGGGCTCTCCAAGGTACAGGAATTCTTTATGGGCCGGGTAAGCAACAAGGTCGTTCAACTGGCCAAGGAAAAGACGGTCTGGGTGGTGAGTTGAGCTCAGGAGAAGGCGGGAATGAATTCAAGGTTCCTCTCCCTCCTGTATCAGCCTGCTTTTTACTTTTTCCTGGTGCTAACGCATTCTCTATGGTTTCATAGTCAGCCTGAGGGCGTTTTCCTTTGTTTCGGCCGTTAACCGTTTCTCCTGAGGTATGTTGAAGTGTTCTCGAATCCAATCCGTGTGGAGTGCCGTTTTTCAGCAAAGGAGTATGTGTATGGAAGAGTTGTCGATGCTGATCGAGCGCATCATTGACCGCGTCAACATCAATCTCCGGGAAGAGGGTTTCGATGTGGGACCCTACGTCCGGGAGTTGATTCCCCTCCCCAAATTCTCCCGGTTTTACGGCTTCTACGGCGTTACGACTCATCACCCCATCACCTTTCATTTCAGCCGGTCCAGCCTTGCAGGCAGTCATTTCCTGGGCAAGTGCATCGTGGACCACTCGGTTTTGTACAAGAGTGATATCCGCGGCGACGAATTGAAGCGGAGCGGGGAGATCGTAAAGTGTCGGAACGTGCAGGTGCCACTGTATGACGATGAAGTGATTCGGATCAAGGACAGCTTCCTGGTCAAGAACCTGGTGCACAGCAACAGCCACGATCCCGAGTGTCCCGAGGAGTTTCTCATCCAGAACACCGTTTCCATGCATTATGCCAATATTCATGGTTCGCGGGTTGAAGGCAGCTTTCTTGGCCCGTTTTCCACCGTGGACCTGACGACAGTGCATGACTGTGTCGTCGGTACGTGGGCCTATGTGCAGACGGGGGAACTGGATCACCAGGTGGTGAAAGACGGCCGGATCTGGGTGCACGCTCCCGGAGTCTTCGATTTTCAGTACGGTTTCGATCCAGCCGTATTGAAGCGCTATGTGCATTTCGAAACGGGAAGCAAGCCGACAGGGTTGGTTGTGGATTTTCTTCGAGAGAGGAAAGGGGAGTTCAAAGCGATTTTCGATAAGGTCGATTCGATGCCTCCCGTCGAAGAGCCGCCCGGTGCGTCCATCAGCCGGTACGCCGTGGTGAAGGGAAATACCCGCCTCGATGAGAACGTGCTGGTGGCCCAGAGAGCCTACATCGAAGATTCATGGCTCGGCAGGGGTTCCAACGCCCAGGAGAACTGCTATATCGTCGGGTCCCACCTGGAAGGCAACGACGTTACGGCTCACGGCGGAAAGATAGTCAACGCCAGGCTGGGCGAAAAGGTCTTCGTGGGGTTCAACTCGTTCCTCCATGGAAAGCCCGATGCGATGCTGACCATTGGCGGCGGTTGTATTGTCATGCCCCACACCATCGTCGACATCGACGAACCCCTGGACATCCCCGCCGGGCACCTGGTGTGGGGATGCATCCGTGGCAGGGGAGACCTCGATACCCACTGCATGGCTTTGAAGGAACTGGCCGGAGTGGATGGTGAGATCCACAAGGGAGCGATGACCTTCAAGGGGAGTGGCGCAGGTTTTGTAAAAGGCTTTCAGCACCGCATCGAACACATCCTCGAGGCCAACGGAGCCTTCTACAAGGACGGGGCTCATGCCGGACACGCTCAAAACAACCACAACATTTCGTTCAACATCATTCAACCCTATCCCGAAGGTCCTATGAAAGGGCTCTTTCCCACCATCGACATTCGGCCCTGATATCTGGAATCAACCTTGCCGCCGGGGAGTGCGCCTTCCCGGCGGCGGGGTTCACCGGGATGACGGGAAGGCAGGAATGTCCTGCCCCGGGGTGACCAGGGACCGAAGAACCTTCAAGTTCTCCCTGTCCTCCGAAAGATCCTTGCTCTTGGGAGTTTCCAGCACCATCGGATGTCCTGTGAAGCGCGGATCGTTGAGCAGAAGCCGGAACCCTTCAACACCGATCTTTCCCTTTCCGATATGCTCATGACGGTCGACTCGGGACCCCAGGTCCTTTTTGCAGTCGTTCAGGTGGAAGAATTTGATCCGCTCAAGACCGATGACGTTGTCCAGCCGGGAGAAGGTTTCTTCATAAACCTGTTTCGTGCGAATATCGTATCCGGCGGCGAAGGCGTGGCAGGTGTCGAAGCATACGCCCAGGCGATGTGCGTGCTTCGAACCTGTCAAAATGGCCGATATTTCCTCGAAAGTGGATCCGAGATTCGTTCCCTGTCCTGCGGTGGTTTCGATGAGCACCTCGACATCTTCCGTTCTGGAGAGTTCGACGGCACGGTCGAGGTTGGCGGCAAACTTCCGGATTCCCTCCTCGATCCCCTGGCCGAGGTGAGAGCCGGGGTGAGTGATGAGGTACCGGATTCCCAGCTGTGAACATCTTCTCAACTCGTCGGCGAAAGCCGAGACGGACCTTTCCACCACCTTCGGGTCCACGGCGGCCAGGTTGATGAGATAGGTGTCGTGTGCAGCCACGGGAATGTTTCCTGTTTTTTCCCACTCGCTGCGAAAAAGCTCCGCCGCTTCGGGCGCAATGGCAGGAGCGTTCCATTGCCTTTCGTTCTTGGTGAATATCTGGAGTGCCTCGCCGCGCACTTCCCGTATGCGCTCGAAAGCCATCTGCAGACCGCCGGATATGGACATGTGTGCACCCAATAGAGGCATGAATGGACTCCCGCTTCTATATGTTCGACCGAAAATTCATAAACCGCCGTTTCTTGGCAAGGCTGGAACGCTGTGCTATAGAGAGCTCTCCAGTTCGATGTGACAGCCGCGGTTCGCACTACCCTGTTCATATATCGGGGAAGCCCCGGACGGCAACCGCAAAGACGAGTCGACCTTGACTGATGTTCCACATTTCCCTGAGCAGCCTTCGTGGGACGTCAGCTGGTTATTGTCTCTTCCTTTGACTGATGGATCGCAGACATTCAGGAGAAAAAGCATGATCCCCCGGTACACACGCCCTGAAATGGGGCAGACCTGGACTTTGGAGAACAGGTACCGCAAGTGGCTTCAGGTTGAACTCGCCGTGTGTGAAACTCTTGCCGAAATGGGCAGGATCCCGATCGAGGATTTCCAGGCCATCAAGGAGAGGGCTGGGTTCGATGTGGCGAGAATCGAGAAAATCGAAAAGGAGACCCAGCATGACGTGATCGCTTTTCTGACGAGTGTTGCAGAACATGTGGGGCCTTCATCCCGGTTCATCCACGAAGGGCTCACCTCCTCGGACGTGCTCGATTCCGCTCTTGCCCTTCAGTTGACGGAAGCGTCCGATATCATCCTCCTGGATATCGACGGACTGCTCCAGGTGCTGAAGAAAAGGGCTCATGAATTCAAGAATGCGGTGATGATCGGACGGTCTCACGGCGTACATGCCGAACCGGTCACCTTCGGACTGAAGCTGGCTCTGTGGTATGCCGAGATGAAGAGAAACCGCGAGCGCATGTGGCACGCGAGGGAGTCTGTGAGAGCCGGGAAAATATCCGGAGCTGTGGGAACGTATGCGAACATCGATCCGGCTATCGAGGAAAGTGTGTGCAGGAAGCTGAGGCTGGTGCCCTGTTCAGTGAGCAGCCAGATCATTCAGCGGGACAGGCACGCCGAATTTTTCTGCACCCTGGCCATCATCGGATGTTCCATCGAAAAGATCGCCGTCGAGATCCGGCACCTGCAGCGCACGGAGGTTCGTGAAGCCGAGGAGTTCTTTGCGGCCGGCCAGAAAGGGTCGTCGGCCATGCCGCATAAGCGGAACCCGGTTGCCTGTGAGAACCTGTCCGGGCTGTCGAGAGTCCTTCGAGGAAACGCCCTGGCGGCCATGGAAAATGTGGCGCTGTGGCACGAACGCGATATCAGTCATTCGTCTGTCGAGCGCATCATCGGGCCGGATTCCACCATTCTTCTCGACTATATGCTGGTCCGGCTGACCCGGGTTCTCGACAACCTTACCGTGTATCCTGAAAACATGAAAAGAAATCTCGAATTGACGGGCGGGCTTTTCTTCTCTCAACAGGTCATGTTAGCTTTAACGAAAAAAGGGCTGACGCGTGAGGATGCGTATCGCATGGTGCAGAGAAACGCCATGGACGTCTGGCACAAGGGCGGAGAGCTCGGCGAACGCCTCAAGAAAGACGACGATGTAAGTCGGTACCTCGACCATGTGGAAATCGATTCTATCTTCAATCTCGATTACCACCTGAAGCACGTGGACGACATCTTCAGAAAGGTCTTCGGGGAAGAGCAGGGTGCATGATGCCGCTGTTAGAGAATGTAACGATGGATGAATTCGCCGAAGGGCGGAAGGAATGCCGTACGGTGATCCTCCCTGTCGGCGCACTCGAGGAGCACGGATCCCACCTGCCGCTCGGAACGGATGCCTTCCATGCCGAGGCCCTTGCCAGGCAGGTGGCTGAATGCATCCCCGTCTGGGTCGCTCCTCCCCTCTTTTATGGACTCTGCCGCAGCGCATCCGAACATCCCGGAACCGTGGGAATCCGGAGTCAGACGCTGCATTCCCTGATCAAGGACATCGTGCGGGGCCTCTACCGCCAGGAGATGCGCAATATCGTGGTGCTCAGCGGCCATGCCGGCGGGACTCACATGGCCGCCATGATCGATGCCTGCGAACAACTCGTTCCGGAACTGACCGAGATCAAGATTGCGGTGGTGTCCGTACTCGATATCGGATCGGCGGCCTGGAACGGCATTCTGGAAACACAGGGAGATTCCCATGCCGGCGAGGCGGAGACATCGCTGATGCTGCATCTTCGTCCTGGGCTGGTCAAGGGAAGCGCCCCCGAGGAGTATCCCGTTTTTCCCAGGTACATCCTTGTACGAAACAAGAGAAAGTTCTGGAACGGTGGAGTCTGGGGTAATCCCGGGGCGGCAAGCGAGGAAAAGGGTATAATGCTTATGGAACGGTCCGTGCGCGCCCTGGTTGAGCTGATCGGGCGACTCGAGGCCTGGTCCGAGGATGACGAGTCGTGACGAAAAGGGACCCCCTGTGCCGTTGGTCCGGCTCGGGGTATGGAATCGAGTCGTAGACATATGAAACATGCACCTGAGCTCCTGGCACCGGCGGGACACCCCGAAAGCTTTATCGCCGCGGTCGAAAACGGCGCCGACGCCGTCTACGCCGGGCTGAAAAAATTCAGTGCCCGGGCTACCGCGGCCAATTTCAGCCTTGATGAACTTTCCGTGCTGATACCCTACGCCCACCGGAAGAAGGTTTCCGTCTATATCGCGTTGAACAGCCTCATCGGCGCCGGCGAACTCCACGAGACAATGGATATGCTGCAGGCGGTGTCGGAACTGGAGGTCAACGCGGTGATTGTTCAGGATCCGGGCATCTTTCACCTGGTTCGCCGTTTCTTCCCTTCAATCAGGCTGCATGCAAGCACCCTCATGACCGCGCACAACAGCGCCGGTGTCAATCAGCTCCATCGCATGGGTGCGTCCAGGGTCGTACTCGCCAGAGAACTGACTCTCTCGGAAATCGACCTGGTCTGTGCCGTGACGGAGGTCCCGATCGAGGTATTTGTGCACGGGGCGCTGTGCACGTCCTATTCCGGTCTTTGCCTCGCGAGCGGTTTTCGCGGCGGTCACAGCGGCCTGCAGGGACGATGTGTGCAGCCGTGCCGCCTGAAATACAGCCAGGGGGGCAGGGAAGGGTTCTTTCTTTCGAGCAGTGACTATTGTGCGCTCCCTTTTATTCCTCAACTGAAGAGAATGCGCATCGCGTCCTTCAAGATCGAGGGCCGCATGAAGCCGGCGGAAGCTGTCGGTCGCACGGTAAAAGCCTACAGACTTGTTCTGGACGCCCGAGAAAGCGAGGAAGCCGCGGCTGTGGAGCAGGCGAAAGAACTGCTGGCGGATATTCCTTCGAGGCGTCTCACAGGTGGATTCCTCACGGAAGAATCCAGGAAACAGCTGTTGAGCCCTCATCGGTCTGGTTCGAGCGGGCTGTGGATCGGGACCGTGAAGGCGGTGCACGGGAAAGGGCCGGTCGTCCGGCTGCGCAGAGACGTGATGCCTGGAGACAGGCTGCGCCCCGAATCCAGGGAGGGCAGGGAGAAACCCGCTTTCAACGTCTCCGAGGTGCTTTCCATCGACGGGAGAGATCCTGCTGAAGGTTGGGCCGGGGAAACCGTGGTTGTCCCGGCAAGAGGGGATTTCACCCCCGGTGACCGGATTTTCAGGGTCGGCCTGGCATCGAAGTCATATTCGGGACTCTGGGCTCGCATGAGAAAAGAGAAAAAACCACGGCCGGTCTGCCGGAAGAAGTCCTTCAGGCATCCGTCGCTCTGGGAAGGTTTCCCTCCACCCCCACCGGATCCGCGGCAATCAGAAGAAACCCTGATCATCAAGGCGGGCGACTTCCAGGGCATGCTCAAAGCTTTCCAGTCCCAGGCATCCACCGTGATGCTGACGGCAACGCGGTCAAATCTCGAGAGGGCGGCAAAACATCGTTTCACTCCCGATCAGAAGAAACGCTTCGCCTGGTCGCTGCCTCCGATTCTCCTCGAAGGAAATGAAACAACCTACTACCTTGCCGCCGTCTCATGGTTTCTCGACCGGGGCTTTCGTTCCTGGGAAGTGAACAACTGGGGGCACCTGGACTTCTTCGAGGGCAGATCGGAGAAGATCCGGCTTCTGGCCGGTTACCGGTTTAATTTGAGAAACCAGGCCGCCCTGGCCGAAATGGCCCGCTGTGGATGCAGCTGGGCCGTACTTTCCCTTGAAATATCGCGGAAAGAACTCGAAGAGATGAGCCGTGGTCCGTTTCCAGCGGTCCCCGTTGTTACGGTTTTTTCGTGGCCTCCACTGTTCACCTCCCGCCTGATGCCTGCACTGCAGGAGCACAAGCCCTTTTTTACGGCAAAGAGGGAAGCCTGCTACCTGCGCAAGACTTCCGGTCATTCCAGGGTCTATGCGGATCACCCTGTCTGCTGGTTCGAAATGCTCCCCGATCTTCGACAGATGGGCTACCGCCACTTCGTCATCGATGTGAGCGACAGCCCTCTGGACCGCCCGCTCGACATGGAAAGGCTGTTGACCGAATTCAAACTGGCGAAACCGAACAAGCCCTGTTCAACATTCAACTATGATCGACGAGATTTGACCGAAAAAACAGGGGTGAAGCGATAGGTCGGTCATCCGAGTTTCTTCAGCGAAGCTTCGATGAACGCCGGCAGATCCCCCGGGTGTCGGCTCGTTACGAGGTTTTCGTCCACCACCACTTCCGCATCGATGTATTCGGCACCTGCATTCCTGATATCCTGGATGATCGATTTCCATCCAGTGAGCCTCCTTCCCGCCAGGGCCCGGGCGGTGATAAGAAGTTGAGCCGCATGGCATATGGCGAAAACGGGTTTGCCGCTTTTCATGAATTCGGCTGCAAGCCGCACCGCATCTTCGTCCACCCTGATCTTGTCCGGTGAATAGCCGCCTGGAATGAGCAGTGCATCAAAATCGGCCGCGGATACGTCGCTGGCAGACCGGTCTATCCTGACCGCAGTACCCTGTTTCTTCCCTTTGACGGTGCCCCCTTCCTTCAGTCCCACGTGGACGAGACTGTGCCCGGCGTTCTTGAACGCCGCCGCTGGTTCTGTATATTCGGAATCTTCGAAGTCATCGGCGATGATCACGGCGATCCTGCTCATCTTTCCCTCCATGAGTACGGGGGCTGAAGGCACAATCCCGATTCCCCCATCTGTTCAATCGTTCAGCCGGTCGAGAAAGAGGGGACCGGCCATTCAGGCCGGGTGCCGCCCGTTCAGGCATCGCAGCCACTCGAATAATATAGGGCGGGAAAAGCGTGAGTGCCACTCGGCGGAGTTCGATTCAACCCGCGAAGGCCACACGGGGCGGGTTCTTCATGCGCAATGCCCGGGAACTGAAGCACCGGGATGGTCAGTGAATGAGCCGTTTTCGCATGGTGAGAAGGGCAAGGGGGTAGAAAACAAGAGAGAAAAGGAAAAGATAGCCGACTCCCCAGAGCAGGTGTGTGCCGAACATGCCCAGGCAGAGGTGCCTGGTGAGCGTCACCAGATGGGTAAGCGGAAAAGCGATGGCGAGATGCTGAACCCAAACGGGAAGGCCGTCGATGGGGAAAAATGTTCCACTGAAAAGGAACATGGGAGAAATGAACAGGAAAATCGGCAGGTTGAACATATCGATACTCGGCAGGGTTCCCGTGAAGACCATCCCGACAGAACCGAAGGCGATGCCTCCCAGGAAGGCGAGGGGCAGAATCAGCAGGCCGTGAGGGTACCTGACGAGTCCGAACAGGCTGATCACTGCAAGCATGATCGCCGTGGCGATCAGCGACTTGGTGGCTCCCCAGATGATTTCCCCGGTGATGACCTCATCCAGGGATAACGGTGTTGCCAGCATGGCATCGAACGTTTTCTGATAGTACATTCTCACGAAAGAGGCGTACGTGTTTTCAAAGAAGGCGTTGTACATGATGGTTATGGCAAGCAGCGCCGGAGCGATAAAAGCGGTATAGGACAATTCCCGCCCTTCGAATGAGACGGTTCCGATGAGGGCACTCAGTCCGATGCCGAACGCGGCCAGGTAAAGCAGGGGTTCGAGGAGTGGAACAAAGAAGTTCACCAGCCAGATCCTGCGATAGACGATCAGGTTCCGCTGCCATACTCTCACAAAACGCCAGGACAGGTTGAAGGGCAGTACCTTCGTCATTCTCTGAGTTCCCTTCCGGTCAATCGAAGAAACACGTCTTCCAGCGTGGCCATTCTTCGGATGCAGTTGTCCCTGCAGTATTCTCCGGTCATCTTTTCGAATGTCCTGTCGCCTTCCTGGCCGTAGATGATGATCCGGTGGTCGAGGTTGTCATGCATAAGGTTGAGGGATTTCACATGGGAACGAAACTCGGGGCTGGGTTCGACGACTTCCACCACGTCCCGCCCCGCGTATTCCCTGATGAGTTGGGAAGGCTTGCCCTGGACGAGTATCCTTCCGTGGTCCATGATGATCAGCCTGTCGCACAGGCGCTCCGCCTCGTCCATGTTGTGGGTGGTGAGCAGTATGGACAGGCCGCGGGAGCGCAGTTCTTCGAGCCGTTCCCACACCTGGTGACGGGATTGAGGATCGAGGCCCGTTGTGGGTTCATCGAGAATGAGAAGTTCCGGGTCGTTGATGAGAGCCCGGGCAAGGACCACTCGACGCATCATCCCCCCCGAGAGGGTGGTGACTTTGTCATTTTTCCGGTTTTCGAGGGCAATGAACCGGAGGAGCCTGTCTGCCTTTTCCCTGGCGCTTTTTGTGGGAATATCGAAGTACCGGGCAAAAACCTCGAGATTCTGCAGTACGGTGAGATCGGGATCAAGGTTGTTCTCCTGCTGGCAGACGCCGATCCCGAAACGAATCGCTCTCCACCCCGTGCGCATGTCTATGCCGAAAACCTTGAGGGTTCCTCCTGTCATGGGGGAAAATCCATAAAGCATCCGGATGGTGGATGTCTTGCCGGCACCGTTCGGGCCAAGCAATCCGAGGCATTCCCCCCGAAGCAGGTGAAATGAAATGTTCCGGACAGCGACGAACTCTCCAAACTGCTTGTTCAGATTCCTTGCCTCAACGATATAGTGAGCCGGGTTTGGCATGGCTGCGTGCTTTCTCCAGAAGATGATCCAGGCAGCGCATTGCTGCCTGGTGAGAATAATATCATGGACCAGCGGAGGCATCTGAACAGAAAATTACGGTCAGGATAAATGCCCTGACAATCTCTCCCCGAGTTGGAATTACCCCGTCAACGGCAGGCATCCGGGAAACGGGCCACAATGTCGAGCGTTCCCGTCGGCCCGGTCGTCGCACCCAGGATGGAAATGTACATGCCCGCAGGCTTTTCCGGCTTTGCGGGAATGACGTTGTTGCAGGAATGACGCTATTGCAGGAATGAGGTTGTCATCTTTGGGGAAAATGACGTTGCTGCGGAAATGAGATTGTTGCGGGTGTAATCCACTCAGGTTGCTGCCCCTCCGGCTGCATAGAGTGAGAATGCGTTCTCAACTTATGAAACGATGTACTTGGCCGACGATTGATTCGGTTCCGCGAGTTGCCCCGCCAGGTCGAGAGATGATCATTGGCATGGCGTACTTGCCTGTACTAAAATAATCGAGGCGGGCTGAACGGTCGACTCCCGGGGAGATCGGGGGGAGGAAATATCGCGCAGGTTTTTCAGCCGTACTCCCTGACGAATCCTTACTTCGCATGGTGCCTGTCATGCGAGTTGGCTGCATGGAAGGATGTATCTGGAAACGACGGGCGGTGTCATGGATTCCCTGGAAAGCAAACCCGTTGCGGAAGAGAGTCCGGATGTCGCTCTCATCATGGCAACCGGTGAAGGGGACCACCGCGCTTTCGAACGCTTCGTAACCCGTTACCAGAACAGGATATACAACTTCATTACCGGGTATATCGGTGACAGGTACGCCGCCGAAGACCTTACGCAGGAGGTGTTTCTCCGGGTCTACGGTTCTTCGCAACGGTTCCGGCCGGTTTCAAAGGTCTCCACCTGGGTGTTCAGAATCGCTTACAACCTTTGCATGAACGAAATCCGGCGCAGAATTCGAGCCCGGGATTTCCATAAGAACTACCGACAATGGAACGAAGATTTCGCCGTTCCGAGTGGATCGGATCCCATCGAGAGGCTGGAAATCGAGAAGATTCTGAATACGGCACTCGGGGATCTTCCGGAAAGGCAGAGAGCTGCCCTGCTGCTGCGGGTAAACGAGGGACTTTCCTATGCAGAAATCGGTTCCGTGCTCTCCGTTTCCATTCCGAGTGTGGAATCCCTCCTTTTCAGGGCTCGACAGAGCCTGAAAAGGAAACTGGACCGGCGGGACAAGGCGGATTCCGAGGTTCCCCGGAATCTTTTGGAATAATATAAAAGACATCGGCAGGTGCGACATGGAGAATCATCAATAAAAATTTTCCCCCTCTGTTCCGAACGGTTGGAGGGGGAAGCTATTGTCCGGGAAGGAACCTGATTTCCGATCGCGTGCTGACCGCTAGATATCTGCTTTGCCTCCTGCCTGGTCGCCATGGGCCGGATGCACTTCAGGCAAGGCAATGCCTTTATCCCTGGCTTGCTGCATAAGTTTCTTATGCCATTCCTGCCTGTAGGCAGCCTGTTCGTTGAAGTCCATCTCGTAGAGTCGGCCTTGGTGGCTTTTCCATTCGTCCTGTGTCATCAGCTTTTCTCCCAGGCCCGGGCTGAGGTAGAAGGTTCTCTCGACATCCGTCTTCCATGCCGCCTCCTGACCGTTCTGCCCCTGGGATTGCGCTTGGGCACCCGCTGGATGCAAAACAAGCAGCGAAATCATCAAGAGGCCTGCCAGCGAATTCAACACGTATCGGAAAAGCATCCATTCCTCCTTTCCTGTGTATTACGCCTCACCCTGCGAGCACGGCACACAGAGTTTCTGCTCGTTGAGACACTCCTCACAATGCGATCTGTGGCACATACGACACTCCACAACGGAGGATTCGCGTTCAAAGTCGATTCCACAGGCCGCACATGCGAATTTGTCTTCCTCCACTGTACGCGGTTCCATTTGCTGTGACTCCCTCCCTTGCCCGGAAATCAAAGGCAAGGCAACGACCGGATAACCTTTCTGTCCTGTTCGCATGGCCGAATCCATGGCGCATGCGAACTTCCTGAGACCTTTCACTTCTTTGAAGGTAAGCCCCCGCCCATGGTTGTCAAGTTTGCCGGGAACCGGTCGAGGGGGGCTGTTCTTGATAAAAATACACCTGGAATCACCCGGTTCCTTGCATTCGAAACGCTCTGACGGTATTTTCCAGGATCGGCATATCGGTGCTGCTTCCGCCGGAGAGGTTTCGGCAGATACAAAGGAGGTTGATGGTGAACCGGGATGAGGATGTTGTGATTGTGGCTGCCGCCAGAACCCCGATAGGCAAGTTCGGCGGGGCGCTCAAGGAAGTCAGGGCATCGAGCCTTGCGGCGCATGTCATGAAGGAAGTCATTGGGCGATCCGGGCCGCTCGATCCACAGATCCTGGATGAAGTGATCGTCGGGGAGTGCATCCAGTGTGCCGATGAAGCGAACACCGCACGCACGGCTGCCTTCAAGGCCGGTTTCCCCGCCCGGGTACCCGCTTTCACGATTCAACGGCAGTGTTCGTCATCGATGCAGGCTCTCATCAGTGGAATGCAGCAGATCCGGTGTGGCGATTCGAGGGTTGTGCTGGTGGCAGGTGTCGAATCCATGAGTTCCGCTCCCTTCACCTTGAATACGGCTCGCTGGGGAATGAGACTGATGAACCAGGAAGTTACCGATGCCGTGTGGGAGATCCTGCATTCGGGCAGCCGCCTGCTGGGGGAACCCATGATTATGGGAATGACCGCCGAGAACCTCGCAGGCATCCACCACATTACGCGCCAGGAACAGGATGAAGTGGCTCTCCTGAGTCATCACAGGGCCGAAGACGCCATCCAGTCAGGGCGTTTCGACGACGAGGTGGTTCCTTTTCCGACTGGCAAAGAGAAGGGCGGGGCATCCTTGTTCAACAGGGATGAGCATCCCCGGTTCGGATTGACCATCGAGGACCTGTCGAGACTCACACCCATATTCAAGAAAGACGGCACCGTAACGGTTGGAAATTCATCGGGATTGAACGACGGGGCGGCCGCGGCTCTCATTATGCAAAGAAGAACGGCCAGGGAACTGGGGCTTTCACCGCTGGCCCGGATCGCCGCTCACGGAATTGCCGGTGTGGAACCCGAAATCATGGGATACGGCCCCGTACCTGCGACTCGACTGGCATTGGAAAAGGCCGGGATGCATCTGAAACAGATTCAGCTTGTGGAACTGAACGAGGCATTCGCCGCCCAGGCCATCGCGTGCGAACGGGGCCTTGGACTCGATCGGTCGATTACCAATGTGAACGGCAGCGGCATCGGCCTCGGACACCCCGTGGGATGCACCGGTCTGCGCATCGTGATTTCGCTGGCCTACGAGATGATAAGAAGAGACGTCGAAAGAGGGCTGGCGACCCTGTGTGTGGGGGGAGGCATGGGAATGACGACGATTCTTACCCGGGAATGAAACGGGAGTAAAAAACGGCTTTCACTTCCCCTTCATCATCGGCGTCTTCCCCATGAAGGCCGGCCGCGTCCCCGGCAGATGCATTCGATGACCGGGGAGTGTGCAGGAGGGGCCTTACCAGAGCCTGGAAGCCAGGATGTGAGTGCCGCGGGAGACGAGCCTGATCGCGTCGTGCGTACAGGCGGTTCTGCAGATCCCACACCCGTAGCATTGAACCGGGTCCACGAATGCCGTCTTTCGCACAGTGGAATATCCTATGGCTCCAAATTGGCAAAGACCCACACATGCCCGGCATCCTACGCAGGCGTCAGGATCGATTTCTGCAATGTATTCGCCCTTGAAGAAAAGGCGGAACGAATAACGACGGCTGACCATGGCCAGGCAGTCGGACTGGTCACAGTTGCAGATGGCTCCAATGAAAGGGGTTTTGAAGGTCCATATCGTGTGCACCATGCCCTCCTTTTCGAAGGCCTTGTGCAGCGAGAAGGCTTCCTCGTCAGTCAGCGTTTCAAACTGGGGAACATAAGGTCCGGATCTGAAGGTTTCCAGGAAAGCCTCTTTCACGTCGAGCAGCTTCTCCGGATCGAGGCCGAGGCCGAAACAATAGCAGGCATCCCGCACGCCGGTCGTGTTCTTGCGGCAGATGCAGGGCATGCGGACGATGGAATTGGACAGATCGAGCACTCTCTTGATGTCCTCGATGGGTACCACCTGCCCGAAATGGTCTCTTCTGTACCGTCTTTCCTGGAAGCTGTAGACAAGCTGACGGAGCCAGCCGGGAGCGTTCATCGCCCTCCGGAACCGGTCCTCGAGACGTGTGATGCTTCCGTTTCCGACGTCCTGTATGAATGTGCGAATATATTCGCGCCTGCTCATGTCCTCGAGAAGATCGGACGAGAAGTTCGCCGCGTTGAGGTACCACTTTTTCCCTTCACCGTGCTGATGGCAGAACTGGCACACGGGTTTCTTCTCCTCTGTTTCCATTCGAGGGAGACAGGCCGCGGAAGGCCGTCGATGAACATGGTTCGCCCGAGTTCAACATAACCATAACTCCTTGACGGCACAATGTTCCCTGTGAGAATGTCCAGGAGGTTTTCCTGAGGAGATGGATGCCGTTCAGTTCGTTGGATCCGGGTTGAACAGAGGGGCTTCAGGCTGTACTTCTACCACTGCGCTCACACGGGGAACCTTCCGGCCCGGCACAAAAGAGCCTGCGGGTATTTTGAACCCGAACGCGTTGTCCGTGGCGGCAGGCGCTCGGGCATAATGAGGCGAGATACGTGATCAGGGCTGTTCTTTATTTTCTTGCTGCCGTTTTCTGCCTGTACATGGTTCTGCTGTTATGCATGTACCTCCTGCAGTCCAGGCTTGTCTATTTTCCCGAGAAGGAGTTTGTCGCCACACCTGGAGAGATCGGGTTGGACTTCGAGGTTGTTTCCTTCTCAGCCAGGGACGGGACGGAGCTTTCCGGCTGGCTGGTGCCTTCGCCTGATGCCAGGGGAATCGCCATCCTGTGCAACGGAAACGCAGGAAACATCTCCCACCGGCTCCTCTCCATAAAGATATTCCATCAACTGAATCTCGATGTCTTCATTTTCGACTACCGCGGATACGGAAACAGCAAAGGACGGCCGAACGAGGAGGGAACCTGGCTGGATGCTGAAGGCGCATGGGATTACGTTGTGAAACAGCGTTCTTATGACCCGGCGAGGATAGTCGTCTTCGGTGAATCCCTCGGAGGATCGGTTGCAGCCCGGCTTGCATCGCAGCACCGGCCCGCCGGACTCATCGTCCAGTCGACTTTCACCTCCCTTCCCGATGTGGCGGCCGGAATCTATCCCCTGTTTCCTGTAAGGCTCCTTTCAAAGTACAACTACAATACGGCCGATTACATTCAACGGGTGGAATGCCCGATTCTCGTGATCCACAGCCGCGACGACGAGATCGTTCCATTCAGCCACGGGCGGACACTGTACCAGTTGGCGGGAGAACCGAAGGAATTCTTCGAGTTGAGGGGTGATCACAACGCGGGCGTTTTGACTTCCATGGAAACCTATACGGCATGCCTGGACAGGTTCATTCGATCCTGCATTCCCTGACAAGCCTGCGGAGGCACATCGGGTTTCTGGACACGAGTCTTTCGGGGGCTGCGAAAATCTCCGGAGAAGAAACGGTTCTTCCGCAAACGCAGCTGTCGCACAAAGGTAGAATACACCCGCAGCGACTTCATTCCCACAATAACGCCAGTCCACACCACAGCAACGTGATTCCCGCAAAAGGCGGGAATCCAGGAAAAGTAACCGTGCATGGCGAAACACTTTCAAGTAATGGCAAAGAACCTGGAAGATCAGATGGATGGTTTTCTTGTGCATTTTCACAGTTGGCTGTGAATCCACGGTTCATGGGAGTTTGCCCGATGAACCAAAACAAATTATATTATTAAATTGAAACAGCTGAATATTCGCGAAGTGCTGTTCTTGAAGAGGACATCTGGTGGGGAGATGCAACGACGGTTTGGAGGATCCGGTATGATGACAGCGAAATGGTTCGGCATATCGAGAAGATTGTTCTACGTGATTCTGTCGGCTTTCCTTCTTGCAGGCTGCCAGGGGATCAGGCTTGATCCCAGGTCGGGAACAGTTCCCGAGGAGGAGCGGATTCGGATCGTCATGGGGGAAGACCGCACGGGAACCTGGGCGGGACGGGAAATCGCCATAGATTATTCCTACCTGGCGGATGGGAACGAAATGGCCCTGTCGGGTAAGATGAATTTCGCAGACCTGTTGACCTACAACTATTCCTACATTGAATACGTTTACCTGGCCGTCATCTTTGCGGATGCGGAGGGCAGGGTGCTGGACATGACCGGGGTGACCAGCGACAGGTCCATCTATTTCGATCCGATCTCTTTCAACAGGAGAATCAGAATACCGCTGAACGCAGCGTATTTTACGTTTACATACAGGGGCGAGGCTTATGACGGAGGTTCGAGCGGCGGAGACAGTTCCACCACCTATTTCTGGAAGTACCCCATAAGGTAGGCCGCGGCAAAGCGTTCTATCGGAGAGAGGGAAGAAAAGAGTCGCCCGGGTTCAGGCCATGAACCCACTTTTGCCTGATATGTTTGATGAGTGCCGTATCGGCAGAAAACGGCGAAGGGGGAGGCGGGTGGATTTGCAGTGCAAGTGAGCCGCTGAAGGGAGTCTGGGCCACCTTCCTGTTGTAGGCCTCCACCATGAGTCGCTCGAGGTTCACTGTGTCGGCGATGTTGTAGGCCAGGAGTGTTTCGAGTGCCCTGGGATTCCTGTTCTTGACATATTCATCCCAGAGCAGCACCGCAAAGAAACCGTCCACCCCATCCAGTTCGTCTCTTGCGATTCCAAGCCTGCGTTCGCAGCCTTTGAGTCCACCGCGGTAGCCCAGGGCGGCCAGGATATATCTCAAATCGATATGAACCTGGTCCATGGGAACTCCCAGGCAATTGCGCAGGAAGGGAATATCGAAGCATTTTCCGTTGAAGGTGACGATCACGTCGAACCGGTCGATTTCCTCCGCGAAGGAGTCCATGTTTTCTCCGTGGACAAAACACCGGATGGACGTTCCGTCATAAACCGTCACAGCGGTGACGTGGTCGTCAGGGCTTCCCAGCCCCGTGGTTTCTATGTCCAGGTACGCCGTTTTACACATGAAGTCGGGGAAAAAACGCCAGTAAAGCCCGGGCGTCAGCAGTCCGGCAAAGTACCGTACATCGCCTTCTTCCAGGCGAAGAACCGATTCGTCGATGTGTCTGATGAGTTCCGAGGCTCGCTTGCCGGCGATCGGCAGGCGGGGCGACGAGTCTGCGAGCAGGATTTCCCACGAGTGGATTCCCAGGTTCCACAGGGACTGTTCCGTGCGATCACCGATTCCCGGCACATGAACAAAGGTGTTTTTCAGCATGGACGGTTCCGCGAGGAAGACTGGACCGTTAACTGCCGCGGGCACCGGCTGTGGGCGGGCTCTCCGCGGCTTCCGTCCCGCAACCATTCCTCGATGCCTCCTCGAATCACCCGCACGAACCCGCCAAGAACTTCTGAAGGATGATTCCTGCCTTCACTCGAAAGTCCCTCAAACATGCGCAGCCTCAACCTGCGGGAAAGTTCAATCTGAACGCCCATTCCGCTGAGGCTCCTGTTACATAGGTTGGTCGTACGCCGCCCCTCCAGCCCTTCGCGACTCGATACAGCGAATCCACTGGTTGCCAGTCGAGTTGAAAGCACCGCCTTGAGCCCCATATCCAGGCCGCCGAGAACTACACATTCGCTGCCGTCCCGGCACCCATGAACACAAACCACGGTTTCCGCCCGCCCAGCCATCGCAACGGCCAACGGTTCGTCAAATTGCGTGCTCGCGATGTGCAAGGCCCAGTTTCCCTCGGCCTTGATCCCTTCGAGACTGTAGAACGAGTGGCAAGGAAAAGCAATCGCCCGGGCGACTTCGGTGGTCCCGGGCTCGATATCCCCTCCATGAGGAGCCATCACGGCCACCCCCGAACATCCGCCGGCAGTCGAGATTCTGAAATCAATGCCTGCTGTTTCATGCCGTTCGAGTTCAGCGAAGGAGTAATATTCGCCGCCGCTTCGCAGCAGGGATGGAGAGGATACCCTCATCACGACCGTACTTTCGTGGATTCCAGGTGCTCATTTCGGCCCGGACGAGGCGAAAACACGTGCCTTCGCAGTCGAGGCCCTTTCATGAAATCTGCATGATTCAGTTCAGTGCCGATTCTACTGCCCTCCATGCCCCTTGTGGACATCGGGTTTACCCTCCGCAGCGCCGCCTGGCATCCCCTGGTGACCCTGCATCATCGGGCACTTATGCATCATTCCCTTATGCTCCATGCCGCCGCTTTTTATCATCATCATGCACATGCCGGCGTGATGGGCGTCACGGTACAATTCCCGCATCTCCTGGCGCTGAACCACCAGTTCTCGAATCACCCCTTCCATGGCGGCCAGCTTCTGATCCGCACCCGCGGCATCCATGGCAGCGACCTTTTCACTCAGGCGCACATCCATTTCTTTCAGCTTGTTAACGAATTTGTCATGAGCGGCTTTCATCTCTTCGCTCATGCCCATGGGGTGATGCTGTGCTCCATGCTTGCCCGGACCGGAGTGGGAGGGAGCATCCTGTTTCATTTCCACATTCGCCGCCGGCTGGGCATGCGAATCGGATCCCGCCTTCTCCTGGGCCAATACGGACATCGGCATGAGAATAAGAGCCAGAATTAAAGGGAAAACCATCTTGGTTCTGTTCATCGGGAACTCCTTCCAAAGACCTGACAGGTATTTTCAGTCATACGATGCGACTCGATCACTCGCCCCAGGCATAACTGCTCACTGAACAGGCCAAAAGCTCTGTTTAGTGGGTTATTCCTGAAATACAAAGCTTCTCCTTTGTCCTTCATCCGCCTGTAACCTCAAATATAAAGGTAAAGTGGCGTTATCTATAACGCAAGATAATCTAACGGTCAGGCTTTGTCAAATCTGCCATGTCCTGTAGACTTACCTGGAGTCTCACGCGTTCCGCCTGGAAACGATGCAATCCATCCCGGATTTCAAGCTGTGACGGAACCGCCGTACCGCCTTGTGCTTCAGGACGGTGCTCCTTTGTGCTAGAGTACATCGATTCACCCGGGGAACCTTTGACCGCTTGATCGAGGAGGCGTTCGACCGTGCAGGATATGGACAGGTACAGGGATCTTTTTCCCATCACGAAGAAATATGTCTTCTTGAACAGTGCCGCGGTTTCTCCACCTTCGTTGCCAGTCGTGGATGCCGTCGGGAATCTCTTCCAAGAATTCAGCACGGAAGGGATCAGCTGTTACGGCAGCTGGATGAAAAGGGTTGCAGATACTCGATCCCTTTTTGCCCGCCTGATAGGAGCTCGCAGCGAAGAGATTGCCTTTACCGGGAACACGTCGGACGGGTTGAGTGCCGTTGCGATGGGCATGCAGTGGAAAAAGGGGGATGTGGTCCTCCTGCCCCGCCCGGATTTCCCGTCCAACGTTTACCCGTGGCTCAACCTGGAGAGGCTGGGGATAAAGGTTCACTTTTTCGATCGAACGGATGGCAGGTTCGAAACCCGGGATGTGGAGGCGGCCCTGGTTCCAGGGACCAGGCTGATCTCCGTGAGTTCCGTCGATTACGCGTCGGGCTTCCGCTGCAACCTGGAAGAACTGGGAGAACTGTGTAGAAACAAGGGAATCCTGCTTTGCGTGGATGCGATCCAGAGTCTCGGTGTTATTCCCATGAACGTGAAGAAATGCGGAATTCACTTTCTGGCATCGGGCGGGCACAAGTGGCTTCTTTCCACGATGGGAATCGGTGCACTGTTTGTTGACTCCGAAGTGAACGATATGCTGCATCCGGTACGGGTTGGGTGGAGGAGCGTCGTGAACGAGAATGATTTTTCCAGTCTGCATTTTCAATTGAAGCCGGATGCCTTGCGGTTCGAGTCGGGAACCCTGAACCTCCCGGGCATTACGGCTTTGGGTGCGGCGTTGAGTCTCATCCTGGGGGTGGGAGTCCCGAGAATCCGGGATCACGTGTCTTCGCTCGTGGACGAAATCCACACAGGACTTGCCCGGCGGAACCTGAGGGTCGTCTCGGGTGTACCCGTCGCTGACCGATCGGGCATTGTGAGTTTCGTTCCGGCTTCAGACCCCGGGACTCTTTTCCAATACCTTCTCTCCCGCAGGGTCATGGTTTCTCTTCGAGGGGAGTGGATCCGGCTTTCTCCTCACTTTTTCAACAACAGCGAGGACGTCAGGGCTTTCTTCCAGGTCTTGGACCGGCATGGACTCTGACGGTCGTCTAAGACGACGGGCGGACTGGGTGGTCTGGGCCTTGTGGGAGCGATCGTTCAGCCCGAGAAAAGCATACTGTAGAAACGAGCCCAGTTGCCTCCCATGATCTTTTCGATGGCCTCGGACGGATATCCTTTTGCTTCCATGAGTGAGGCGAGGTTCGGGAGCTTGGAGATATCCTCGAGCCCACTGTTTTCGAGATCGTACCCGCAGAAATCCGAGCCGATGGCTGCATGGTCCGGGCCCCAGCGCTGGACCACGTGGTCGATGTGGTGGAAGACATCATAGATGCTGGCGGTTCCCGTGTTCGAGAGCATCTCCGGGTTGAATGCGACTCCGACGATGCCTCCCCGCTGCACGAGCAGGCGCAGCTGCTCGTCGCTCAGGTTTCTGGGTACGTCGTAGAAGCGTCGAAATCCCGTGTGGGACGACAGGAGGGGGCCATGAAAGATATCGAGCACCTGGGAGAAAGCGGGATCTGAAAGGTGAGCCAGGTCGAGAGCGAAGCCTTCGATGTCCAGCCTGCGCAGCAGGGCGAAGCCTTGTGGTGTGAGGCCCCGAGGGTTGGACACGCTGTTTCCGTCTGCGATCCGGTTTTTCCCTGCATGAGTGAGTCCCGCGACACGAATGCCGGACTGCTTGAGTTGTCCCGGATCCGTTTCCAGGAGGGCATCCGAATTTTCGATGAGGAAGATGGTTCCGGGAGGGCGCTTGCCCGAACACGAGAGCATGAGATCCCGTGCCGAACGGATTGGAGCGAGTCCTTCCAGGTACGTGGACGCGTAGTCCAAAAGGGTCCGAAGGTGGGCGGCGGCGGTGCACGCTCCGTTGAATGCGTCGGCACAGTAGATGGCCGCCACAATGATTTTGACTCGGCCTGCGTGGATCTTATCGAGGGTCACGGGCAGGTTCTTCAGGCAGGAAAGGGATATGCCCTGCGAGTTTCTCATCATCTCATAAAGAATATCCACGTGGCCGTCTATGAAGCCTTCGACGGGACAGGCAGGTGCCATTGATTCAACCCTCATTCCTGCATCTGGACGACGGTTCAGGTCGTTGAAAAGATGCTGCAGATGCGGCCGGGGCATCCGGCACAGAGAAGACCCCGGCCGCAGAGTTTCATGCTTCCTTTATCTCCGTACCGGAGATTCGGTTGGAGCATGTCAGGTAGGAACATGACTCGTCGATGCCTGCCGGGAAGATTCATGGCAAGCGGCAGTGGCCATTTCTCTTTCTTCCACGTCCTTAACCATCAGCATCCGTTCCACCTCCTTTCTCGGTCAGATTCGGTCTGTTACGCCGGATCAGCTTCATTTCGCCCAGCGTAAGAACAGCCTGGACACAATTCCGTTCAAATTCCGAATAGCTGCAATCGTTTCCGTGCCTGTCGTAGAGGCTCCTGCAGATGGCCCGGACAGTCCGGCTTCCATCGCAAAGAGCGAGAAAGTCGAAACCGTACTCGTTGATCTCCTTCACATCGAGGCGATCCTTCTCCTGCCTGATGAAAAGGAAGGTTCGGGCGTCAGGGTAGGTCTCATCCAGTCTCCCCTTTTTCATGTCCCGGACAATACGGGGCATGTCGTGGAGAAATTCTCCGGTGATCACCTTCGAGTTCCTGACAGGCCTGAAATGTTGAACGTCGTTCAGGTCGATGAGGAAATGAGTGCCTGAAACATCGAATTTTCCGGCTTCCAGGCACAGGGTTTCATACTTCATGACGTCGCGCAGGTGGCTGCGGCGCACCTGGACCGTTTCGGAAAGTATCGAATCGGAAAAAGCGCTGAAATGGAGGTAGCAATCCTGGGAGGAGAAGCCTGTGGAGTTCATGCCGGTTCTTTCTTTCAACCATGATGTCCAGAGGAAGAAGAGATCGGATGGAGACAGCTCGAGTTCCCGGGTGAGCAGAAGAAAAGATCTCGGGTAGAAGTTGACCAGGATGGGAAAACAGCATGCCAGCATGTTGAGTTCAGCAAGGGGCATGGCAGGGCAGGGGAGGTTGTAGAAACTGCTGAAGAGGAGAGAGTCCGCCCCGATGAGATCTTCGTCGCTGGAGATCCGCCGCCCGTTGTCAAATTCGATTCCGAGCGAGAAATAGGTGTCCACCTCTCTTACCAGCAGATGGGCGTAATCGCGTTGCAGATCGGTACCCGGAAGGATGGTGGTGAGTTGAAGGAGCGGGTTGATCCCACCCGGTATGCCGGTTTTCAAAGCCAGCTCCAGCGTCGCGTCTATGTCTTCCTTCTCCTCTACCGGGAAACCGATAACGAAACTCAACGTGGGGACGATCCCCTGGGCCGTGGTTTCCATGACCCTCTGGAAAAGGATTTCATGGTCAATGTTCTTTCTGATGAAGGCAAGGGTCTTCCGGGACCCTGAATCGATCCCGTAGCACATGGATTCGCATCCGGCGCGGCGCATCAGTTCGAGCAGGGGAGCATCCACACTGTCGAGCCTCGAAATGCAGTACCAGGGTACGCGGTGCAGTCCTTCATCCAGCAGCGCAGTGCAGAATTCTTCGACGAAAGCCCTTCGGGCGGTGAACTGGTCGTACGCCAGCAGAAAGCATTCGGCTCCATGGCTTTCATGGAGATTTCGCATCTCGCGGATGATCCGGTCGATGGAGTAAACGCGCGACCTGCGTTGCCAGATGACGGACTGAGAGCAGTACACACAGTTGTGCGGACAGCCTCTTCCAACTTCGACGATGGCGATGCTGCGGCGGAGGCTGCACGCGTCACGGTAGACCTGCAATGGAGGGACAAGACCATGGTCGACAGGTGGCAGGTCATCGAGGTTCCGGACAAGCTCCCGGTCCGCGTTGCGAATCACGAGGTCTTCCCGGCGGAAGGTGATCCCTGCCACCTCGTCCAGTCCCGTTCTACCGTCCAGAGCGGATATGAGTCGAGGGAAGGTGATTTCGCCCTCCCCGCGAACAACAGCATCGATCCAGGGGAAACGCTGGAGTGTCCTTTCGTCCATGGAAGAGACCGCGTGGCCGCCGAACACAATTCTGACCTCGGGATTCAGTCTCTTGATTTCCTTCGAAATCTGGACAGATGGAGGAAAAGTTGTGCACTGTACGGAGAAACCAACCACGTCGGGGTCTTCCTGAATCACCGTTCTCGCGCAGTCGGCGTAGATATTCTTCCCCATCTTCAAAGTATTCAACCGGATGGCCAGCGGAAGATCGATAATCACCGGCCGGTGCGTCGTCCCTCCAAGAGAGGCGGCAAGATGGATGAGCCCGAGAGGCGGCATATTGTACATGGGCTCGAGGTAGAATGGAGGGAAAACAAGAGCGACGTTCATGGAGTGCAATTATGCCTTGTAAGTATTATTATAATTTTCCTATGCCGGGCATAGAAACGAAGGATGCATAGTATCTATGGAAGAATGCATTTGAATCGATCTTCTCTATCATAATCACGAATCATGGTGAAGGTCAACGGTGCGCAGGCGACCGTCGGTTGAACGGGAGTCGGCGTCGCCTCGTGATTTCGAGGGTTTTGAGGCGTGATATTCATTTCGAAGCCGGATCGGTATGGATACGTGTTTTAGGGAATGTGGATCAAGACAGGCCGGCTGCACCGCCGGGGAGAGGAGAAAGGTATGATTTGGCGATGGATCGCTCTGCTCATGATGGTCTTTATGGTGGGTTCGGCACCTGCTCCCGCCCTGGCTGTGACTTCTCACGCGATTTTCGAATCCAGCACACTCAACCAGGTGATCAAGCGAAACAAACTTGTGGTCGGGATGGAAGTGGAGTTCTTTCCGTTCGAGTATGTCGATGAGAAGGGACGCCCGCTCGGGTTTGACGTGGACATCGCCGAGTTGGCGGCAAAGGAACTGGGTGTGGAAATCGAGATCAAGGACATCAAGTTCAACGGCCTCATACCCGCTCTCCAGGCGGGCAAGGTGGACATGATTATATCCGGCATGACGAGGACTCTTACTCGTGCAAAGACCGTCACGTTCACGCAGCCCTATTTTGAGACCGGCCTGTGTGTGCTGCTGAGCAGGAAAAGAGCCCCGGAAGTGAAGACTGTCGAGGAATTGAACAGGGAAGGGAGGATACTTGCAGTAAAACTGGGCACGACGGGAGACCTGATTACCGGAAAGCTCTTTCCCAATGCCCAGGTGAACCGGTACAAGGACGAAACGGCCTGCGTGAGGGAAGTGGTCACCGGACGCGCCGATGCCTTTCTTTACGACCAACTCTCCATCAGCAAGCATCACAAGGAAAACCCGGAAACCACTCACGCCATTCTCAAGCCCTTCACCCATGAACCTTTTTCCATGGCCATTCGCAAGGGAGATCCCGATTTCCTCGACTGGCTGAACTTCTTTCTCGAAACCATCAAGACGGATGGACGCTACAGGGAGCTCTATGAAAAACACTTCAAAGATATCTTATAGTCAGTCGTTATGTTGAAGACCGTTCTCGTCCGCATTTTCATCGCTTTCGCGGCAGTATCGAGCCTTGTGCTCCTTTTCGGCCGTATCGACTACGCATGGAACTGGCGGGTTCCTTGGGAATATAGAGCGCTCTTCATCAAGGGGTTCTATTACACCTTCCTGGTATCGGTGGGGGCGACCGCCCTGGGGTTCTGCCTCGGTGTTGCAGGGGGACTGGCCAGGGTGTCCCGTTCCGTGGCGGCAAGGGAGCTGGCGACCATGTACGTCGAGGCCTTTCGCGGTACGCCTCTCCTTATTCAGATCTACATATTCTACTTCTGCATTGCCGCGGCGTTGCATTTCGACAACCCCTTGATCATCGGCATGGTGACACTTGCGTTCTTTTCGGGTGCATACATCACGGAAATGGTGCGAGCCGGGATCGAATCCATCGACAAAGGGCAGGTGGAGGCTGCGAGGTCGACGGGGTTGGGCGAATGGGACACCATGCGGCACGTCGTCTTTCCACAGGCCCTGCGGCGGATCATCCCCCCGGTGACGGGGCAGTTCGTTTCGGTGATCAAGGATTCTTCCCTGCTCTCGGTAATCTCCGTAAGGGAACTGACCAAGGCATCGGAGGTCCTCAACGCCACCACCTACAAGACCTTTGAAGCGTACCTTCCCCTGGCACTCCTCTACCTGCTCATCACCTATCCTCTGTCCTACCTTACGCAGCGCCTGGAGGAGAAAATGAAATATGACTGATCAGATGGCCTTCTGCCATGTAAGGCGCTTTTCGAGCCACCTCGACAGGCTGGTAAACGCATAGCAGATGATGAAATAGATCACCGCGATGAAAAAGAAGATTTCGGCGGGATAGATCATGGTGCGATTGTTGATCTGCGTGGCCACGTGGGTGAGTTCAGACACCCCGACAATAAAGGCGAGGGACGTGTCCTTGATGAGTGAAACGAACTGGTTGACGAATGAAGGCACCATGTTCCGAAGTCCCTGGGGAAGAACGATGTAGAACATGGCCTGCCAGGGATGCAGCCCCGTCGAGATGGCGGCTTCCGTCTGGCCCCTGGGAATGCCTTCGATCCCCGCGCGCACTATCTCGGCCATGTAGGCCGAAGTGAATATCGTGAGGGCCGCAATGACCGTTCGACTCTCGGGCATGGTACGTCCCATCAGGGCGGGAAGCAGGAAATACATCCAGAAAATGACCATGAGCAGAGGGATACCGCGCACCGCATTGATTACAGCTGTGGCAGAGTATCGAATGACGCGGAACTTCGATACGCTGAGCATTCCCAGGAACAGTCCGCCCAGGAAGGAGAGGATGCAGGATGCCACCGCCAGGTAAAGGGTAAGGGCCACTCCACCCAGTCGCCCATGAGGATAGCTCCCGATCATGAAGTAGGTGATGTTCTTTGAAATGACGCTGAAGTCGAAACTGAGATCCATTTCAACGGCCTTTGACGGTTGCCAGCACCTTCCTGTTGTAGATATTGACCAGGGCAGCGATGACAAGGGACATGCCCAGGTAGACGATCGTTGCCGCCGTGAACGCTTCGTACCCCTTGAAGGTATAGCTTTCCACCTGCCTTGCCTGGTAGGTCAATTCCGCTACACCAATGGTCATGGCAAGGGACGAATTCTTGGTGAGATTCAGGAACTGGTTGATGAGAGGCGGAATGGTGATGCGTACGGCCTGGGGCAGAATGATGTACTGCATTGAGCGAAGGAAGGTGAATCCGGAGCTGCGGGCGGCTTCCATCTGTTCCCTGGGGATGGACCGCACGCCGGATCGGATATCTTCGGCGATAAAGGCGGAGGTGTAGATGGTGAGCGCGATGACCGCGGCGGCGAATTCGAAGTTCCAGGTGACGAGCCACTCGTTGATGAACCGTGGGAGCACCTGGTAGGAACCGAAATACCAGAAGAATATCTGAACGAGAAGGGGAGTGTTTCGAGTGAATTCCAGGTACGCATAGGCAAACCACCGGATGGGGCTGACATGGCTCATCCTCATGACGGCTATGATCAGCCCCAGCAGAAAGGCGAGGACGATCGAAACGACAGACAGCTGAACGGTCGTGTAGACACCGGCCATCAGCCATTCAAAATACCTGCCCGAAGTGATGATCGCCCAGTCGAAATCGTAATTGAGCACGATTCAGCAGCTCCCGGTCAGCCTGTCTACTTGTCCGCGGTGATAGTGAAGTTGCGTTTGAGAGGAGTGGTCGTGTCTGGGCCGAACCATCTCGTGAAGATCTCGGCGGCCTTTCCCGTCTGCTCCATTTCGATGAGTGTGGCATTGACGAAATCGACGAATGCCTTGTCTCCTTTTCGCATGCCGAGGCCATAAGGTTCGTCGGAGATCTGGATATCGGGAATCTCGTAGTCGTCCCTGTTGGGTGCTTTGCCGCGCATGCCGGCCAGGATCGACTCATCCGTGGTGACTGCAGCCACCTTCCCCTGCTGGAGCGCCAGGAATGCCTGGGGATAGTCGTCGAAGGAGAGAATGGTCGCGGTGGGGATAGCCTTCGCAACATTCTGTTCAGACGTTGAACCCTTGGCCGTGCCGATCTTCTTGCCCTCGAGGTCGGCCAGAGTCTTCACCGTGTCCTTCTTTACGAGAAACTTCTGCCCCGTGAAGAAGTACATGACGCTGAAATCGATCTGCTGAGCGCGTTCGGGCGTTTTCGTCATCGTAGCCGCTATGATGTCGATATTGCCCTCGATCAGCTGAGGCATGCGGCTGGCGGATGTAACGGGCTTCAGTTCGAGCTTCACTCCGAGCTTGTCGGCGATGGCCTTCACGAAATCCACGTCGTAGCCGATGATCTGCCTAGTCTTTTCATCCACGTAGCCGAACGGCGGCAGCGAATCCTTGACGCCCACCACCAGCACACCTTTTTTCTTCACTTCGGCAAGGGTATCCCCCGCAGCGGCCTTGCCGCACACCATTCCGACAACCGCCATGACCAACAAAAGAATCGCGAATTTTCTCATACTCTCCTCCTTGTTCGTGTTAATGCATGGGTGAAAGGACCTGTTTCAGAAACTGCTTCGCTCTTTCATGCTTCGGAGCCTTGAAGAATTCGGAAGGTTCCGCTTCCTCGAGGATGATGCCCTCGTCGATAAACACGATCCTGTCGGACACCTCGCTGGCGAACCCCATCTCATGCGTGACGACGACCATGGTCATACCGGACTGCGCAAGGTCCTGCATGACGGCGAGTACCTCGCCGATCATTTCCGGATCGAGAGCCGATGTAGGTTCGTCGAAAAGCATGATCTTGGGTTTCATGGCGAGGGCTCGAGCAATGGCGACTCGCTGCTGCTGCCCGCCCGACAACTGGGCGGGGTAGGCATCCCTTTTCTCCGCAAGACCGACGCGTTCAAGGAGTGCCATGGCCTGCTCTTCGGCCTCCTTTCTGGCCAGCTTGCGAATCTTGATGGGAGCCAGGGTGATGTTGTTGAGGACTCGAAGGTGCGGATAGAGATTGAACTGCTGAAAAACGAAACCGATCTCCGCGCGAAGCTTTGTGATATCGGTACGGCGATCCGAAAGGTCCATGCCGTCGACGATGAGCTTTCCCTTATCGATGGGTTCGAGTTGATTGATGGTGCGGATGAGCGTTGATTTTCCGGATCCTGACGGACCGCATACGACAACAACCTCCCCCTGGCGTACATGAAGGTTGATGTCGTTGAGGACATGCAGGTTGTGAAACCACTTGTGTACCCCTTCGAAACGAATCATGACATACCAACCTGGTCTGGCGGAATTCCAGCCGACAGTGCCGATGAGGAGGTCTTTGAGAGAGAAGGCTGCACCGAGCCTGAACGGGTGTTGCGGCAAAACGGATTCAGGCACCTGGCTGGATTGCTGATTAACAGATAGCCGAATTCTGCTGCAAGATGAGCGAATGTTTACCAGCCATCTATACATGACCCGGGCTGGCACGTCAAGGCGTCCGCGCGGACACATGCCCTGTGCGGTACAATCGTCGGGCAGATCGGCCCGCCTGCGTCAAGGCGTTTCATCGACTGGAAGACGTGCCGTCAGTTGGACATCTCGGGTCCCGGGTCATCGGGAACCCATTCAACTCCCGGAGACTCGAGTGGATCCGAGTCGTCGAAGCAGTACTTGGAGCAGGCAAAGTATTCATCCCAGTCGGAAGCGGCCGAATCAATGGCCTTGTGCAGCTTGATGCGGAGTTCCCCTCCATTCTGATCCGGATCGATTCTCAGGACAAACTCACTCAGCCCGACGGGATCTTTGAGGCGGCCCCAGTCGTAGGAGTATCCCAATCGCGTCCAGGGCATACCCCATTTGGCCAGATCGTCACCTTCCATGCCATAGATCGTCTCGGCCCTGTCTGTGAACCACTTCCTAAACGTGACGGCTTGCGCTCCCTTATGATCCACAAACTTTGCAGATGACGCCAGGCGAAGGAAAGGATTCAAGTCGGATGGGAAGATCCAGTGATTTCGCCTGATTCTGCAGGCGATTTCGGATTCGTGGTCCGTAACTTCGGGATCGGGGCTCGGCCGGAAAAGGTCCTCGGGATGGACCCACATCTCCACGAGAACATCGTAGTCGAATGCGGGGTTGAGGCCCAGCAACTGTGCGATCCTCTTTTTCGAGGGGGGACATTTCCTGCCGATGAAGTAATTCTTCATTTCGGGAACCACCGTCACCCAGAGGCTCTTGGTGAGAATATACTCCTCCTGGTGCTGTTCCAGGTTCTGTTTGTAGAAATCCTCGTAGCTCTTCCTGCTCATGAATGCAACAACGAGCACTCTCGAAAGGCCGGGATGCCCTTCCCACTGGATTTCACAACCATGCAGTCTGGCCGAGTTCACCTTGTCCCTGCCGGGCACGATGGCCAGAAGCCTGTTGAAGACGTCTTTCTGGGCGACATCTCTGGCGTTGATCATGGCCCGTGTATAGGCTTCTTTGTCGGCGGGCGTGTACCCTGCACCGTAAGCCGCGCGCGCATGCAGTGTGAACATCAGCAGCAGCGCGGCGATCCAGAGGATCGAATGCACTGAATTCCGACTGTGCGACCTTGGATTCTTCATGTTTTTCTCCTGTGGTTTCAATGAAAAGCCTGACGATGCTCCGTTCAAGGAACGTCGATCCAGCCTCATGCAGGAATGCAACAGAAAACAAGCGCGCGAATGCAGGAAAACCCGGGAACCATAAGGCGGATTGGCATGCGCTGCAAAAGAGAACGCACGGGCAGCCAGACCGCATAGAGAAAAGTCGTCGCAAAGTCGGAACAGGCTAACGGGAAGAAGCAGGAATAGGGCGAAAGGCCACTCTTCCCCTGTGAAAAACGGATGATTTCTTGCCGCTTCAAGAAAAAATGTTACAGCATGACCTGGAGAAGCGCAAAGAAAAAAATGAAGGAAATTGAGGAGGTTGTTAAAGAAGCTGTGCTCGGAGCATCCTCGGCGGGAATAGGATCTTTTATAGACGAGTAGCTCCGATGCTTTTTGCGCATCCGGTGCTTTTCACTCAAAGAATCGATGGCATCACAACGTCATACCCGCGAAGATCACGACGTCACTCCCCCGAAGCCGGGAATGGTGTTGTGATCTTTGGGGAAAATGATGTGGTTGCGAGAATGTGGTTGCGAGAATGACGCTGTTGCTGACGCTGTTACAGGTGTATTCCACCTTTGGGCGACGACTGTCCGGGTATGCGTTCGGTGCAAGAACCCAAAAGATGAAAGCCGGAAGACAGGATCTTCCGGCTTTCGGGGTGTAGTGTGAGAAACCAACTCTTTACGAGAAAATGTATGTCCTTTCCGGCAGGTGAGAAATGAGGTGAATCGAGTATTTTCTATCGGCCGACGCGGTATATTGCCTTTCGGTGAACTCATGACCGGTTGGTCCATTCACATCCTACCGCACTGGCTCATCTCGACTTGCCCTTCTTTCAAGTGCCTGCCATGCCCTGATCCATTTCTTGGCCGTTTGGTCTTATGGCGAGAACCGGGACAGGAGAATTCCTGATGACTCTCTCGGCGACGCTGCCAAACGGAAATATGGCCTTCATGCCGTGTGTGGCCATCACGACCACGTCAGGGCCGATTTCATCAATCAGCTTGAGAATCGTCTGGGCCGGATCACCCAGTACGATATGAATAAAGTAGCGGGGACATCCCGTCAGTCTTTTTTCACACATCTCTTCCAGGCGCTGCCTGGACACTTTCATGCCAAACTCCTGGATCTGTTCGATGTGCCTGGCATCCAGTCCGCCTCCCCAATAATGTTCAAACCGGCTCAGATCTTCGGCAACATGGAGGAGGTGGACATCCGCGTTGTACTTCCTGCTCAAAGAGATCACATAAGGCTCGGCCGTGGACGCGGCCCTGGAGAAATCAGTCGGCCAGAGTATCTTTCTGACTTGCATTTTACTGCTCCCTTCTTCCCGTTGCTCAACGTCCCCTCCCACCATCTAACGCGCAACACCTGCACCCTTTCGAATTTATGGATTACCATTCAAATCTGCCTTATCTTATTAAAACTAAGACATTCTTTGATTAGAGGCAATGAGAGTGCAGGCATGCTCAGTGCCCGGGAATCACCATGGCTGACCGGCGAAGAAGCATCATTCGCTGACCTATCCCACGCATAATACTGCTCTTATCCTATCTGCGGTCATTGAGTGTTGATTTGTCGATCGGACTTTCTCATAATGCAGATCAAAAGGGCATGCAGCACAGGCGGAAAACGATGCGGTACGGGGACTGCAATGGTTGAATACATGGGCGAGAGAAATTCACTGCTGTTCCGGATCGCACTGGGTGCGGCAGTCTTCCTGTTTATCCTGCCGCTGTTGCTTGTCTTCGCTTTTCACCTGCCTGCAGTGCAGGAACGTTTTGTCGACCATGTTGTCTCCAGGGTGCAGGACTCCACCGGCCTTGAATTCAAGGTGGGGTTCTGCAGCTGGAGGCCGTTTACGGGGATCCACCTGTCCGGATTGCTGGTCCGGTCGGGAGGGCATGACATCCTCCGGTGTGAGAATGTAAGGGTGACTTTGGGCATTTCGGGGGCGCCTCCCTATGTACAGGCGAAGGAGATCTATCTTGAAGAGCCCGTACTGTCGCTGGAAAGGGATGCCTCCGGACACTGGGGCCTGCCGGGTTCCGGGCTCTCGCTGGACTCACCCGGTTTCGAATACACTCCCTCACACAGACCCGATGAGTCCAATCTTCGCCTTCGAATTCGCTCGGGAACCATTCATGCCAGCCGGAACGGAATTCCCCTGCTGTCGATTCGCGACGTGACGGGAGCAATATCCCTCAGGGTTTTACCGGGCAGTGAAAAGCCTTCATTGAACGCAATCATAAGATTTGAACGCGGGTGATGAAAATGCCTGGGTCAGTCCTTATAATACGGGGAGAACACCATTGGGAGGCTGTGGATCATTGTGGGCAAAGGTGTTGCAGTATTCAATCCGTTGAATTCATGCAGACCGAAGGAGCAGGCGTAAATGAAGATGCAGGATGTTCGAGCAATGGCCAGGGAACGTGGTGTCAATTCCTTTGGGAAAACCAAGACGGAGTTGATCAGGGAGATCCAGCGCATGGAACACAATTTCGACTGCTACGGAACAGCGACGGGCTACTGCGACCAACTGGAATGCTGCTTCCGTTCGTCGTGCATCCAGGAAGAAAAGAGCGCTCCCAGGAAGAGGCATACTCACGCCAAGGAAACACAATGAACATTACCCGCATGGAAGGCAGCACCGACGTTTTGTTGAAGATACAGAACAGCAGAAAACCTGATCAGATCATCAACCTGGTTCTGGACAGCCCTGACGGCCACTTTGTAACGGAAGGTCTCAAGAGCCTGTTTAACGTGAAGGAGATCCGGATCGAATCGAGGGATCTTCTGCAGTCGCTTCCGGAGTACGCCGAGGTTCTTGCATTTCTGCTGGAAACCATGTCAGCTGCACAGGATTTCAATCTGCCCTATGCGTATCAGAATGAATTTGAATTCAAAGACAGAAGATACACCATTTATACGGAAGGTGACTATCGCGTTCTGAAGAGGGTGGACGAGGCATGATTTCCGGTTCATCCGGCATACTTCCATGAGCCTTGGGCTTCACAACCCGCTATGAAAACAGGTCGAGCCAGGATTAAACTCCGGTTGGATCGACAAACCCAAACCAGGAGGATAACGCCGGACCACGTACATAACACTTTCAATCAGCTGATCTCTCAAAAAAAACGGGCCAAAACAGTTGATGTCTTTTTCTCACAAACGGGTACCTCCGTTGCTTTTCACGCAAAGGACCGATGGCATTACAGCATCATTGGGCACCACAACGCCAGAACCACAACGTTATTCGGTATCATAACGCCATTGAGCACCACAACCTCATTCCCGCGAACCTCACAACGTCATTCCCGTGAAGGCGGGAATCCAGTCCAAGCGCAGATCGCGCCACAAAGATCTCTCCACCCTGGATCGCCTTGATCTATCCATCTTATCTTCCGGGCTCTTCCCCATCAGTTGCAACTGTCCCACCATGCACAGTTGCCCTTCCTGGATTCCCACCTTTGAGACCGTGTCGTATCGATTTATAACAATTCGAGTTGGCGCGACGGCTATCCAATAGATGCCCAAGGGGGTGAGTTCGTTGATTGCCAAATCCAACCACCGGCAGGCGAGGAGAAGGTGTATGAGGC
>Ga0334887_1000205_pt1 | contig 101784 bp, 70 predicted proteins | sample GraSluR1_MG_10_FD_207217 | JGI IMG/M metagenome (GOLD analysis project Ga0334887, IMG submission 207217) | Sludge microbial communities from methane-producing bioreactor in Wageningen University, Netherlands - Granular Sludge_18_07-R1 | ecosystem: Engineered > Bioreactor > Anaerobic >...
GGCTTAACCGCGTGTATTGCTTGACAGACTGTCCACGACCGGGTATCTTAGGATTGTCTTCATTGCTCTACACAGTAAACACGTCAGCACCTGGAGAACGTCTGTGAGCACCTCATCATTGCGGCGCACGTCTGGCATCTGTGCGCTGATGGCTCTATTGGTCGCAACCCTCACTCTCCTTGTCAGTCCCGAAGTCCGGACAGAACTACACCCGCACGCTGAATCCCTGAGGAAGGCCCCCCTCACCTTTGAGGAGAACCTGGGCCAGTTCGATTCGAGAGTCCTGTTCGGCGCCAGTACCAACGGTGCCAGGGTGTGGTTCACCGAGGACGCCATATATTATCAGTTCATCCGGCTCACTGATGAGGCCGGCAACTCGCCTCAGCCACAAGCCGATCCAATCGTTCAGCCCCTCCCCTCGCATCTCAGGTGGGCGGCAGTTCGGGTAACGTTCGTCGGAGCCACCGGGCTTGAGCAGTTGTCCGGTCGGACTTCGGCGCCGTTTGAAACACACTATCTAACGGGTGCCGGGCCAGCAAGCTGGGTTCAGTCCGTACCATCATACCACGAGTTGCTGATTACTGATATCTATGAAAGCGTTGATCTGCGGTTCCGGGGAAGTGGTCGACAGCTCGAGTACGACTTCATCGTTCACCCGGGGGCTGACCCCACCGGTATACTCGTACGGTACGACGGCGCCGACAGCCTCTGGATCACACCTGGCGGTGAACTAAAGATCGCTACTGAACTGGGCGTCATAACTGAAAGAAAGCCGATTGTCTTTCAAGTCATAGCCGGTGAGGTTGTTCCCGTCAGCGCTGATTATGAGATTGTTGATGAATTCACGTTCGGCTTCGCCCTCGGTGAATACAATCCCACTCACAGGCTGATCGTCGATCCGATGCTTCAATTCAGCACCTTCCTCGGAGGCAGCAGCAATGACTACGGCCGCGCCATTGATATCGATACCGGTGGAAACGTCTATATTACCGGCTACACCGTCTCAGCCGATTTCCCCATGGCCAGCCCGTTTGACTCTGTTTATGCCGGAGGTGGGTCGGCGGGATATGATGCGTTTGTCACCAAGCTCTCCGCGAGCGGGGACTCGATCTTGTACAGCACATATCTTGGTGGTGCCACTGGCGATGATCAGGGTACGGCTATCGCAGTCGCCGCTGACGGCAGTGTTGTAGTTGTCGGCAACACGAACGCCGACGACTTTCCCATGAGCTCACCTTACCAGAGTTCACTAAGCGGCGACAAAAACATGTTCATCGCCAGGCTCGATCCATCGGGCAGTGCACTGACCTACAGCACCTATCTCGGAGGTACCGGCTCGGACTATGCCACCGGTGTCCAGGTGGACGGATCCGGAAGGGCTGTTGTAGCCGGCTACACCTCATCAGCCGATTTCCCGGTTGTCAACGCCTTCGATACCGACCTTGGCGGCAGCCAGGATGCCACTGTTCTCCGCCTTTCCGCCGATGGCCAGACTGTGGATTACGCAACCTATTATGGCGGTTCCGGAACTGATGCCGCTCTCGGCCTGGCTCTTGCCGCGGACGGTTCCCCCGTCCTCTGCGGGTACTCCTCGTCGTCGGACTTGCCGCTTGAATCGCCCTACGACGACTCTTTCAATGGAGGCTCCCTCGGCGATGCCTTTATCGCGCACTTCAACACCGATGCCTCAGCTCTGAGCTTCGCAACCTACCTCGGCGGCGGCGCCAACGATATCTGTATAGCAATCGACATCAGTTCAACAGGATCATACTGGCTCCACGGATACACAGCCTCATCAGGCTTCCCCTTGGTGAACGCCTTCGACAACACTTTCAGCGGCGCGAACGAGACATTCCTGTGCCAACTCGATCCCGGTGGCCCCACCTTGGTATTCAGCACCTTCCTTGGAGGTTCCGGCACGGAGTATGCCGGTGGCGTCAAGCTCAACGGGTTCGATCATGTCTTCTTCACCGGACACACGAACTCCTCCAACTTCCCGCTGGTCAACCCCTTCCAGGGCACGAAAAAGGCCTTCTACGATGTCTACGCCGGCTTCTATGAACCCGACGGCGATACTATGGCCTTCATTACATTCCTGGGCGGTTCGGACTATGACTTCAGCTACGGTATTGCCGCTGATGACGACACCGCCGCCTACATCGTTGGCTACACCGGGTCGCTCAATTTCCCCGTCCAGGACCCGGTTCAGGAGACACTCCAGGGAGGCTACGATCTGTTCGTCACCAAAGTGCTGGCACGAGACTATATTTGCATTGACTCTGATGGCGACGGTTTTGGTGATCCCGGCCATCCAGAAAACGTCTGCCCTGACGACAACTGCCCCTATGTCTTCAATCCCCATCAGGAAGACTTCGACTTCGATGGTGTCGGTGATTCCTGCGACAATTGCCTGCTGACTCCGAATCCCGATCAGGCTGATTTCGACGGCGACGGTATTGGCGATGCCTGTGACGACTGCACGGACACAGATGGTGATGGCTACGGCAACCCCGGGTTCCCAAATAATACCTGCCCGGAGGACAATTGCCCTGATGTCTATAATCCTGACCAGATTGACTCCGACGGCGACGGCATTGGCGATGCCTGCGACGAATGTACTGATCTGGACGGTGATGGCTATGGCGACCCGGGCTTTCCCAACAATACCTGCCCGGAGGACAACTGCCCCGATGTTTACAACCCTGACCAGCTCGATTCCGACGGCGACGGTCTCGGCAACGCCTGCGATAACTGCCCGTTCGTATTCAATCCTGATCAGTCCGACTTCGACGGCGACGGGATCGGCGACAGTTGTGACACCTGTACCGATTGGGACGGCGACGGCTACGGCAACCCCGGCTTCCCAGCCAATACCTGCCCGGATGATAACTGCCCATTCACCTACAATCCGGACCAAACGGACAGCAACGGAAACGGGATCGGCGACGCCTGTGATGAAGGCTGCTGCATTCCACCTATCAGAGGCAACGTCAATGGTGACGCCCAGGAACTCGTCAACGTCTCCGACCTGACATACCTCGTCTCGTTCCTGTTCAGTAACGGCCCCCCTCCACCCTGTTTCGAGGAGGGCAACGTCAATGGTGACGCTCAGGAGTCCGTCAATGTGTCCGACCTGACATACCTTGTATCATACCTGTTCAGCGACGGACCGGAGCCTGCTGACTGCCCCTGAGCCATCTTCAGATTCGACAGAGATTCCGACCCAGAAGACACTTCGGCCCCGATCACTTCCGGGGCCGTCTTCGTTTCTGCCTACCATGCCATGAAAACCCGGAATTGACCTCCCGTGCTCATCACAACGTCGATCATCGTAGTCCATGTACAGGCCGGCCCGAATCAAGATGCCAGGATTGATATTGTGATCCCATTCACAAGCGGGCGCTCATATAATCCCATAATGAGTCCATATTCACACTCCCGACAACCACCGATTCCCTTCCTCTCACCCAGGTAGCAGCACTAAGCCGCATGTGAATCATGTCACAATCTGCCTGTGTCGGTGCCCCTTTCCCAAGACCGTTCATTCGCACAATTCTCGCCCTGGCTGCATCCTGCGAGTCGCTGAGCCACCCCTGAGAATGCCTTGCTCAGACCCCATTCATCAAGACGCTCCACTGGAGTCTGAGGCGCTATCGAATCGACCTCAGATTCCGCGAAGGGCGACAGGATGACCCTCCACACCGCGCCCGCTTCTTCGGGTGCTCGATTGAGTGGGCGTGTTAGACAAGCTGACAATATCTTATTGCTACCCACTATCGTATTCCAGGTATCTTGAGAAACTCCTTGACAATATTCGCCAGATTGTTATTTTGTTGGTGTCCAGGGAAAGTAGTTGTGTAGCAAGTCGCTTCTGCTTTGGAACTGACGCACCTTAGGTAACAGGATGATTTTCAGACTGTTACGTTGATTTTCCGCTCCTTTATCGGTTCTTACAGAGAGTTTGGAACCACAGGGGTTAAATACATCCTGCTGGTTTTAGTCTTCTCTCATATATCTTTCAACAGTCATCAGGACAACCTCTCGCCGGTCAGTGTTATGAGCGCTGGTGGCGGTGGGTGAGGCTGTCGCAGGTAAGGTGACTGTGGGGTTGTTCCGGGGCCCTGCCCGTCAAGTGGCGAACGTCGGATAATGTGGCTTTTGACTCCAAGCTGGGTATTGGATGAGAGAGCCCGGTAATGAGAGACCTTTAGTTCATAAAGGAGCATTCTAATGATGCAAAAAAGAACCATATATTCTTTGCTGCTGACCTCCTTTATACTGGTGTGTGCGTTTTCGTTCTCGGTGGCCCAGACGGTGGGCTTTCAGTCGAAGAATTCGCTTCGTTGCGATGACGGGGTACTGAATGTTACCGTTGATCCGGGGACGGACATCAGGGCGTTAGAGATTGTGTTTCAGGTTGAATCGACCAGTGGTGGAGCGTATTTCACCAATTTGGGTGTGACCTGGGATCCGTCTTTCACGGTCCTGACAAACCGGTATATTGACTTGTCTGGTGTGGATTACACTTCTCCGGACCTGGTTCGTGTGGCGGCGTTGTTAACCGACGCTTCAGACGCGTGCCTTCCGGCTGGTGTAACGACAGTGGCTCGGGTATCGTTCACGACGAATGACGTGTGCGCGGGCACGATAACGCTTTCGGGCGGCGTGTTCACCTGTCAGCCGGCACCGGGCTATACGATTGAAGCGCAGACGCAGTTTGTAGACTGCGCCAGCAATGATCTCGTGGCGGCAGCGGTGACGAATGGTGTCATCACGATAGTCAATCAGGCGCCCACTATGGAACCGATTGCAGACGCCGAGTTGTCGTGGACCCAGGTCTACCAGGGTCAGATTGAGGCAGATGATCTGGATCTGACCAATGGCTGTGAGGCGTTGACCTACAGCAAGGTAGACGGTCCGGCGACATTCACGGTGAACGCAAATACGGGAGCGATGACCTGGAATCCGACCGGAGCTGATGTGTGTGAGCACGAGGTGACGGTCCGCGTTGATGACCAGTGTGGTGGATTCAAAGAGCGTTCGTTCACGATTTGTGTGACCAACGAGGCTCCGGTTCTGACCTGTCCGACCGATACTGTCCGCGTCATTTGGGGCGAGACGGCGTCTGGTCAGGTGACAGGATTCGATCCTGACGGTGGTCCGTCAGCGCTGTCCTACAGCGTGGTTGGCATCAACCCGCCGGTTGGTACGCCGACGATCGATGCTGTGACCGGTCAGTGGCAGTGGCCGACGGTTGATGGCGACAACGCCTATATCGGCGGCTTCGAGCTGATGCTTGCGGTGACCGACGGGGCGAATATCTGTGATCCGTGTTCGCCTGAGAACGCCGACACCTGCAGTGTCTTTATCCATGTCATCCCGACCATGTCGGTTGTGATCGAGAAGACTCACAACAGTTTCCAGGGTCAGGCTGAGTGGGTATCGATCTACCTTGACAACAGCATCAATCCGGGCAACGAGCTTGGCGGTTATGACCTGCTGATTGACTATGATCAGTCGGCGCTGGTGTTTAACTTTGCCGAGCCGGGTCAGATGCTGACCGACTGTGGCTGGGAATACTTCACCTATCGTTACGGTGCCAACGGCAACTGTGGTGTTGGTCCGTGTCCGAATGGTATTATTCGTTTGAACGCCATAGCGGAGACGAACAACGGCGCCAATCATCCGTCCTGCTTCTTGTACGACGGCGTTGATGTTGTCAGCGGCGAGCTGGCGCGGTTGAACTTCCTGGTGACGAACGACTACACCTTTGAGTGTCAGTATGTGCCAATCCGCTGGATCTGGTATGACTGCGGAGACAACGCGTTTTCGAGCAAGACGGGTGACACGCTGTTTATTTCGCGTCACATCTACGAGTTCGAGGACACGCTGGGCCTGAACGACATTGCTGCTGATGAGCCGTTCCCGAGCTGGTTCGGTGCCAACAGCACCTGCGATGTTGCGATTGGCGACGGCAAGCCGGATCCGGAGCGGATCGTCGATTTCTGGAACGGTGGCATTGACATCGTTTGTAAGGACTCGATTGACGCGACGGGTGATATCAACCTGAACGAGATTGCCTATGAAATCGCGGACGCGGTGTTGTTCTCGAACTACTTCGTGTTCGGTCTGTCGGTCTTCCACATCAACCTGGAAGGTCAGATAGCGGCATCTGACGTGAACGGTGACGGTATCACGCTGAGTGTGGCCGACCTGGTCTACTTGATTCGTGTGATTCGTGGCGACGCCTTCCCGTACGTGAAGATAACGGGTACGGTGAACGCGAGCTACGTGCATACTCCGAGTGGTGTGCTGAGCGTGACGGATGGTGTCGAGATGGGCGGTATGCTGGCCATCTTCGATGGCAACGTGACGCCTGAGCTTCTTGCCGATGGCATGGAGCTGAAGTACAACTACGACGGTGAGAACACTCGCGTGCTGGTGTTCAGTCTCGAGGGCAACAGCTTCACCGGTGAGGTGCTCAAGGCCGACGGTGAGTTGACGTCGATCGAGCTGGCCAGTGCCGAGGGTCAGATGGTGAACGCCAGCCTGGTGCCGACACAGTACCGGCTGAACCAGAACTATCCGAACCCGTTCAACCCGACGACGACGATTACGTTCAGTGTCGAGGAGCGCAGTGACTACACGCTGACCATTTACAACATGACTGGTCAGACGGTTACGAGCTTCACGGGCACGGCGACTCCTGGTCAGCAGGAGACGATCGAGTGGAACGCTTCGAGCGTTGCCTCCGGCGTCTACTTCTATAAGCTGACTGCTGGTGCTTACTCCGACACCAAGAAGATGGTGCTGCTGAAGTAAGCTGCTGCTGTCGTGCGCTTCGTCACTGAAGCGTCAATAACGCCAAACGCCCGCCTGCCTGTCACAGGCGGGCGTTTGTGCACCTGCACCTGACTGCCGCCCCCCCCGATACACCCCACCACGCCCCCAACGGAACAAGGAAGGGCAAATGCAAAGAGGGCGTCGGACGGCACTCTCGTGTCCCCCCTGTGTACGCATCTACGCCCCTTGCGTCCTCGCTCTTCTGAACTTGTCGAGTATTTGATAGAGGCTGATGTAGGTAACGGGGATGAGGATAAGTGTGATGGCCGTGGAAACCAGCAGCCCCCCAATGACGGCCCGCGCCAGTGCCGCCTGGATCTCACCGCCGGTGCCGCCGCCGAAGGCGAGCGGTAGCATTCCCAGGATGGTGGTGCTGGAAGTCATGAGGATGGGTCGTAAGCGCAACCGTCCTGACTGGACGACGGCATCCGCAATACTCAGGTTGTGTTCGCGGCGCATGAGGTTGATGTAGTCAACCAGCACAATGGCATTATTCACCACGATACCAATCAGCATGATGATGCCCATCAGACTTTGCATGTTAAGGGTGGTCCCGGTCAGCAACAGAGTGGGAACAACGCCTATTATGGCCATCGGAACGGCCACCATGACAATCAGGGGATCTAAGAAACGCTCGAACTGCGCGGCCATGACCATGTAGATCAGTATCAAGGCCATGAGAATGGACAGCATGAAGTCCGACTGGGCCTTCTGCTGTTCTTCGTACTCACCTCCGAAGATCACGGAGAAGTCCTGCGGGAGGGGAAGACTGTATAGCTGATACTGCAGCTCGGCGACCACATTGCCAAGCGCCGCGCCGCTGACGAGATTGGCGGTTATGTAGGTGACGCGCTGGCCGTCGACTCGCTGAATCTCCATGGGGCTGCGTCTTCGCTCGGCAGAGACCACGGAGGAAACGGGCACGACCTGCCCGGCAGCCGTCCGCACCGAGACGTTTCGCAAGTCTAGAGTGCTGAGCCTGTCCTGAGGCTGAAGGCGAACGGTAATGGGATATTCCTCTCCTGCCTGTCGGAAGACACCGGCGCGGCCACCGCCGATGTTAGTTTGAATCACCTGGGCGATCTGGTTGACCGAGAGGCCCAGGTCGGCGATCTTCTCACGGTCGACAATCAGGTTCTGCTCGGGGCGACCTTCACGGCGGCTGATACGCACGTCGGCAACCTCCGGTACCTGTTCAATGATGGCCCGGATATCCTGGGCGAGTCGGTCGGCCATAGCGAGGTCGTACCCACGCAGTTCAATTTGCACCGCCTCGGCTCCGCCGGAGCCGAACAGCCGGCGCAGCATCCACAGACCAGACTGGGCACTGACCCGGACAGTGCCACCGGGGATCTTCCCGCTCAGGTGAGTGCGAATGCGGTCGGCCAGTTCAAAGCTGTTGATGGAACGTTCGTCGGCGTTGAGCAGGGCGATTTCAACCTCGGCATTGCCCGGACGGATCTGTATAGAGATGTGCTCCACCTGATCCATAGGGACAACTTCCCGAACCAGAGCTTCCATCTCCTGCAGATACTCGTTCATGACGGCGATATTGGTCCCCTGGGCCATCTCAAGATCAATGTCTATCTCGTTGGCGTCTGTTTGCGGCGCCAGCTCAACCGGGAGAAGCCGCCACAGGAACAGGGTTGTCAGCAGCAGGGTGCCGGCAATGGCGAAGACAGTCTTTCTGCGCCCAATGGCTTTGATAATGACCCGGGTGTAGTGCTCCTCGAGCACCTCAGTCCAGCGGGAGAATCGAGGCTGCCTCGGCGCGGAGGACGTCCCGTCTCCCTTTGCTTTGACTGACAGGTAACGACTGCCCAACATAGGCACCAACGATACAGCTATTAGCAGCGAGCAAAGCAGGGCGAACACGACGACCATTGCCAGCTCCTTGAAGAGCATTCCGGAAATGGTCTGCATGAAAACGACCGGCAGGAAGATCACAGAGGTCGTAAGGGTGGATGCCACTATGGCCCCGGTCACCTGTCTGGCGCCAATGAGCGAGCTGTCTTTCAGGGATCTTCCCTGTTCTCTGAGTCTGACGATGTTCTCGAGCACCACGATGGAGTTGTCCACGATAAGTCCAATCCCGAGGGCAAGACCGCCAAAACTCATCTGGTTGAGCGAGATGCCATTGAAGTAGAGGACACCGAACGTGGCGATGAGAGATATGGGAATCGACAGAGCAATGATGAATGTGGTCGATCCGTTTCGCAAGAAGACGTACAACACAAATATCGCCAGCAGTCCGCCCCACAGGGCGGAATGTTTCACGTTGTCGATAGCGCTCTGGATGAAGTCGCTCTGATCGATAATCATCACAAGATCAAGGTCGTCCCGTTCTCGGTCGATCTGCTCCATGACAGCCCGTGCAGCCTCGGCCACCGCCACCGTATTTGCTCCTGACTGTTTGCGAATACCCAGTCGGACCATCGGGCGGCCGTCGATTTGAACAAGGCGGTTGACGTCCTGGTATCCGTCAACCACTTCGGCGACATCGCCAACACGGATTGGCTTTCCATCGACGACAGTTATGATAGTAGCTGCGATCTGTTCGAGCGACTCAAACTCCCCATGGGTGCGAACGTACATGTCGGCTATTCCCTCGCGCATGTCGCCGGCAGGCAATCTGACATTCTCACGTCGGAGAGCTTCCTGTACGTCGGAGGCCGCGAGCCTGCTCGATGCGAGGCGATCGCGTTTCAGGCGGACCTGTATCTCGCGGTAGACACCTCCCCACACATCGACCGAACCGACCCCAGGAATCTGCTCGAAACGCTGAGATATCTCGCGTTCAAGGATGCGCGTCAATTCCTCCATGCTTCGAGTCGACTGAGCACCCAGAATGACAACGGGGAAGTTATCGGGATCAAACTTCCACAAACGCGGAGATTGCACCTCGGGCGGAAAGTCATTGCGGATGCGGTCGAGGGCGGCCCTGACGTCGTTGGCGGCGGCATCAATATCAGTGCCCTGGGTGAACTCCAGCATGACGCGGCTGGAACCCTCGGACGAACGGGAACGCACCTGCTTGATATTGGGTACGCTGGCAATAGCGTTCTCAATTCGGTCCGTGATGATTGTCTCGATCTCTTCAGGGCCAACATTGGGGTAACTTGTCCCGATGGACAGCATCGGGTACTCGATCGGTGGCAGCAGATCGACAGGGAGGAACCTGAAACCCATGATGCCTAACACGATGATTATCAGAAACACCATGGCGGTGGCGATGGGGCGCTCTACGGCTGTCTTGGTAATGCTCACGCTGTCACCGTTGCCAGTTACTTCTGAGGATTCAGATACCGGAGGGAATGCTGTCGCTTCCGGTGGCCTGTTGCTTCTTCATGATCGTTTCCAGCAAGTCCTCGCGTTGTATCGTCTGGAGATGCTCGATCCGGCTCCAGTCAACCGGGCGTACTCGTGCTTCACCCGACTGTCCGCCAAACAAATCCTGACCGATGGTAACGACCCAGTCACCCGGTTGAACGCCCCGGATGCCGGCGCTCATCCGCCCCTTGGCCAGTATCTCCACCGGCACGAACTCGAAAGCGATCGGTTCTGTCAGATATGCCTTCTCAGGGGATATCAGGGCGTCGTCCGAAATCTGGCCGGTTGTATCGCGGCAGATGTACACCCCGGTTGCGCCGGTGTGGGGGTTATCATAGAGTGCACTCAACGGCACCAGGGTGGCTGCTTCGCTCTCGCCATAGAAGATATCAGTGGCCACAAACATGCCGGATTTCAGGCGGCGTCCGGGATTGGCGATCTCGATCTCCGCGTCGGTACTGTGAGTAACCGGATGCAAAAATGGTGAGATGCGCGAGAGCGACGCGGTGAGTGCTTCTCCCGTCGACAAGGCGGATGACCGGATTTCGACACGCTGGCCGGGTTCGATGTAGTTGAGCATGCGGTCGGTGAGAATGACTTCGATTCGGACGCTGTCAAGTTGTCCCAGGGTGAACAGCCGAGTTCCGGGGTTCACCGTCATGCCCACCTCCGCATCGCGATTTCCGACAGTTCCGGCAACCGGTGCCCTGATCAGGGTCTGAGCCAGCACCTGCTCCTGCTCGGCAACATTCGCCAGCGCCTGTTGGACCCGGGCGCGGGCAAGATCAACGTCTGCCTCGGCTGCCACGGCCCTTGTCTCAATCGCCTCCAGCTCGGCCCGGTTTACCAGCCCCTGGTCTGCCAGTGATTTGGTTCGCTGCAACTCGGAGGTGATTTCGGCCAGTCTGGCGTCGGCCTGTCGCGCCTGTGCCTGCGCTATCTGATGTGCCGCTCGGGCGTGGTTGAGCCGTTCCTGGAACTCGCGATCACGAAGCTGAACCAGTGGTTGTTCCCGGTTGACCTCGTCGCCGTTTTTGACATGGACCGCCATGACAACGGCAGAGATCTCCGGGTAAATCTCGATCTGATTCGTAGCCTTGACTACCCCGCTGAGCCTCTCCATAAGGGGTAATGAGCCATGAGTGGCCTGGACCGCCTCCACGGCGGGTATGAGTCGCTCGCGATTGTGACCGGCGTTCTGCGGGTCACCTGAGCAGCCAGTCAGCAGAAGAAGTGCAAGCACCGACGAGAGCGAGTTGCGGATAGGTGCTGCCATCACGGGGAGTATCGGATGCCTTTCCGTTTTCTGTGTGCAGTCCTCGCCCGTGAATCGCCTTCACGGCCGGCGTTGATAATGCAGCTCGTGGACCGACGCTTAGTAGTCCATCTTATACAGGCGACCACCTGGACAGGTTCCACAGATCGGTATCTTAGCACATGCTCCCCGGCCCGTCCAGCGATAATTAGATATTCTGATCGTCGTCCTGGGCAAATAGAGGCATTCTCGATCTGACGAGAACCCGGAATATGAGCCGCTTTTCCGCTGACCTCGGGGTCTCATTCAGATGCGCACCGTGGACCTACTCGGTGTTCTCCGGGTAGGGGGCCGACAACTCGTTGAGTACCGCAACGATACGTTCGACCTGGAAGGGTTTCTCAAGGATAGCGTCGGCACGACTGGCTGGCTTGGTTGGATCCATCGGAGAGTCAGCCAGAAAGGCCGTGATGAGTACCACCGGCAATTCCGGGCGAGTCTGCTTCAACGTGTCGAGCAACTCCAGTCCTGACATCCCGGGCATTCGAATGTCAGTAATGACGGCGTCGACATCACCTTTGTTCAACTCATCGAGTGCCTGCCGACCGCTCGACACACCCAGTGGCGTGAAACCGTTGATCCGCAGGGCATCGGTAAGCATCTCAAGAAACAAATCGTCATCGTCGACAACCATCACTTTGCGGATCTGTCGATCGGAAACTGCGGCTGATGAGGCCAGCGTCTTCTGAATCAACTCCTCCATGTGGGATATGCGAAATGGTTTGGCAAGTACGCCATCCGCGGAGGAGTGACCCACAACCTCCGGCGAGGCCACGCCGGTGATGAAGAGCACGGGCATTTGAGGGAAGTAACGCTTGACGCGCTTCAGGAGGCTCAGACCATCCATGCCGGGCATCCTTATATCAGTGATCATCATGTCGAATGATGTCCGGCTCAGGGCTTCCAGGGCCTCGGCTCCGTCGGCCACTCCGGTCGTGTCATAGCCAATACTTCGCAGGGTGTCGACCAGGAGATCTAACAACAGCGGGTCGTCGTCGACCACCAGAATGGCGGCCCGGGATGTGTCGGAGTTCATTGTCATGATCTGATGAGTTTCAGTATCTCGTCGGTCTTCTCCCTCAGCAGCTCCCTCGAGTCAGCTTCGACATTCAGGCGCAGAAGCGGCTCGGTGTTTGACGGGCGCAGATTGAACCAGAAATCGGGATAGCCGACAGTCAGCCCGTCGATTCGGTCCTGCTCGCCGTCGCTGAAGGTGCTGGCCACCTTCTCAATGACCGCCTGCTGGTCGTTCACACGGCTGTTGATCTCACCGGAACGAAAATAAGGATCGATCTCACTGACCATCTCATCGAGCAACTTGCCCTCTGAAGAGATCAATTCCAGACAGACCAGAAAGGCGATCAACCCGGAGTCGGCAAACCAGTTATCGCGGAAGTAGAAATGTCCCGAATGCTCGCCGCCGAAGATGGCATTGTGTTTCTTCATGAGCGGCTTGATGAGTGCGTGCCCGACACGGGTGCGCACCGCCTTGCCCCCCATGCGCTCCACAAGCTCCGGGACGGCTCGTGAACAGATCAGATTGTACAGAATCGTCTCGCCGGGATGCTTCGCGAGCAGTGATTTGGCCACCAGAGCCGTGACGATATCACCGCCAAGCTGCCGGCCCTGTCGATCAATGAGGAACATGCGGTCAGCATCGCCATCAAACGCCGCCCCGAAATCGGCCTTTGTCTCACGAATCTTCGCTATCAAATCCTCAAGATTCTCCAATTCAATGGGGGAGGCCGGGTGATTGGGGAAGGAGCCATCAAGCTCGAAATACAATGGCGTGTAATCGATGGGCAGGCGCTCGAGCACCGGCGGCAATGTCGCCCCGGCCATCCCGTTGCCGGCGTCAATGACCACTTTGTAAGGCTTGACCCTGGAGACGTCAATGAACGACAGGCAGTGCTCGGTGTAGTCGCGCGTAATGTCCTTGCGGACGACAACGCCCTTCTTGGGCGCTCTGTCGTATCCGCTGTCACTTTGGATGTATTCCCGCACCTGGGCCAGCCCTTCTTTCCCGGAGAGCGGTTCGGCGTTACGCTTGCAGACCTTGAATCCATTGTATTGCTTTGGGTTATGACTTGCGGTGATCATGACGCCGGCATCGTAGGCAAACTTGCCCACCGCAAAATACAAACCATCGGTGCTGATCAGACCAAGATCGACCACATCGACACCACAGTCGTTGATACCTTTGGCTAAACCGTCGAGCAGGTCCTCAGAGGACTCGCGCATATCACGCCCGACAGCGATAGCCTGTGGCTTGAGATAGTTCGCCAGGGCGTAGCCGATTTTGTAGGCGATGTCCTTGTTGATCTGATCCGGCACCGTCCCGCGGATATCGTAGGCTTTGAAAATCGATGTATCTATGCTCATGATTGGCCCTTTATGCTGACAGATTTGCACCCAAGATAGCCGACCGCCGCCTGTCGGTCAACGCCTTTGTGATTCACACCGATCCCCCTTCGACTTGCCTGCCGGTCACAACTTCACAGTATCTGGAAATGACAGAAAAGCGTAGGAGCAGATTAGATATGTCGTATATTATATAGTGTCAACTGATCAAAACGCAGCTTTGCCCATCAACCAGGAGAATCACGAACAACCCGGGTCACCCGTCGGTAACAGCGATCCAACGGAGCGAAGAGCCAGTGCCAACCGGGTCGGAGGCCTGCATGACAAATAACACAGCCGCGCTCCTGCTGGCTTTCGCAACGGGCGTTTTCGCTCTGCTATCCATGGCCCCGATGTCTCATGCGCTTGTGTACGTCAACATGCTCTACGATGAACAGAGCAGTACATTCTACTTAGGCGACTTGGTCGTCGAGGGTCAGACACTGTGTTTCGACCGCGATTATCAGAATCTCTATGGTGAGGTCAATGGCCTCGATCCGGGACCACCGTTTATACCCAAGCCTCGGTGGAGGCCCTGAATACGTACAATCCTGATGGATCCGTTGCCCAACAGGGGAGTATCATCTTTGAATCTGGCGGACTGGCAGGTTTCACCGAGCAGTTCACCGTCATCGTGCAACCCGCCTTTGTCGGCAACACTGTGATCAGCGGCAACAGCGGCGTAAGTTTTATCGGCAACCCGCTTGATCCAATCACGCTCGACGGTGTATACATTGTTCGCTCCGGCTTCCACAATGGATCCGACCCGCGAACCAACCCTCCCTATAGCAGCGTCTGGGCAAACACCGTATTCCGAGGCGTGCACTCACCACAACACTCCAACGGTATCCCTCTGGAGATCAGAGGGGGCAACACCACTGTGGAGAACTGCACCTTTGCCACCTCGGATCCGGACTTCGCGACATGTATGACCATATCCGATCTTAACTGGGTGGACGGCATCCACTCTCCGTTCTGGCATCTGGTCTTCCGCAATTGCCGTTTCGAAGCTATCAACGCGTCGCTTACGAATGCTGTTGATGTGCGGTATCAAAGCAGCCTCACCATCGAGAACTGCCATTTCGAAGACATAGCCATGAGTGCGACCGACATGTCTTCACTCATGGAAATAAGAGATTGTGGCATTGCCTCCATTCGGCACAACACGGCTCGGGACAACGTGATCTCGGCGCTTCGGACACTGGATTGCTGGGCCACCACTGACAGCCGCATCAGGACCAACGACTCTCTGCCGCTAGTATCCACGAACATCTACATCTATGAAGACAGCAGCCTGACAATTGAACCGGGTTCCGTGCTCAAGTTCTATGACTTTCAGAGCGGATTGGTGGTGCACGGCGACCTGGCGGTCGACAGCGCCGTCCTGACCGGCTACCGTGACGATCAGTTCGGTGGCGACACTGATTACGCACCGGAACCGGCCAGTCTTTGGCCGTCCTGGAATACCGGGGGCAGTTGCGGGATCTACGTGGACGCTACCGGCAGTGCCACCATCACCAGTTCGAGAGTGAGATACGCTCAGGGCGGAATCCGAGTGTTCAACGATATCACGTTAGACAATTGCGTTTTGGAAAGATGCTCTCACCACGGACTGTGGCTCAATGGCGAGTCAGTCAACGAGTATCGGATATCCAATACCACTATTCGTGACGTGAGCGGTACTGCCATCTCCTTCCGAAGCCTGTCCAGCCATTCGCAACTACTGGAACTGAGCAATGTCAGCCTCCTGTCCAATCAGGGGACGGGACTGGAAATCTTCGACATCGGTACCCAGCCGACAGAGGTTGTGGTGGCTAACTGCCGGATTGTCGGCAATCAGTGGTTCGGCATCTCGTTTCCTGTCAAACCTTCGCTGGTCAACATGTCGATTCTCAATAGCGTTGTTGCCGGCAACTGGAACACCGGTATCGTCGGCACAGGCTCTCTGGGAGATACTGCCGCCATTACGATAGCTGGCAATGTGGTGTTCGGGAACGGTCAGCCGAGCCGGCCCGCCGACGGGATAGACATCGGGTCGGGCAGGCCGAGCGTGGTGTGCAATACGGTCGGATACAACCGGGGGCGTGGGTTGAACATTCCGTCAACGTGCAACCTTGCGGGTGCCGTTACCACCAACAACATCTTCTTTTGCAATCGCGGACACGGTCTGTTCGAGGGAACTGCCGAGGAAGCTCTGTTTGCCGCTAATGCCTTCTGGGGGAACACCGATGGCGCGTTGATCTATCGGGGACCTGATGGCTGGCTGTATTCGATCGCCGAGGTACAGGCGCTTGGCGGGGACTACGCCACCAACATCGAGATCAATCCGGGCTTTGTCCCGGAGATCACCGGCGAAGTTGGTGGGTTTCGTTATGACCATGCTGCCAGATTGTCGATCCTGCACGATCCACTGGCCGACTTCGCTGAAACCACACTGGCCGACCGCTTCATCTGTCCGGACACGGCCTATCCCCAGTGGTTTCAGATTTCACATGTCGCCTCTGACTCCCTGTTCATTTATGGCGATATCTCTGACTACACCACTGTCGGACATGGTTACCGGATTTTCGACTTCCATCTGTCAGCCGCTTCACCATTGATCGATGCCGGACACTCCGGGAGTATCCTGACGTTGTATGATATCGACGGGGATATGCGTCTGATAGACGGTAACGAAAGCGGAGTGGCACAGGTCGATATCGGTGCCGATGAGTTCGCACCGGAGGGTGGCTCCGGACCAGCGATCCGCATCACTACTCCGGTAGGAGCCGAGGTGCTCCTTGAGGGAGATGTGACCGACATATCCTGGCAGAGCGACCTTGTCTCACACGTCAATATTCTCTACAGCGGTTTCTACAGCTCGGAGTACACCCTCTGGGACACTGTGATTGCCGGTGTGGATGCCACTGACCGCAGCTATATGTGGACGGTACCATATGATCTAACCATGGGAGCAGTTATCCGCATCGAGGATTCGTCGGATTCGAGCGTTCATGCACTATCGCAACCGTTCATCGTGAAGGAATACGTACTGACGCGCAAGGGGACCGAAAGCCTGCTGATCCGTTACTGGCCACAGTATGACAGTTGGAGATTTGGCAACGATTCGGCCACCATGTGGCCGGAATCATGGTATGCGCAATTTGACTATGTAAGTGGGGTGGATCCTTTCACCGGTAGTACTTACCCGTTATTCTTCAGTAATGCGTTGTTCTACAATGCCAGATCATCGGACTTCCCCTCCTGGCCAACCTTTGTCGGCGCCTTCGGCTCGGAGCAGTGCTACATGGATTCTCCGCAGGGGCCCTTGTACAGAGTTTCTGCTCTGAATCTGTGGAGCGACATCAAAAACGAGTGGAACGGCTCATGTTTCGGATTCGGTGCAAGCTCACCGCTCGCCTTCTTCGATTCGGCAGCTTTGCTTATGGCATATCCTGAAGTCGGTGCCTTTGGCGATCTTCATGACCTCGATACGTCAGCAGCCCGAAGGGAGGCAATCAACCAGCTGTGTGTACATCAATATGGCATCGAGCATCGGCAGCATCAATTCGCGCATTTCAGAGATACACCCCGACAGACGCTTGCCGGACTGATCGAGATGACCGGCGATAACTTCACCGATGGCCGCATGCTGGCCATCGGTCTGCCGGGACCGAATGGCGGGGGCCATGTCGTGAACCCCTATCGGCTCGCGAGGGACAGCACTCGGCCCGGAAGGTACCTTGTCTTCATTTACGACAGCAACAATCCTGTCCCTGATACACCGGCTGCCGAGGACACCCTTGTTATCGACTCAACCGATAACACATGGTTCTACAGCGCTTTCCCAAACTGGACTGGTCCCAATGCCTTCTGTTTCCTTATGGATTCGTCAGCGTCCTATCTGAGGACGCCAACTGTGTCCTCAGGTGCGTCATCAGGCTCTCGCTCGCAACTCAATGCAGGCAGGACAGATCACATCCGGATTAGTTCCAAAGGACTCACCAGACTGCTCATACTCGATGATGCTGGCAACATGACCGGTTATGACGGGGTGTCATTCAACAACGACATTCCCGACGCCACTCCGATAATGGCGTTAACCGGGAGAATGTCCTTCCCCAGAACCTTCGTACTGCCCGCCGGGGCTTATACGATTGATGCCGGCTCCGCTGACCACACTACGACTTCGCTTTCCGTGTGGGACGGATCGCTGGTCTATCGCTGTTCCAGAACGGATGTCGGTCCGGACCAGACTGACCGGCTGAACTACGACTCATCACTGGTGGTAGTGAACTCCGACGACGCTGCCAAAGTGTTCCAACTGGCATGCGCCATCGTTGAGCCGGCCATAGAGCGGCAGTACGTGATCAAGGAGCTGTCACTGGGGCATCAAGAGAGTCTTGAGCTTCTGACCACGGATGGTCAGTCACTCGACATACTCAATCGGGGCGGCGGCAAAGTGTGCGCCCTGGAGCTGTGGTCAGTAGCGTCCTCAGGGGGCACGATCGTTCAGGCCAACAACGTGATTCTCCCCTCAGGAGCGCTTATCACTGTGGTCCCGAACTGGGCTGAACCAGGCCTCAGTGACACCAGACTGCTCATTGATTACGATGTTGACGGCTCCTATGATGACACGCTGTTGCTGGATATTGCGACCTTCATTGATGAGCACAATATCCTGCCGAACCAGTTCGGACTGTCCCAGAACTACCCCAACCCGTTCAACCCGGCGACGACTATCGAGTACAGCCTGCCAGGACGAAGCCGCGTGAACCTCTCCGTCTACAACGTCATGGGGCAACTGGTCCAGACCCTGATCAACGGCGAGCAGTCGGCCGGATCATACAAGATCGAGTGGGATGGAACAGCCATGAGCGGTTCTCGCGCTGCGACAGGCGTCTACTTCTATCGACTCCAAGCCGGAGAACACGTTGAGACAAGGAAGATGCTGCTGCTGAGGTAGAAGACCGCTCACCATCGATTGCTCGGCGGGAGACGGTCTGCCGTGCTCATCTGCAACCCGCTTCGCGCCACTGGCTAAGCGCAGCCGCGGCCAGACACGCGAACCAGAATTCCTCCGCCCGACAGCGCTTCAGAAGATTAACGCCAGCATCAATGAACTAATGCGCCGTGCTGATGTTATTGCTAAAATCAGACAACGCGCAACAAGATCACGGGCCGTCCGGGCGTCTGCCGGGGCGGCACCATATACAGGGTAGTCACATGAGCAGCAAGGACAGGACGTTCGCCAAGTCACAGCACAACCACTCAGCGCGCACATCATCCCCCGGCAGCTTCTGGTGCGAGGACCTCACTGAGGCTATTGGAAACACACCCATCGTGAAACTGCGTCATCTGCCCGCCAAGTGGGGGGTGGAATCCGAGATCATGGTCAAACTGGAGTTTCTTAACCCCACTGGTTCAGTGAAGGATCGTATGGCCGTCTATCTGCTCAGGCAGGCCGTCGCCCGCGGCGAACTCAACCCCGGCGGGACCATCGTCGAGGCCACCTCGGGCAACACCGGCGCCGCCGTGGCTATGTTCGCTGCCGCTCACGGCTACAAGGCCATCCTGACCATCCCGGACAAGATGTCAAAGGAAAAGGTCGACACGCTCAGAGCCTATGGCGCCGAGGTCCATATCTGTCCCACCGCGGTCAAACCCGATTCGCCGGAGAGCTACTACGAGACTGCGAAACGTCTGCAGCGTGAAACCCCCAACTCCTACTTCGTGGGGCAGTACTTCAATAAGGACAACATTGAGGCCCACTACCACACTACCGGCCCGGAGATATGGTGCCAGACCGGCGGCGAATTCGATATTCTGGTGGCCGGAGTCGGCACCGGCGGCACCATGTCCGGTACCGCCAAATACATCAAGGAGCAGAACCCCGCCATCCAGACTGTTGCCTGCGACCCGGAGGGGTCGGTATTCTACAACTACCACAAGGACAAGACCACAGTCGAGCCTCACCCGTATCTGGTAGAGGGGATCGGCGATGATTTCCTCTGTCCGACACTCGATTTCTCGGTCATCGACATCATGTATCAGGTCACCGACAAGGAGTGTTTCGACATGGCCCGCGAGTTGGCCCTTACGGAGGGTATACTCGGCGGCGGCTCCTCCGGGGCGGCTGTCCTGACCGCACTCCGTCATGCCCGCACACTGAAAGACCCCAAACGAATTGTTGCCATTCTTCCGGACAATGGCACCAAATACATCAGCAAGATCTACAACGACCAGTGGATGAAAGACAAAGGCCTGCTCTGAGCGGAGAAGATATGGACGATCACATTAAAAAGACACGATTCGAAACGCGCGCCATCCACGGTCCCAAAGTGCCCGAGGACGGCACCCGGTCGGTCACTACGCCGATCTACCCCAGTTCCACCTATGGCGTCCAATACCCCGGCGACGAATCCGGCTATGTCTATTCCCGCTGGTCCAACCCGACCCGCAAGGCATTGGAAGACACCCTCGCCTCGCTGGAGGGCGGCTCGCACGCCTACGCCTTCTCCTCCGGGCTGGCCGCCCTGAATGCCGTGCTGACTCTGCTGAAATCGGGGGACCATGTCGTTGCGGTTGATGATCTCTACGGCGGTACCGTGCGCCAATTCGAGAGAATCGCGCGCAATTTTGGGCTCGATTTCACCTATGTCGATGGCCGTCAGAGCGACAACTTTGAGAAAGTCATAAAACCCAACACCCGTCTGTTCTGGGCGGAAACCCCGACCAACCCCTTGTTACACCTGGTCGACATCGAGCGCGTAGCAGCCATTGCCCGAAAGCGCAACATTCTGCTGGGCGTCGATAACACCTTCGCCACACCGTACATCCAGCAGCCGCTGGCGCTTGGCGCCGATATCGTCCTGCACTCGGCCAGTAAGTACCTTGGCGGTCACTGTGATGTCATCGCCGGCGCTCTTGTGGTCAATGATCCCGTGTTGGCCGAGAAGCTGTATTTCGCCCAGTACGCAGTCGGCGCTCACCTTAACCCGTTCGAGTCGTGGCTGATGCTCCGCGGCATCAAGACCCTGCACCTTCGCATGGAGCGCCACTCCGTCAACTCCATGAAGATTGTCGAGTTTCTGGAGACAGTCGACCTGGTTGACCGGATTTACTACCCGGGACAGGATGGTAAACCCGTGCCTAACAAGATGATCATGCCCGGCGGCATGGTGTCCTTTACACTGAAGGCTGATTTCGAGGCCGTCAGGAAGTTCTGTACGGCCACAAGAGTCTTCGTGCTGGCCGAGTCGCTGGGCGGAGTGGAGTCCCTGATCAATCACCCGGCCTCCATGACCCATGCCTCGATCCCGAAAGAGGAGCGTGAAAGGCGCGGTATCACAGACAGTCTGGTGCGGTTGTCGGTGGGGGTGGAGCATGTCGATGACCTGTTGATCGACCTTCGCCATGCCCTGACAGTCCTGCGCGGTCAGGAGAGGGAGAGTATATGACAACTGCCTTGCACTCTCCTCCACGTGCGGCTTTTTTCGGTTGATTTGCCATGGAAAGTGTACCACATTCAGGCAATGCGAATCCCGTACCGAGAGAGTGGATGCGCTCTCAATGGTGCCCCCACTCGCCATTCCTAACTGTCAACCCTATCCTTTCGCTCTGTCCACTAAACCGGGGAAAGGTCAGCATTGCGGTCAATCAAATCAGTGGGTATGATCCTATTGCGAACTACCAGTTCATCCTGCTCTCTCGCCCCCAGCATCACACCCAATGGGTGGCGTATCGCATCGGCTCCCCTTGGATCAATCTCGTCCCTTAGAATGTAACCAATCGTCGTACAGAGCAGTCTAACGATTGATGCGGCATCTGTGTGATACGGGGGAGTCGGCAGCGGCGCCTGAGTGCGTCCTGAGCCGCCCTCTGGAACCTCCCGTGCTGCCTTCGCCGCTCAGCGGCGGATGTTCTTCACCTCATACCTGATCACACCCGCAGGCACCTGTACCTCGACAATCTCGCCGATCTCCTTGCCCAGCAGTGCCTGGCCAATTGGCGAGTGCACCGAGATGACATCGTTGTCGACATCGGTCTCATCGGGTGGGGCCAGCGTGTATTCTATCTCCTCGCCGTCTTCCAGATCCCTGACCAGCACCTTGGCGAACAGGTAGGCCTTGTCCGTCGGAAGATCATCGGCGCTCACGGTCTGTGCCTTGGTCAGCTTGAACTCAAGCTCGGCGATTTTGCGCTCCAGATGCACCTGTGCTTCCTTGGCCGCGTGGTACTCGGCGTTTTCGGACAGATCGCCCATTTCGCGCGTGCGCTTGATTTCGGCGACTATCTTGGGCCGCTCGGTGTACTTCAGGCGCTTGAGTTCTTCCTGGAGTTTCCGACGGCCCTCTTTGCTGAGAATAATCTGGTCACTCATAATGGTTCAATATACAGACCTGTTTACTATTTTGCAATACGGACCCGCCACATACCGCAGCCGGAACCTGCCCGGGTCCGTCAGCAACTACTCTGCTGTCCATGTAGGTACAGAGGTCGGATCGACTCGGTCGTTTCGGCGGTACCGGTGACCGTCCAGAGGATGCAGAGTTATTGGGTCGACATAGGCAACATTCTGTGGCATCGACATGCGATTTTTCTTGACGCTGCAACCATGGTCTGCCTAAACTTGGGTCAACTGGTGGTTGCATAAACCGGCGTCTCCGCAGCGCCAACGAGAAGGGTAACGCCGTCGTGGATATTGAGCTGCTCTCCCGTCTTCAATTCGCGTTCACAATCGGGTTCCATTACCTTTTTCCACCATTGAGTATCGGCCTGGGGCTGTTTCTGGTGATCATGGAAGGAACGTATCTGCGCACCGGCAACCGGTTGTATCACAATATGACCCGTTTCTGGGTGAAGATCTTCGGGCTGATCTTCGCCCTCGGGGTTGCCAGCGGCATCGTGATGGAATTCCAGTTCGGCACGAACTGGTCCACGTACTCGCGGTATGTCGGCGATGTGTTCGGCAGCGCCCTCGCGGCGGAGGGGATCTTCGCGTTCTTCCTGGAGTCCGGTTTTCTGGCGATCCTGCTGTTCGGCTGGGATAAGGTCAAGCCGGTTACCCACTTCGTGGCGACCATTCTGGTGGCGTTCGGTGCGCATTTCTCGGCGATCTGGATTGTGGTGGCCAACTCCTGGCAGCAGACACCGGCGGGCTTTCGCCTTGTTGAAACGCCCAACGGTGTCAGGGCGGAAATCACCGACTTCTGGCAGGTAGTGTTCAACCCCTCCTTTCTGGACCGCATAAGTCATGTGTTCATGGGCTGCTGGCAGGCGGCGGCGTTCTTCGTGTTGAGCGTCAGCGCGTATTACCTTCTTCGTGGCAAGCACACCGAATTCGCCAAAACATCCATGAAGATCGCGGTTGTGATCGCCGTCGTGGCCTCGCTTGGTCAACTGGTGACTGGTCACATTTCAGCAGAGACCCTGGCCGAAACACAGCCGGCCAAACTGGCGGCCATGGAAGGACACTATGCCGTCAGCGCACCCGCAGGTGCGTACATTCTGGGCTGGGTCGACGACAAGGGTGAGAAAGTCAGCGGCATCGAGATCCCGGGGTTGCTCAGCTGGTTGCTGTACAGGGACTGGGAGGCACCGGTGACGGGGCTGGGAGCCTTCGATAAGGAAGACCGGCCACCGGTCAATATTGTTTTCCAGAGCTATCATCTGATGGTAATGATTGGTTTCGCACTGATTGCCCTGTCGATTATCGGCCTGATAACGTGGCTGACCGGTGCGCTGTTCAAGGCGCGATGGCTGCTGTGGGTGATGGTGTTCTCGGTGTTGCTGCCCCAGATCGCCAATCAGGTGGGCTGGATAACAGCAGAGGTGGGCCGTCAGCCATGGGTCGTCTACGGCCTCCTGAGAACAAAGGATGCTCTGTCCGTCTCGGTCGGCGCAGGCGAAGTGTGGACGTCACTGATACTGTTTGTGCTGATATACACGCTGCTGTTCGCCCTGTTCATCTACCTGCTTAACGAGAAAATCCAGCATGGCCCCGTGTTTGATACGGCCAAATCATCGGGGGGGAAGTCCTGATGGAATTCACGCTTGATCTTAATAGTATCTGGTTTATCCTCGTTGGAGTGCTGTTCGCCGGCTATGCCATTCTCGATGGCTTCGATCTGGGAGTCGGCGCGCTGCATCTGTTCGTCAAATCCGACCATGACCGCCGTGTCCTGCTCAACTCGATCGGCCCGGTCTGGGACGGCAACGAGGTGTGGCTGGTCACCGGCGGCGGCGCTCTGTTCGCGGCCTTCCCGGAGGTCTATGCGACATCGTTTTCGGGTTTCTACCTTGCCATGATGCTGCTTCTGGTAGGGTTGATCTTCAGGGCGGTGGCGATTGATTTCCGCAGCAAACGGCAAAATCCCACCTGGCGCCATTTCTGGGATATCAGCTTCAGTGTCTCCAGTGTCCTGGCCTCGCTGCTGATCGGGGTAGCGCTTGGGAATATCGCCTGGGGGATCCCGCTCGATGCTGCCGGCGAGTTCGTTGGTTCGTTTATCGGGCTGCTGCACCCCTACGCTATCCTGGTGGGGATTACGACTGTGTCGTTGTTTGTAATGCACGGTGCCATCTACCTGGTGATGAAGACCGAGGGAGAGCTTCATGACCGGATTCGCGGCTGGATCAACAGGACCATTATTGTTTTCATCGTCTGTTACGTGCTTACCACCATGGCCACGCTCATATTCTTGCCGCATATGGCCGAGAACCTGAAGGCCTCGCCGTGGCTGTTCGTCGTGCCGCTGCTCAATGCCCTGGCAATCGCCAATATACCAAGGGAGATTCACCACGGGCGCGATTTCCGGGCGTTTCTGTCGTCCTGTGCGTCGATGGCCGCGCTGCTGACCTTGTTCGGCATCGGCATGTATCCAAACCTGATACTGTCCAAGCCGGCGTTGGCTAACAGCCTGACGATATACAATGCCGCCTCCTCGGATAAGACTCTGGGAATCATGCTGACCATGGCAATCCTCGGGATGCCGATGGTAATTGCATATACTGCAAGTATTTACTGGATCTTCCGAGGCAAAGTAAAACTCGACGACAGCAGCTACTGATCTCTGTCATTGATTTCTTGACAAATCCTCAACAGGGCCGGCCTGACCGCCGGCCCTTTCTTGTGATACCTAAGCTCGTTTAGGGCGCAATCCGGTCTCCTCTTCCGGTTTCCTTGTTTGTCAAAGCAACCAAGTGAATACTAAGCCCGTCGGAACGGCGCCAGGCGGCGTAAGTGATTGTTATATTGCGACTTACGTCAGAAGACGGTCTCGGTGGACGACTAATTTGGAATAGTATCAACAAATAATAGACAACGTGGGAACAATATCGCTCACTTGGCTGGTTATATTAGACAAATGGAAACAAAAGAATCAACAATCGGAACTCAAAACAAGGAGAAACGAGATGCGTGGAGTAGATGTAACCGTAGCTATGCTGCTGATAGTCGGCGGCTTGAACTGGGGCCTCGTTGGCCTGTTCAATTTCGATCTGGTCGCCACCATTTTCGGCGAGATGAGCCTGCTCAGCCGCATAGTCTACATCCTGGTCGGTCTCTCTGCGGCTTACCAGGGTCTTGGCTGGAAAGCCATCCAGCGCCGTTGGGGCCTTGCCGGCCAGACGGCCTGACAGTGACGAAACCGTGTTTTACCGCGACTGCAACATCTGATGGACAAACCAAAACTGTGCCGGTAAAGCCAGGTCTTTGCTCACAAAGGGCGGTCGAATGAGGCCGCCCTTTCTTCAGAAAACCAAACGCGATTGCAGTGAAACTTGCATAAGGGATTAAAGGAGACTCAAACCATGTTGAAGAAAACCAGAAATCTGTTGATGGCCGTGTTGGCTATGGCTGCCTTGACGATTGTCGGCTGCAGCGATGATGACGATAATGGCCTGAATTCACAGCCGACCAGCCGCGTGATGGTCGTGCATGCCTCACCTGACGCTCCCGGTGTCGACATTCTTGTCGACGGCAGCACGGCGGTGTCCGGGTTGCTGTTTGCCCAGAGCACGGGCTACGTTCCGCTGAATGCCGGTGATCGCCTCGTTAAGGTGCGGGCCGTACCGACCGGTGACACTGTCATCTCCGCGACACTGCCCTTACTGGCAGGTAGAGACTACACAGTCTTCGCCATCAATTCCGTTGCCAATATCGAAGCGTTGGTGCTCGAGGATAACCTGAGCACGCCAGCGGCCGGCAAGGCTCATGTGCGCTTTGTGCACCTCAGCCCGAACGCCCCTGCGGTCGATGTGGCAGTCACTGGTGGCGGGGTTCTTTTCGGTGATGCGACCTTCCGCGAGGTGCAGGGCTTCGCGCCCGTCGATGCGGGCACGTACAATCTGGAAGTGCGTTTGGCCGGGCAGTCAACGGTTGTGCTGCCTCTGCCGGGAATCACTCTCAGTGCGGGAACGATCTACACCGTCTACGCCAAGGGATTCGTGGGCGGCACCGGCAGCCAGGCGCTCGGTGCTGAGATCATCGTAAACAACTAACACCACGCAGTCGCGTTTGTCCCTACTACGCGCGTAGATGCAAGAAGCCGGTTCCGACGGGAACCGGCTTTTTGTATGCCAAAACGCAGAACGCAGAGCACAGTGCCGCTATATGATACTCTGGCGGCCTCTCCTTCGGATGACGTCCCGCAACCCGAGATCCTCACCCTCAATGTGCTCGATGAGCCACTGGCGGAAGAAGCCCAACAGCTCAAGCGGCCCGACATCTTCGCCAGACCTCAGCCGAATCAGCAGCCGTTGCACATCCCGAATAAGGGCATGGTGCTTCTTCCGGTGCTCCTTCAAACCCGGCCAGCCCAATTCTTCCATCACCCGCTCTTCGTCGGCGAAGTGGGTCTGGGTGTATTCGACGATACCGATGATCCCCCGCCGAACGCCCTCGGTCACCTGCCCCCGTGCCAACGCATCATGCAGGTCATTTATCATCTCGATCAATCGTTTGTGCTGACTGTCAATCAACTCGTGACCGAGACCATAGGCTTCATCGGACCAGGTTACTATTCCCACTGCGAAATCCTGCTTCTTAAGGTGCCACTGTTCAACCCATCAACTCGTCGGCTGACGCAAACCCAACTTTGGCTGTCTGCTGCCGCCCTTTGTCAGTTGTATCGGCAGAATCTGACTCGCGGCAAGCAATCAGGGCAAAGGGTTGACCGCACGGAAGCCGAGTGCTCAGGAAGTGCGCATGAGATGTCAGCCCCGCTCGGTTTCTCTTCTGGAACCATTGAAGCTACCTTGCAGGAGCGCGTTAACGTCAACCGGTCACAGCAAGAATTTCGACCATGAATCCTGAATCCGCCATTCAGTGCCTTTCGAACCTGCTGTAAGGGGAACGGCGAACTCGAATATAGGCACTGGTGTCAGGAATGAGCGGTTAGTGGCGACGCTTTGATTGCTCTAAGTTGAGTCTCGGTATGCACTTGTCGCGGCGAGCACAAAATGGCGGAGAGGCAGGGATTCGAACCCTGGGTACCCGAAGGGTACACTGGTTTTCGAGACCAGCGCTTTCGACCGCTCAGCCACCTCTCCGCATTAGTCGATCTGTATCGTGCGCTTCAACAGCGCCCTCAGGCGTCACCGGTTTGCGCGAGGACGCCATGTCTCAAGCAGCGTTAGTTAAAACTCCAGAGGTTCCGATCACGACCTCCGGTAACCGGCGCAGCCGGCAGCCTGAGTCTGAATAATCTATACATTCGGCAACCGATGTAAAGCCCTTAAATCAGCAATCTATTCCCGGAGAAACCGACCCTGCTGCACCAGACTGTCCTGAATCGCCACCAGCCGTTTCACCTGTCCGTGGCGCGGACGAACGAACTGAAACACAAGAAACGAACCCAGAACGAACAGCACCGCCTCCGTAAAACGGCCCGTGAGCAGGAAATAAGCATAACCATAGAACGAGATGGAGGCGATGATGACAAAGACGGGGCGCAGCGCTGCCATCATACCGGCTGTCAGATCCTCATGATATGTCACCTCGCTTCTGATCATCGGTTCCCGATACTTCCTGCGTTGCAGCCAGAGCGCCAATGCCGCCTGGGCCGCCGCCAAGACCACGAACAGATAGAACAGCGAGTTGGCCGTAGCGCCAAGCCGATTGACGACGGTGTAGTTGTTGTTGAGATAGTAGCAGATCAGCAACAAGGCACCGGGAATCAGAATATTGGTCACGATACCAAAATACAGCGGTTTGACCATGATTGAAACCAAATTCAGATCAGGTCGCTGACCTTCAGTCATTCTTCCTCCACGGCTCGAATGAACGATTGCTGTGAGCTGCGGCGTGGCCACCAGACCCACGTCCAGAACACACCTACCGGGTAGAACCACATCATACGAACGAAATCGCCGGTGATCAAGAGGACCACAAGACCGTATAGATAGGTCGCCTCTACAAAGGCCAGGCGTGTGATACCTATGGTTGTGAACAGCCGGGCGGCATCGGCACTCGGCCGTCCGTCGATTCGGATCAGTTTCCGTTGAAATCTCTCCACAGCAGGCAGCACAGCCGGCGACAGAGCACCAACAATCAACAGTACATGCACCAGTACCCTCTGCTCGCCCCCGGGCATATCCACCAACTGCTTGCCTGAAAGTGCCAGCGACCCGCCGATCAGAATATACAGCACCGGGCTGACCACCAGAAGAACCCAGGCAATCAGGCGGAGTTTGCGCATCTCCTTCTCGGCTGTCCTGACATCAGCCATCAGTTTGGCCCCCGGTCGCGGCTGCGGACTTTCCGGAAGAACTCGCGCATGAGCGAAGCCACCTGATCTTCATGGATTCCCGAAACCACCTCAATCTGATGATTGAACCGCGGCTCCGACGGAATGTTGACAATTGAGCCGCAGGCTCCGAACTTGGGGTCACACGCACCGTACACAATGCGCTCCACCCGCGAGAGCATGGCTGCCCCGGCACACATGGGGCACGGCTCCAGTGTACACACCAGCGTGCACTGCTCAAGGCGCCAGTCGTCGAAGTAGTTATACGCCGCCGACAGGGCAATCATCTCGGCGTGGGCGGAGGCGTCCCTGAGTTGCATGGCGCGGTTGTGCCCTCGGCCGATGACCCTTCCCTCGAACACCACCACCGCGCCCACCGGCACCTCGTCTTCTTCGCCGGCAAGCATCGCCTCCTGAAGAGCCAGCTGCATATAGTCGGAATACTGCTCAATCTTCATCGGCTCAATATACCCCGAGCGAGCAGACTCGCCAAGACCTTCCTTGTCGTCACGTCAGCGAAGCAACCTGCGCGTGATCTCGTCGGCAACCAGCAAACCTTCGTCCGACAGGCGCACATAGCCCCGATCAGGTACCACGTGGCCGGATTCCACCAGCAGATTGTACTGTTCTGTATTCAGACGCTGTTCGAGAGCCTGCCCGAAACGCTGCGAAAAGCCTGCGCGGTTGATACCCTTGCTGGTGCGCAGGCCAAGCATGACGGCTTCAATCATCCTCTGATCCATGCCGGATTCGTCAGCCTTCAGGGCCAGGCGCCCCGAAGTGACAATCCGCATCCAGGATGCAAGATCGGAGGGATTGAACAGGCGCTGTCCGTTGACAAATGAGTGCGCCGCTGGTCCCAACCCGAGATAGTCGCCACCCTCCCAGTAGTTCTGGTTGTGACGACACTCGAAACCAGGTCTGGCGAACGATGACACCTCGTAGCGAGTGTACCCGGCCTCGCTTAAGCGTTCGGCTCCCCCCTGATACAGCGCCAGCATCAACTCATCGTCGGGCAGTCGCACTGCGCCGGTCAGGACTCTCTGCTCCAGCAGCGTTCCCGGTTCGATCGTCAACTGATAGAACGACACATGGGGTGGTTCCAGGTCCAGAAGCTGATCGACATCGCGGCACAAGTCATCGGAATTTTGACCCGGAAGTCCGAAGATCAGATCGCATCCGAAATTGGAGAATCCCAGGGCGTTGGCCAGGTACACTGCCCGGTAGGTGTGATGGGGGTCATGCCCACGCCCCAACAGAGCAAGTTGCCCGCGATCGAAGGACTGCACTCCAAAGACCGGCCGATTGACCCCCAACTGCCCGAGCCGGGCAAGCTTCTCTCCGGAGACAGACTCCGGGTTACATTCAAAAGAAAACTCCAGGTCAGGAGCGATATTCAGATGGCGCTTGACGACCCCTACCCATTGTTCGATGAACTCGGTATTGACCAGCGAGGGGGTCCCGCCACCGATGTATACGCTGTTTAGCTGTTGGCGCTTCGGCAGCAAAGATGTGAGCGCCAGTTCGGTCTCCTGCAAGACAGCGGAGAAATAGCGCTGTTCGACCTCCGGGGCGAAACGCTCCTTGTAGAAATCACAGTAGCTGCAAAGGTTAGTGCAAAACGGGTAATGCAGGTAGATTCCGAACGCCATACCCTAAGATATGGAGTGGCCGATCCTGTGCCAACGAACTTGCGACGGGAAATTCCAGATATAGTGGAAAGTCCACTGCGCAGCATTGTGGATCCACGGGAAAGCCCAGCCGGGTTCACTTTCGGTCGGTTGCCAGGACCAGTAGACAAACAGGGCCTTGCCTTTGATGAGGTCGCGCTCGACACCACCGAAAAAGCGGCTGTCCTGGCTGAAGTCGAGATTGTCCCCAAGAACGAAGTAGTGTCCCTCAGGCACAAGGTACGGGCCGAAATTGTCCCGGAAAGACAGATCGGCCGCCAGAGTCCGCGGATCGGAGTTCTTGCTGGTCGGGTAGGAGGCTGTCGGAAGATCGTCCACGTAGACCACCTTGTCTGCGACCTCCACAACCGAACCGGGACCGGCGACAATGCGCTTGATGAAATCACGGTCGGGATTGTTCGGGTACTGAAAGACAACAACATCGCCAATCTGCGGATCCCCGCCGTAGCTGTAGGCCATCTGGTTGACGAAGATGTAATCCCCCTCAAACAGCGCATCCTCCATAGATGTTGAACTGACCCGGTAGGCGCTGACTACGAATATGCGAAGGAGAATCGCGGCCACAAGAGCGATGATGGCCGTCTCGAGGTACTCCCGCCAGAGCGGCTTGATCGGCTTCTTTCGACGGAGCCGATCTACCTGACGGTTTGTCTCAGCCTGCTTGTGTTCCTGTATGAGGAAGTCCTGATCCATACGACTTAGTTATCGGCTGTCACGGGCCGCTGCTTTAGACGCAGAATCGAGACTATCTCGCAAGACCGATAACTCCTGACGCATCTGCAGCTTACCTGGCGACTCCCGGACGGGTGCTACGCTTCCGGTTATCCCGTCACAGCGTTTATGGTCGGCACAGAATCAGCTTTGCAGCCGAACCTCGATACCCTTGCGTCGGTTATAGCAGCAAATCAACTGCTTACAAACTGAATGTGGGAACAGCACAATGAATATGCCTTTGATGACCATAATCTATGCCGCCCTGCTCATCATCCTTGGTGTCGGTGGCTACTTCGCAACCGGCCAGACCAGCATCACCGCCATGATTCCGGCCTTCTTCGGTTTTATCGTCTTGATCACCGGACTTGTCGCCCTCAGGGACAACCTGCGCAAACATGCTATGCATGTGGCCGCCATTCTGAGCCTGCTGGCCGTAATCGGCTCTTTCTCCGGCCTTACCAAAGTCCCCGCACTCCTTGGCGGGGGAGACCTCGAACGACCCGAAGCCGTCGCCAGTCAGGCCATCATGGCCCTGCTCTCGCTGGCTTTCCTGCTGCTGTGTATCAAGTCGTTCATGGATGCCCGCCGCAGCAGGAGCTCTCAGGCCGCTGTATAAGGCGCGGGTGATCTGCGCGTTATACATGCCGGACACCCGGCACAAAATACAGACAGCCCGGGCAGACACTCATCTGCACCGGGCTGTCGCTCGTCTGTGCCGACAGATTATCGGCCGAGTCTTTCAATCTCGCAGTCTATCAGTGTCTCAGTACTTGACCGAACAGCCGTACGCCTTGGTCGTTTTCGTTCCCACTTGCTGACCAGCCATCAGATTATCAAACGCTGCTACCACGTAATTCTGCGACTCGGGAATGTCCTCAGGCTTCACCGAGGGATTGCTGTCAATCGCCCCCGCATACACCAGCTGACCCTCAGTATCGATGATATACATATGCGGCGTTGTCTCAGCCCCGTAAAGACGCCCCACCGTACCATCATCGTCAATCAGGTATGCATTCCCCTTCCAGTTCTCCGCTTCGATGCGGCTGGTCAGCTCTTCTCCCTCGAAATTGCCCTGCTTGCCGGGAGCCGAGGAGCAGATGGTCAGCCACACCACTCCCTGCTTGCGATACTGCTCCTGCAGCATCGGCATATTGCCGGAGTGGTAGTGCTTCTTGACAAAGGGACAGTCGAAATTGATCCACTCAAGAACCACGTACTTCCCCCCAAACTCCGAAAGCGAGTGCTCGTTGCCTGCCACCGAAGTCAGTGTGAAATCCGGAGCAGCCTGACCGACTGTAGCCGGCTCGTCCGAAACTGCCTGCGCCTGGCTTGACCCTGACTGAGCCTCGCCCTGCGTGTCACTGCCTGAGCAAGCCACCATAGCCAGCCCCAGGCACAAGAAACCAAGTGTTGCGAAAAATCTGCGATACATCATCTGCCGTTTCTCCTGTCTGTCATAGTTCGTGTCATGATTTGCCAGTTCTGCAACCTACTTCGCTAAACTGCCCGTCGGCCGGTCCTGTTCCGGCGATCACTCAACGAAGACCGAGTTGCGGCGAAGCCATCCTCTCCAGGGCCTCCAGGATCATCCCTTCCGTGAGAAGCTCCGGCAGAATGACTGCCTCGGCCGACGGATCTGCCGGATACAGCACATACAGCGGCACGCTGTTGCGGCCGAACTGCGCCAGTGCCCGCGTAATCGTCTCATCACGTGATGTCCAGTCTGCCACTAACGGTGCTACGTTCGCTTGCCTGAACCTCGTTTCAACCGCCGAGGTGCGCAAAGCAACCCGCTTGTTCACCTGGCAACTGAGGCACCAGGCAGCCGTGAAATCGATAAACACCGGTCTTCCCTCAGAGCGCAACTGCTCTACCCGCTCCGGTGAGAACGGCTGCCAGAGGTCCGAGTCAGCGAAGCCCTGGCCTCCCGCCGCTGCACCGGTATCGACCGACGAGATCCCGGCCGCAACCGAGCCCACAATCAGCAGCATCGCCACCACGTAGCCGGCCCGTCGCGCTGGTGTTCCCCTCGTCAGCGTCGTGTACCGCCCCAGTATCCAACCCGCAATACCGAGTATCAGCAGCACCCCCATTAGAATCACCACCCCGTCCGAACCAGTCTGCATCCCCAGCACCCACGCCAGCCATACAACTGTAGCCATCAGCACAAACCCCAGCGCCTGTTTCAATGTCTCCATCCATGCGCCCGGCCGTGGCACAAAGCGCAAGAGTGAGGGAGAGGCCGAAAGCACCAGATAGGGCGCCGCCATGCCCAGCCCAAGAAAGGTGAAGATCAGAAGCGCCCCCCACCACGGCTGACTGAGCGAGAAGCCCAGTGCCGACCCCATGAACGGGGCCGTGCAGGGAGTCGCGACCACCGTGGCCGTCACACCGGCGATGAACGACCCGGTACCCCCTCCCTTGCCGACACTGCTTGAACCGAGACCAGTCAACGAATTGCCAACCTCGAATACTCCGAACAGATTCAGCCCGAAAAGGAACATGAAGCCTGAGAGCACTATCAAAAACGCCGGTGACTGCAACTGAAATCCCCACCCCAGTTGCTGCCCGCCGGCCTGAAGAATCAGCAATGAACCCGCCAGCACCCAGAAGCTCACCAGAACACCACCCGTGAACAACAAGCCGTGCCCCAAAGCGCTTTGGCCCTCCCCGGCCTGCCTGACGAAACTGAGCACCTTAAGTGACAACACCGGCAGTACGCACGGCATCAGGTTCAGTATCATTCCACCCAGGAACGCAAGCAGCAGGGCCTGCCACAACGTGGTGGCGGTGTTGGTCGCAACAGGACGCACCTCCGATACTACGCCGGCGCTGATCTCAATCGGCGCGAACTGCACTGGCGATGCGTCGTCTATCGGCGAGTAGACAATCCCCTCGATAACGGACGGCCTTTCAAGGCTGTGACGAGATCGCGGGATCTCAATCGCAAAACCATTGTCGCTTCGTGATACCTTTTGCGATGCCGAATTGACGATGAGTTTCTGGTCATACGGCAAGAACAGCAGCGAATCCGGCCACGGACCAGTCATCGAGGCGTGTGTCACCCGAACACGTATCGAGCGGTCGTCCGCCTCAGCCACCGAGTGCCAACGGTGGTCAGTCATCGGCACCGAAGCAAGCGTCTGTTCAAACACCGCCACCTGAGTGGAGTCAGCAACAGCGTTCTCGGCAACCGGCAACCGCAGCGCCAGTTCCGCACTTCCCGGAATGCACTCAACCTTGCACACCAGCCAGTCGACAACAGCAGCAATCGTCACCTCTTGCCCCGGCTTGAGCCCCTCGGCAGGGGAGATCAGTACTGGCAGAATCACCTCATCGTGATAACCATAACTTATCAGCGGCGGTACCTCGAACCGCTGTGGAACCGGCCACTGTATGGCCGAGGCTTCAAACTTGTCCGGCAGGCGCCACTTGATGACAGGCGCAAGACCGGCATCGCCTGGATTCCGCCAATAGACATGCCAGTGCTCGTCCAGGATCAGCCGCACACCCACCATGAAGGGCCGACCGGGCTGGATTGCCTGCGACGGCGTAATGAGCTCCGCCTGCACATGCCCGAATCGAACCGGCTCGGCATGGCAGAACCCGGTGAGCAGCGCAATGATGACTACTATGATACCGGCCAATCGAGTCATATTATGATTCAATCTGTCTGCTTTCCGGTCAGGGGCGTCGAGATCACCCCGCGACCGCCCCACATCTAATGAGGGACATATCTTATCCACTTTGTTAGCTCCTTGAACACGCCACCCACGCAGGAGTTCCGGCCGCCATGAATCCCTCACCCGGCACCCGTCTGTCCGGACCGCTCAACGTGTTGCAAGAAAATGGGATAAGACCCCAGCAGGCCTGCTTCGTGCCATCGGGGTCGGTGTCCCGCTCGGGCGGAACCATTCCGGCTGCCACGTGTTTACTGAATGATGAGTTCATTCGGAAGATACATTCCCCGCCGACGGCGCCTTCGGACTTTCCTCAGGACTGCTCTGGCTTGTCTGTTCCTGATTGCCCAGGCGGTAGCCTTTGTGCCCGCATCTGCCCTGACCGCAGCGCCTGATTGTGCGTGCTGCTGCGCGTGTTGTAGCCAGGGCGATGACCAAGGTGGCGAAAACCCCTCGACCGCACTCACCGGCCGCTGCGGGTGCAGTGTCGATACTCCCGTTCCGCTGACTCCAATGCCGGTTGAATCGCTGGCACCGGCCGCCAAACCGGCGCTCCATACTAGTGCTGCTGTCGAGGCGAGGATCTCAGAACAGGGTCCCATCCCCTCCGACAACTACGCCTGGCGTTTCGCGGATCGATCGCCGCCCGTTCACGGGATTACTCCGATCTTCCTGCTCTGCCACTCCTTTCTGATTTAGACTCAACCCCAACATCATAGTGATCTAACCGGACCTGATCGCCGCTGTTGCGGCGGTGGTCTGACGTACGAACCTCTCTATTCCATTCCTGGAGGTATTCTATGAATTGGGGAATGACCATCCGGTTGCTGGCGTGCTGTTTGCTGTCGGCTGCTCTCGCCTTGCCGGCGCAGGCCGAACCGGAACCGCTCAAAATACTGATTAACAAGGCGCTTGAGCGCAACCCGGAGCTGCAGTCGCTGCGGCTTCAGGCACAATCGGCCATGCTCTCGGCCCGGGCCGCGGGAGCGTTGCCCGATCCCCAGCTTTCCCTGGGGGTCATGAATCTGCCGCATTCATCGCTGTCACTCGATGAATCGCCGATGTCCAGTATCAAGCTCGGTGTCTCGCAGGTGATCCCCTGGCCCGGCAAGCTGTCCGGGCGGTCACAGGTGGCCGACTTGCAGGCCCGCATGACTCAGCAGTCAGTCGAACAGGCCGCCAATCGAATCCGGCGCGAGGTTACCTCGCGGTACTACGACTACGCATTCTGGACCGAAGGCACCAAAGTCCTCGAGGAAAACCTCGTGTTGACCGAGGCGCTGATCGAGGTTACCCGCACGCGCTGGGCCAATGGTGAGGCTGCCATGCAGGAAGTGCTGCGCTCCCAGAACGCGCGTGACCGCCTTCTCAACCGCATGCGTATGTTCGAGCAGTCAGCCAAGACCGCCCTGCTGGAACTGCAGCGTCTTACCAATGATACCGCAACCGCAATTGCGGCCGACAACATCGGGCTGCGGGCAATCGAAGCCGACACGACCCTGACAAACGTCACGGCGGTGCAACACAATCCGGCCCTGCTTCAGGCCGATCTTGGCCTTCAGAAGGCTCAGGCCAGTCATCGTCTGGCCAAGTCCGATTACTGGCCCAATATTATGCTTGGCATCGACTACAGCTTCCGAAGAGACATCCCGATGGATCCCGTCGGCGGGGAAGACTTCCTCTCCTTCCATGTTGGCGTAAGCCTCCCGCTGTGGTTCTTCAACAGCCAGCGCCATCGCTCGGCCGCAGCCGAGGTGGCGGTGGCCTCCTCCCGGTCGTATCAGCGAGCTGTTCAAATCCGCCTTGATCAGCACCTCAGGGACATCCGGCAGACCCAGGAGTCTTTGGCGGAGAACATCACCAGATACAACACCGCCATTCTGCCGCAGTCGAAAGCCGCCTTTGAGTCGGCTCAGGCTGCCTGGCAGGTGGGACAGATCGATTTCGATGCCCTCCTTGCCACGCAATTCGAATGGCTTCACGCGCAGTTAGAGCGTCTGGAGCTGCTGCGTAACTACTACCACAAGCTGGCCGAACTCAATGAAGTCCTCGGCCACGATCATACAGGGAACTCGCTATGAAAACCACACTCATCGCAATAATCTCTCTGCTGGTCGGACTCGTCATCGGCTGGATGCTTCTCGATGGATCCGCCTCATCCGGAGCCGCCACCACCGGCACTGGCGAGCAGACAAAGAATCAGCAGTACACCTGCGGCATGCATCCGGAGATCGTCTCTGACGAACCCGGTGTGTGCCCGATCTGCAACATGAACCTCACTCCCAAAAGAGACGCCGGCTCGTCTGCCGGCAGCGTCGCCATCGACCCTGTCACCCGGCAGAATATGGGTTTGGTTACCGTGGAGGCGACCTATCACCACATCGAGCGCACCGTGCGTGCCTTCGGACGAGTCGCCGTTCGCGACCCAAACCGCCACAACATCAACGTCAAAGTCAACGGCTGGGTGGAACGTCTCTTCGTCAACGAGCCGGGTGAGCAGGTGTTCCAGGGCCAGCCGCTGTTGGAGCTGTACGCCCCCCGCCTGGTGGCTGCTCAGCGAGAGTACCTCATCGCCTCGCGGGCAACAGGTCCACACATGCCGGCTCTCGTCACGGCCGCCAGGGACCGGCTGCGCAACTACGATATCTCCGAAGACCAGATCGAGCGCTTGCTGTCCGAGGGGGATGCCGCTCGCACGATGACCATTCGGTCACCAGTTAGCGGGTTCGTCGTCACAAAGCTGGTCAATCAGGGTGATCACCTGTCGCCGGGTCGTGACCTGTACGAAGTAGTCGACCTTTCGACTGTCTGGGTGACGGCCCATGTGTACGAGCAGGATGCTCCCCACGTCGCAGTAGGGCAATCCGCCGTTGTCCGCTTTCCAAGACTGCCGGGGAGTGACTATGTGGGCCGGGTGGAGTATGTGTCGCCCTTCCTCGTCGACAAGCGCCAGCTCGAAATCCGGGTCACGCTGGACAACCACGACCTGATGCTCAGGCCGCAGATGTATGCCGAGGTGACACTGATTTCGGAACTACCCGCCGAGCAGCTTGTCATTCCTCGCCAAAGTATCATCAACTCCGGTGTCAAAGAGATCGTGTACGTCGCGACCGCTGAGGGTTCCTATGAACCACGCCGTGTGACAACCGGTGTTATCGGCGACAACGACATGATCCAGGTGGTCTCCGGGTTGCAGGCAGGGGAGAGGGTCGTTGCCTCCGGACAGTTCTTGCTGGACTCGGAATCACGGCTGGGTGAGTCCCTCGGAGCTCATGCACACGGCAGCCACGGACAGGACACAGATCAATCGACCGCCCGTGCCGCACCAGGCAGCTCTCACTCCGACCACCAACATGACGCCGATCCCTACAACATCCACACCTGCCCCATGCCGGAGCATTTCCATGTGCTCACCTATGGCCCGGGGACCTGCCCCGAATGCGGCATGGACCTTGTGCCCACCGGACAGACCGGCAACACTGAGGTCTACGTTTGTCCCATGCCCCAATGTCGTGTCGCTGAGTCAGAACCCGGAACCTGTCCCGTCTGCAACATGCACCTGATGAAGTACGAACCGGAGACTGACCATGCTCAATAAACTGATCGAACTCTCCGTGCGGCACCGCTGGATGGTGTTGATGGCCACAGTTATTGCCCTTCTGGCGGGATGGTGGGCCGCGGACAATATCGCAGTCGATGCCATTCCCGATCTCTCCGACGTGCAGGTCATCATTCAGACCGAGTACACCGGTCAGCCACCACAGGTCGTCGAGGATCAGGTCACCTATCCCTTGTCGACCGCCATGCTGGCCGTTCCGGGTGCCCAAAGCGTTCGCGGCTTCTCATATTTTGGTCTGTCATTCGTCTACGTCATCTTCGAGGACGGCACCGACATCTACTGGGCGCGAAGCCGCGTCCTCGAGTACCTGTCGCAGGTGGGCGGGCGACTGCCCACCGGCGTCATTCCGCGGCTCGGCCCCGATGCAACGGGCGTAGGCTGGGTATACCAATACGCCCTGGTCGACTCCAGTGGCCGGCACTCGCTGGCTGACCTCCGCTCAATCCAGGACTGGTTTCTCAAGTACGAGTTGTCCTCGCTCGATGGTGTCTCCGAGGTCGCCTCGGTCGGCGGTTTTGTGCGTCAGTACCAGGTCGAGGTCGACCCACGGAAGCTCGACTATTACGATATCCCGCTCGACCATGTCATCATGGCCGTCAGGCAGGCCTCCAACGCTGTCGGCGGCCGCCTGATCGAGTTGGGCGAGACAGAGTTCATGGTGCGCAACCAGGCCTACATCGGCGATCTCGAAGACCTGCGCACTACACCTGTCCACACACCCAAAGGCGGCCCGCCAGTCCTCCTGTCATCAGTCGCACATGTCCAACTCGGACCGGAGATTCGACGCGGGCTGGCCGAACTCGATGGAAAAGGGGAGACGGTCGGCGGCATCGTGGTCATACGCTATGGCGACAACGCCCGCGAGGTGATCCGCCGCGTCAAGGAGAAGATAGCCTCCCTTGCAGGCGGGCTTCCCGAGGGCGTCCACATCGTACCCGTCTACGATCGTTCTGAATTGATTGATCGCGCTACCAGCAATCTGCGCGACACCCTCATCAAGGAAATCCTCATTGTCGTCCTGATTACACTGCTGTTCCTGCTGCACGTGCGTTCGACCCTGATCGCCGTTATCACCCTGCCGGTCGGTGTCGGCTTGTCATTGCTGACCATGCACCTGCTGGGGATCAATGCCAACATCATGTCTTTGGGGGGAATCGCCATCGCCATCGGAGTCATGGTCGATGCCTCCGTCGTCATGGTTGAGAACGCCCACAAACACATGGAGCGCGACTCTGAGGGGAAAACCCATACTCAGGTCGTGCTCGAGGCCGCTCGTGAGGTCGGCCCTGCCCTGTTCTTCTCTCTGTTGATTATCACCGTATCGTTCCTGCCGGTACTCGTACTGCAGGGGCAGTCGGGACGGCTGTTCAGTCCGCTGGCCTACACCAAGACCTTCGCGATGGCAGCTTCGGCGCTGCTCTCTGTTACTGTCATTCCTGCTCTTGTGGCCCTGTTTCTGAAGGGCACGATTCGCCCCGAGTCCAGAAACCCCGTCTCACGCCTCGCCATCGGTCTGTACCGACCGGTGATCGCCTTCGTTCTGCGTCGCAAGGCGCTGGTCCTGATCGCAGCGGCCGTCATCATGGCCGTGACCATCCTGCCGCTACTGCAGGTCGGCTCCGAGTTCATGCCGCCGCTCTATGAGGGAGACCTGCTCTATATGCCGACCACTCTGCCCGGGATTTCCATAGAGAAGGCCAGGGAACTGCTCCAGCAGACCGATCGCATCATTGCCTCCTTCCCTGAGGTCGAGCGCGTCTTCGGGAAAGCCGGACGGGCCGAGACCGCTACCGACCCCGCCCCCCTGACCATGCTCGAAACTACCATCATGCTCAAACCACAGGACCAGTGGCGACGCGGTATGACACCGGCGACACTCATCGACTCACTCGATGCCGCCATTCAGTTCCCCGGTCTGACCAACGCCTGGACCATGCCGATCCGCACCCGGATCGACATGCTGGAGACCGGCATCAAAACGCCGGTCGGCATCAAGGTCATGGGCCCGAATCTGGACAGCCTCGCCGCCATTGCCCAGCGTGTGGAGGCCAGCGTCAAGGACCTCCCCGGGATACGCTCTGTGTATGCAGAACGCATTACAGGCGGCAATTACCTCGATATCGATATCGATCGCTTCCTGGCGGCCGCCTACGGCCTGACGGTCGGCGATATCCAACGGGTCATCAGCTCCGCTGTCGGTGGCATGAATGTCGCCCACAACATTGAGGGACGCGAACGCTACCCCATCAACGTGCGTTATCCGCGAGAGCTCCGCGATGATCCCCAGGCCCTGCGCAATGTACTGATCAGCACGCCCACCGGCGGTCAGGTTCCCCTTGGACAGGTAGCCGATCTGCGCTTCGCCAAGGGGGCCGCCATGATCAAGACCGAAAACGCCCGCCCCACCGCCTGGGTCTTCGTCGATATCACAGGAGTCGATGTCGGCTCCTTTGTCCGGATGGCCCGTGAGCGCGTAGACGCCCACATCGAACTGCCGCCCAACTACTCAATCGTGTGGTCCGGCCAGTATCAGAATATGCAGGAAGTGGCAGAGAAGCTCAGAGTCATCGTGCCACTGACCATTTTCGTCATCTTCTTGTTGCTGTACATTCACTTCAAGAACCTGACAGACTGCCTGATTGTCATGCTCTCGCTCCCCTTTGCTTTGGTCGGCGGCGTGTGGCTGTTCTACCTGTACGGCTTCAACTCCTCGGTTGCCGTCTATGTCGGCTTCATCGCCCTGGCCGGCCTGGCCGCCGAAACCGGCGTGGTTATGCTCGTCTACCTCGAAGAGGCCGTCAATCGCTACCGTCGGGAGGGTCGCCTGCGAACCCGAGAGCAACTGGCCGCCGCTGTCAGCGAAGGAGCGGTTGAGCGTGTTCGCCCGAAACTCATGACGGTGGCAACAACCATCATAGCCCTGCTGCCCGTCTTGCTCGGGCACGGTGCCGGCTCCGAGGTCATGCAGCGCATCGCCGCTCCCATGGTCGGTGGGCTGATTTCCTCGACTATCCTCACCCTGGTTATCGTCCCGGCGCTGTTCTATCTGACCAAGCTGCCCCTGATCCGATCGCAGGGATAATCCTGCGCCACCATGCCCACATCCGGCGATCAAAGGCCCGGCAGACTGCTGCCGGGCCTTCGCATTGCGGGCAGCAGCAACAGGATTCTGTTGACTGCGGCCCGGCCGAGTGACATATAGCACCGAACAGCCGTCAACCCTGTCGGAGTATGCCCGACCATTCGTCCGGGAGCAACATGTCACAACCGCGTTTCAAGATTACACCGGGATCGCCGCTGGGAAGCAACTATCAGGTCGTGGCCTTTCTTGGGGCCGGCTGGGAGGGCGAGGTCTACAAAGTAGCCGAGCGACGAACCGGCATCCTGCGCGCCGCCAAGATCTACTATCGTCAGGACGGCATCCATTCCAACCATCTCTCACGATACGCCCGCAAACTCTACAAGCTCCGCGGCTGCCCCATCATTACTCAGTACCATCACCGTGACCTCGTGCGCATCGAGGACCGCGATCGCGAATTCGTCGTCTCCGACCTCGTCGAGGGGGAGATGCTCGCCGATTACCTGAATCGCCAGCGACGAAAGCGAATGACATGCTTTCAGGCCCTGCATCTTTTCTACGCGCTGGTCCAGGGTGTCGAACAGATACACTTTCTCGGTGAGTATCACGGCGATATCCACGCCGAGAACATCATGGTCAGCCGTCGCGGACTGGGATATGATGTCCACCTGCTGGACTTCTTCGACCTCGGTCGACCCACCCGCGAGAAGATTCAGAAGGATGTCTTCGACATGATCGCTGTCCTCCATGAAACAATCGGCGGCGTCGATGGCTACCGCTCGGCCCCCCCGGCACTTAAACGCATCGTCATGGGCCGCCGGCAGTCACTTATTCGCACACGTTTTCGCAATGCCGGACACCTGCGCATCGCCCTTGAGAACCTGACCTGGGATTAGCCGGCCCCTCAGGCAAGCCCTGCATAATACGACAGCAACCGCAGCAGAAGCCATTCCAGCTCCGGCAGCAGTGCCGTCTGTCCCCCATGGATCTGCCTCCCCCCTCCAGAGGTCAATTACGCGGAGTCGCCATCTCCGGACTGGTCAGCCTCCTTCAGAAGGCGCGAACGACGAGCGTACACCCTGGAAGCCACATCGCGATCGGACATCGCGCACACTTGAGCCAGCGCGTCGAGGTAATCGGTGTCCTCCGGATCCAGACGAACCAGCGTCTTGAGAGCCGGAATCGCTGCCTCGAACTCCGAACGCTCGATCAGGGCCGCGGCCAGCATCCGCCAGGCAAACTCGCTCTCCGGCCAAAGGTTTGTGGCACAGCGAGCGGTGGCCAGCGCACGATCAGTCAAGCCGACTTTCAGGTAGCACCAGGCCAGGTGCGCCAGTTCCCAGGCTCCGGCGTCCTTGCGGCGCGCATTCTCTTCAGCTTCGTTGACACAAGACCACGCCTCCGCGTTCTTGAAATGAGCCAGGCGATCGCGAACGCGGACCAGCAGGCGGCCCAGCATGTTGCGACCGTACCCGTGTGCAGCTCGACCCAGGTGACGGTCGCTCTCGCAAAGGTAGACCAGCTCGGCCGTTCCGGTGCCGATCAACTGCTCCTCCAAGTCGAGGTGCTGTGTGAACTTGGCCGCCAGGGCTCGCGCCAGGTAGTCGTCGTGCCAGGCATCCCAGCGCATACGCTCCAGAGGCGCGCGCTCCAGCACCAGGCAACGAAGATCGTGAATGCCCGGGCAACCGCGGACCAGCGACCAGTTCAACTCCGGATAGCGCTGGACCGTCAAGTAGTGCGTCACGGTCGGCCAGGTAACACCCTCCAGCCGGATCGCATAGGGGGCCGCGTTGGCGAAGGCGCCATACGTATCATCGCCATCGCCGAAACAGATAGTGTTGTTAGGCATCACAAATCTCCATTCACACAATGCTCCGGGTCTGCCCAACAGACCGAGCAATTCACACTCTTGCACCGCCGGACCCGCACGCGCGGGCATACCACTCCATCTGAGTCGCCGCTCAGACGGCAGACGCCTCCGACATCAATGGTGATTGTGAAAATGAGAGATAGAACTAGCAGCCATCAGTCCGGGCGGTTACGCCCGATCCGGACCACTTGACAGACTCAGTCGACAATCACCATCTCAACCGCACGAACACCGGCGCGCGCAGCTTGATAGCTTCAAGCGGCCGCGACCGTATCGCCCGTGCGTCGATCTCGCTGCGTCTCTTTGTCGCTTCGATCGCATCATGGTGATCATCTCCTGGTTTAAGCTCTTTTACAGTGTCTTGGTGTGAGGCCCCATGAACAGACAAAAACTCGAAATCCTCAGTCCACCCACAGATTCCCCGTGCCTTGAATTGGTTTCTACGTCAGCACGGTGCTCGGTGTTTCACAAAAAATGAGAGACTTCGCGCGCGGCAAGTCGCCTCTTGTCAACGCAGGTTCTTTTTGACAGCACACCCCTCTCGGTCGTACAATAGCTATCATGACATTCGCACGCCATATCATTGCTGGGTGTCTGCTCTTCGTGTTTCCTGTCGCGCTCGCCTGCGCGGATACCACCACTACCGCACTCGATGAGCCCTGGCAGCAGCTGACCGAGGGACTCGACCTGGCCCGCTTTCCAATCGGAGCCGGCTCGGTACAGGATTCTACCATCGTTGTGCTGCGCATCGATCCTGACCTGTTCCAAATGCGCGCCTTCTGCCTGAGCAATACCGACCAGGAATCCGGGCTGTCGGTTCGCGAATGGTGTACAGAGTACGGCTTGATTGCGGCTACCAACGCCGGCATGTTCCTTCAGGACCACTCGACCCATGTCGGCTATCTCAAGAGCGGCGACCACATCAATAACCCGACAGTCATTACCAGGGACTACCGCTCCGCGGCTGCCTATGGTCCCACCTCTGACAGCCTGCCACGCTTCAGGATCTTCGATCTCGATGAGGAACCCATAGACTCCGCCATTGCCAACTACGACCTGGTCGTGCAAAACATCCGCCTGATCAAACGACCGGGCGAGAATCGCTGGCCCCCGCGTGACAAGAAGTGGAGCGAGGCCGCCCTGGGCGAAGACGGAGCGGGTAACATCCTGTTTATCTTCAGTCGAATTGCCTGGACAATGCATGACTTCAACGAAAGGCTTCTGGCCCTGCCAATAGATATCGTTGCGGCTCAACACCTTGAGGGTGGTCCGGAAGCCCAGCTCTTCGTTCGCTGGGAGCAGTTCGAGCTGGAACTGGTCGGCGACAGCGAAGACGGGTTCGTGCAGAACAACACCCTGGCCTGGCCTGTCCCGAACATACTCGGAATCTCTCCCCGCCGGTGAGCCAGACACAAGAACTGCTGCCGTCTCGCACTCCTGCCCCCGCAGGTCGTAAACGCGCAAAGAATCAGTGCTTCCCCATTACGCTGACCTCCTTGCCCAGCACCTGCTCAATGTAAAGCATCTGTACCATCACTATCCCAACCACCGCCAGCGGCGTGGCCAGCAGAATTCCCAATATACCAAACAGCACCGCCATCAGTACCTCAACCGTAATCAACAGCGCCGGTGGAATATGCACTGCCCGCTGCTGAATTATCGGCGTGATCAGGTACGACTCCAGTAACTGAACAACTGAATAGACAACGATCACCCAGATCACCAGCAGAGGATCCTCGGCGAGGGCGACCAGGATTGCCGGGATTGATGACGCAATCGGGCCAATGAATGGCACAAACGAGAACAGGGCAGCAATCAATCCCAGCGTAAGAGCCAATGGAATGCCTGCAATCCACAAACCAATGGATGTCAGGACCCCCACCACTACCATCGACGCGAAGCGGCCTGCCAGCCACCAACGCAGGGCGGTGCCAATGCTTGACAGCACGGAAGTTGCCAGTGCCTGATGTCGCCTTGGCAGCAGCACCTTGACGTTCCGTGTGTACAAATCCGGATCTGCGGCCAGATATATCCCGATGAAAGACACAATCAGGACCGCCGAAACGGCGCCCAGTGCAGACGAGAAGATCCCACTCACCTGACCGAGGACATAGGGACTCGTGGGCAGATCCCGATTGGCACTCACAACGGCATTGATCACACTCTGACCCCAGTCGTGGCTACTGAGAAGCGACTGAATGTACTCGAGCGCCGCTGGTATCCGATCGGTCAGTCGACTGAACTGGTCCGCCAGACGAGGCCCCGCGAACAAAGCTAGGGCCCCAAGAACAACCACCAGGCTGCCTATCACGGCTGTCAGGCTGATCGGACGCGGCAGACGAAAACGAGTCGATATGAACCCCGTCAGACCATCAAGAAACACACCGAAGAGGACACCGCCAAAGACAATCAACAGCATCTGCGCCAGATGGCCCAACAGGTACAGCACGATCACTGCTGTGGTTGCCAGCCCGATGATTACGGCTGACTTCGTCAGGAATGATCCGGAATCCTTGCTCATGTTCGTCATGACATCACTCTCACTTGTTCCTTACGTTGTTGATATGACCCGCAAGCCCTTCAGAATCTGGCCCACAATCAGCGGTACCACGCTTGCTCCCAGCGCCAAAAACCACCCCGCCATCGGCGGCGAAGCCAATTCCATGATTCGGCTCAGTCCGGGCACGTGCACAACACCCACAATGAGCACGGCACACAATGCCACCGCTGCCCACACGTGACGATTCCGAACAATCTCGTTGGACCAGAACGTAGTGTCATCACTCCGCATGTTGAGTACGTGCCACAATCGTGAAAGCGCAATAGCCAGAAAACTCACCGTCACTGCCTGATCCTGTGGAAGACCGAGCACGTACAGCCCGATCGTCAACGCCCCCAGTGCCGGCGCCGAAATGATTACTCCAAACACCGCAATGGCCACCCAGTGCCGCCCAGCCAAGAATGACTCGCCGATTGGCCTCGGAGGCTCTTTCATCACGCCCTTTCGCGTCTCTCCAAAACCGAGCGCCAGCGCCGGGAACACATCAAGCACGAAATTCAGGAACAGAATCTGCAATGGCAGCAGCGGCAAGGGCAGCTTAACCAGCGAAGCCGCCGCCACCGCAAGGATCTCGGCCGCATTCCCGGAGAACAAGTATATGCAAAACTTGCGTATGTTCTCGAAGACGCCGCGTCCATATCGAATGGCCGACACGATCGTTGGAAATGCGTCATCCCTGAGCACCATATCGCTCGCTTCCTGGGCGACCTGGGTGCCCCGCTTCCCCATGGCCACACCGATATCGGCACTCTTCAGTGCCGGAGCATCATTAACTCCATCACCGGTCATGGCCACCACCGAGTCATTTGCCTGGTGAAGATGTATCAAGATCAGCTTCTGGCGCGGGTTCACCCGGGCAAAGATCGAGGTGCCAAGAAGTCTCTGCTGCTGGTCTTCAGAAAGTTCGCTGTCGCCCTCTTCATACTCGGCGAGCTCACGTCCCGTGATCACTGGCAGATCATCCCCGTCCTTTACCAGCCCAATCGCCCGCGCCACGGCCCGGGCTGTCTCTGGCTGATCACCCGTCATCATCACGACTCGAATTCCCGCCTGCTGACAGTCGCTGATAGCCTGTGCAACATCTTCACGCGGTGGATCAACCATGCCGATCAGTCCCAGCAAGGTCAGCCCGTCATATGGATCATCTTCCACACTCTCAGCTTCCTTGCTCGCCAGGGCCAGCACTCGCAAACCATCGGCGGCCAGTTCTCGATTCGTCTTCTGCCAGTGTTCCCGAGTGTCATCCTCGAGAGCTCTTGTGCCATTCCCGGCGACCGCTTCGCACGATTCCAACACTGCTTCCGGTGCCCCCTTGACTGCGACCAGGTACCCGCCGTCGAGATCCTCGTGAAACGTCGCCATCATCATCGTGTCGGACGTGAATGGCTCTTCCCGCTGTTCCGGGTATTCCTTCAGCAGTTTCGTCCGATTCATACCCAGTTGCGTACCAATCCGCAGCAATGCTAACTCCAGCGGATCCCCCTGATTCTCACCCTGCTCATCGCTCTCGCTCTGTTCGTTGTCAGCCAGTTTCGCGTTGTTGCACAATACCGCTACCTTCATGGCCTGCTCGAAATCCTGGCGATCACCTTCTTGCCCATCCCCAACCTCAAAGGGCTCCGAATCGCTGTCATCGACCCTGGATTCATCACCGGTCTCATAGCGCGTCCGTGAGGTCACCAATGTCGTCACCGTCATACGGTTCTCCGTCAGTGTTCCCGTTTTATCAGTACCGATTACACTGGTTGATCCCAGCGTCTCGACCGCAGCCAGTCGATTGATCAGCGCGTTGCGACGAGCCATACGGAGCATCCCGCGTGCCAGCGCGACTGTGGCCACGATCGGCAATCCCTCCGGGATCGCTGCCACCGCCAGCGCCACCGCGCTCTCAATCATCAGCACTACTTCCTTGCCCTGCACAACCCCGGCAAGGACTACCACCACACACAATGCCAGCGTTATCCACACAAGCCGGTAAGCCAGATGATTCAGCCGCTTCTCCAGCGGCGTTGTCTCGTCTTCGGCCTGCTCCACCAGTTCCGAAATCTGTCCGAACTCCGTCTGTCTGCCTGTTGCAGTTACTATCCCCTCAGCGTCGCCGCGTGCAATGCCCGTACCCTTGAACAGCATGCTCTTGCGCTCCGGCAGTTCGACACCCTCTTCAACGGGATCCGTCGTCTTGTCCACTGGCACCGATTCCCCCGTAAGCGTCGACTCATCCGCCTGGAGTTGCGAGGCCTTGATCAGCCGCAGATCAGCTGGCACCAGAGCTCCCGCTTCAAGCAGTACAACATCACCCGGGACCAACTCCTTCGACGGCAACGTCACTTCTTCACCGTCACGCCGTACCCTTGCCGTTGTCCGCGACATCTTCCGCAGCGCATCCATGGACTTGACCGCCTTAAGTTCTGTGAGAAACCCGATAACGGTGTTGATGAGAATCGCAATCCCGATCGCGATCGCCTCAACAAATCGTCCGTAGACCAGGGAGACCACGGCGGCCACTGCCAGCAGCCCGATTACCAGACTCTTGAACTGATCGACGAGAATGGGGATAACCCCACGACGCTGCCGCTGCGCCAGCGTGTTCGGTCCGTATTGGCGGCGACGTTGCCTGGCCTCACGGGCGCTCAATCCCCTGCCGGGATCGACGTCGAGCGCCCCGGCCAGTTTGCCACCGTCAACTGCCCAGGGCGTGGAGGTAATATCCTGCGACTGCGATTCAGCCATGAGTCGTTGCTACTGCTCGACCCTGTTCACACTACTCTTGCGTTACGACATGCTGGGGACGACCTTGCAGGAAGGAAGCAACATTGTCTGCTGTGGTATCGAGGATGCGCTGTACGGCTTCACGGGTATTGAAGGCTGAATGTGGTGTAACCACTACATTCCGCAACCTCAGCAAGACGTGATCGGCCAGAAGTTGCTCAAGGTTGTGCTTCTTATGGAATGCCGTTCTGAGTAGTTCCGCCTCCTCACCAACCACCGGCTCTTCCGCCAGAACGTCGAGACCCGCAGCCCGAACCTTACCATCAGCAATCGCCCTCATCATGGCGGATACATCAATGACACTTCCACGAGATGTATTGATGATTACCACCCCGTCTTTCATCTTGCTAAATTCATCGTCCGACAATAGGTGTCTGGTCTTCTCGTTTGCCGGGACATGCAGTGTTATCACGTCAGACCTGCTCAACAGTTCGTCCATCTCAACGTACTCGAATTCCTGACGCTCGGCCAATTCCTTGTCCGGCGAGATATCAAACGCGCACACCTTCATGTTGAATCCACCCGCGATCCTGACCACGTGACGCCCGATATCACCGGTGCCCACAACCCCTATCGTCTTCTCCTCAAGGTCGAAACCCTGTAATCCAGATTGCGAAAAGTCACCTCGGCGGGTCCGGTCGATGGCCTGAACCAACTTGTGACTGATACACAACAGCAGCCCAAAGACATGCTCGGCAACCGTGTTCTCCCCATAGCCCGGTATGTTGCACACTATGATCTTCTGCGCGCGACACTGCTCCATATCTATATGGTCGTATCCGGTTGAGCGGGTGGCGATCAGCTTCGCCTTCTTCAGCTTCCTGATGACTTCAGCCGGCAACTTGCTGTGGATAAACGTGGAGATCACTTCGGCATCGCTGTAATCTTCCGCGTTGTCCATCGACAGCGGCTCACTCGTGCAAGTCACTTCATGTTCGTCCCGAAATCTGTCGAATACGCACTGTTCCCACTCTTCGGCCTCGAATGCTACTATTCTCATCAGTGTTCCTCCATGACTGTCTGTTGCGCTCTGTCGCTGGTCCCATCGGCCACTGTGCATGCGTCATCTGGTCTGCAGTGACGTGCCAGGTATCACCTGCCTGCCGTCCCCCTGCAATGATTGGGCGAGAAGCCCCGCCGGGCATCGACTACTGTCAGGTACTCCTGTAGTGCCTCTGTCACTCGGCTGCGATCGGGGTCCTGAACAGCGCGGCCGATTGACACCAGCACTTCCCGTCCATCTTTGACCAGCACGCCGTCATCGTGCGCAACATACCACCTCATACCACCCTCATCGCAGTACTCAAGAATGCCGCAGCTCAGGGTCAATACGATGTCCATGTGCCGCTGCAGCAGCTCAACAGACTCATTCTGAGTCTGGGCCGTTACAGCCTGAACCTCCTTCTCGGCCATTATCCGGTCCGGAAGGACAATCGTCAGTTTCATGCTCATCAGCTATCTCTCCTCGCTGCCAGGGTCTTTTCCCATTCCGCGATTGGTCGTATCATTGGTCCTTGCCTCGACTGCGGCCACCCGCCTGAGGACCGGAATCACGCTGTCCGGATTCAAGGAAATGGAATCGATTCCTTCACGCACCAGAAATGCTGCGAAGTCGGGGTAGTCGCTCGGCGCCTGACCACAGATGCTCACCCTCGCGTTGTGGCGGTGCGCCGTTGCAATCAGGTCGGCTATGGCGCGGCGTACGGCGGCATTGTTCTCGTCGAACAAATGTGACAGCTCCTCAGAGTCACGGTCGACGCCCAGCACCAACTGAGTCAGATCGTTGGAACCAATACTAAACCCGTCGAATCGACTGGAAAACTGATCGGCCAGGAGGATGTTCGATGGTATCTCTGCCATGACGTATACCGCCAGTCCCCGCACACCCCTCACCAGGCCATGGTCGGCCATCAGCGACAGCACCCGGTCTGCCTCCTCGATTGTGCGGCAGAACGGAATCATCACCGCCACATTCTCCAGTCCAATTCGCTCCCGTGCCCGTTTGACCGCCCGGCATTCCAGCGCAAAAGCTTCCCGGTAACGCTCGCTGTAATAACGTGACGCGCCACGGAACCCGAGCATAGGATTCTCCTCGTCATGCTCAAACTCGGCACCGCCAAGAAGCGCGGCGTACTCGTTTGTCTTGAAATCACTCAGACGAACCAGCACCGGGTGCGGGTACTGCGCTGCCGCAATCCGCGCCATGCCACGCGCGAGATGATCTACGAAATACTCAGTCTTGTCCTTGTACCCCGTAGTCAGGGCGGCAATCTGCTTCTTTGCCTGCTTATCCTTCAAATCATCGAAATGCACCAACGCCAGTGGATGCACCTTGATGACATTGTTGATCACGAACTCCAGCCGTGCCAATCCAATTCCCTCTGCCGGCAACCGCCACCAGCGAAACGCCGCCGCCGGGCTGGCAATATTCATCCGAATAGAGGTCTTCGTCTTCGGCAGATTCTCCAGGTCAACCCGCTCCTTCTCGAAATCCAGCTCCCCGTCGTAGACATATCCCGTGTCACCCTCGGCACACGATACCGTCAACATCGCACCATCCTCAAGCTGCTTCGTGCCATCCTCTGTGCCCACAATCGCCGGCATACCCATTTCACGACTGACAATCGCCGCGTGCGACGTGCGGCCTCCGGAATCGGTCACGATTGCAGCTGCACGCTTCATGATCGGCACCCAGTCAGGGTCAGTTTGATCCGTGACAAGGATTGAACCATCCTCAAAGTCATCAATCTGATCGGGACTGTCGACTCGCTGCGCCTTTCCAGCAGCGATTCCCTGCCCCACCGCCAGGCCGCTGATCAGTCGCCTGCCGTGCTCAACCAGGTGATAGCTCTTCATTGTCCCGACGTCCTTCTGAGACTGAACCGTCTCCGGCCGCGCCTGCACTATGAACAACTCCCCGCTGTCACCATCCTTGGCCCACTCGATATCCATTGGCTTGCCATAATGGCGTTCTATTGCCACACCCCAACGCGCCAGTTGCATGATCTCGTCATCCGCCAATACCGCCTGCTCCTGTTCCTTTCTCGTCGTCTTCACCGTTCGCGTATCGTTGCCGCGTTTACTGTAGACCATCTTGTGTTTCTTATTGCCGATCGCCCGATCGACTATCGGCTCCAATCCGTCAGTCTCCAGAAGCGGCTTGAATACGGTGTATTCGTCCGGATTCACCGTCCCCTGGACCACCGTCTCCCCAAGCCCCCAGGCAGCATTGATCATCACAACCTTGTCGAACCCTGTCTCAGTGTCGATTGTGAACATCACTCCCGAACCCGCCTTGTCCGAGCGCACCATCTTCTGCACCCCCGCCGACAGCGCCACCTTCATGTGCTCGAACCCCTTCTGCTGTCGATACGCAATCGCCCGGTCTGTAAACAACGAGGCAAAGCAGCCCTTGACCGCATCCACCAAAGCCTGCTTACCCGTCACATTCAGGAATGTCTCCTGCTGCCCGGCAAAACTCGCCTCGGGCAAATCCTCAGCCGTAGCACTGCTTCGCACTGCCACTCCGACATTCCTGGTGCCATAACGCCGACTCAACTCATCATAGGCCTGGTGCAGCGCCGCCCGAATGCCCCCGGGCATCTTTTGTCGCCGGATCAACCTCCTGATCGTCTGCCCCACCTTCTCCAGGTTACTGCGGTCGGATTTCAATGACTGCACATGCTCAGCGATCTTGTCCGCTATGTTATTCTCATCAAGGAACTGCCAATACGCCGAGGCCGTTGTGGCGAATCCCTCCGGAACACGAATCCCCTCGCGCTTCAAGCTGGCAATCATCTCGCCCAAAGAGCTATTCTTTCCACCAACCTCGCTGACGTCGTCCGATGTCACACTGTCGAACCATCGTATGTGCTGAGCATCTCTGTGCGCTGTCATTCCCTCTTGCATCCTTACTCCTTCGCTCTGTGTCTCCCCGGTCTTTTGCTGCCCCGGACTGCCGTTGCTGAATCAACGGGCAGCGGAAAGAACAGTGAGGGCGTTCCGTACGAACTGACTGTGCGTGCCGTCGATGACATGCACATCAAGCATCTCCCTGAGAGTCTCCTGCTCGCGTCCGTCCGTACCCGTGGCAGGAACTACAATCGGAACCGGACTATGTATCTCACGAGCGTTCAGGACGAACTCCAGAGGACCGATATCGACCGTCGGTGTAAGTAGAATCGCCCGAAACGAATTGCGATGCATCCTGCTGTAGGCTGCCTCGCTGTCCATCACCACAATTGCCGGGATTCCTGCTTGAATCACGTAGCGACTCGCAAGAACGCTGCGACTATCCTCAACTACCAGTATCGCCTCCAGCTTCATGCGCCTCTCCAAAGTGTTGCCTTCTGCGACCTGCTGTGCAGACCGCGCCTTCAACCACACGAATCTGTTATACAAGAATCGTGCCGAGCGTCGAGTTCATTGCCTAAGTGACTATGAGACAAGCTGATGAAGCGTGAGTGAAAACTCCCGCCGGCCACTTCCAGAAGCAACGACGGCCGCATCTGTGACTGGATGGAACGCGCCCCCGCAATATCGATGAAAGCAAGGTACACTCGCGAATGAAGGCCATATCGAACCTCTCTCGCGACGTAAACATGCCCCCGCACTGCGGCTATTTGAGTCCGTACTTGTTTAGCTTATTGTAGATCATGCGACGGCTGATCCCCAGTAACTCGGCCGCCTCCGTTCGATTGTTGTTCGCAACCAGCAGTGCCCGCTGTATCATGGTCTTCTCGACATCGTCCAGTGGCGTACCTACCTGGAAACTCACTGTCATGCTCGTGTTCTCAGCGTCGCGCAGCCGCGGCGGCAAGTGCTCCATTCTGATCTGATCATCATCGCAGAGCAACATCGCTCGCTGTATCACGTTCTTCAGCTCGCGCACATTGCCGGGCCACTCGTATGCCTCCAGGCGAACAATCACATCGGGCGCCACCGATCTGACATTGCTGTGCAATGATTCGTTGAACACCTCCACAAATCGGTTGACCAACGGACGAACATCCTCCGGGTGCTCCCGCAGAGGCGGTAACTCAATACGGAACACATCCAATCGGTAAAACAGGTCCTTGCGGAACTCGCCCTTTCGCGCCATCGCCACCAAATCAGCATTGGTCGCCGCGACAATCCGCGCCCCGCTCGTGACATCTTCCGACCCACCCAGGCGATTGAACTTCTGCTGCTCCAACATACGAAGCAGACTCACGCGTACCTTCTCCTCAACCGCATCGATTTCGTCGAGCAGCACCGTCCCGCCATCAGCCCGCTCGAAAACCCCCCGATGTTGATCCACTGCTCCCGAAAACGAACCCCGCTCATGACCAAACAACTCGCTGGCCACCAGCTCCGATGGCAAACTCCCCAGGTTCACTGCCAGGAACGCCTTCTCCCGACGGTGACTCAACTGATGGATCGCCTGCGCCGCCAAGTCCTTGCCCGTACCGGTCTCACCCATCAGCAATACGGGAATGTCCACACTGGCCGCCTTGCGAATCCTGTCAAAGACGTCCTGCATCACTTCCGAAGTACCAATGATCTTGTGCAACTGCGTGACCTTGTCACGCTCGGGAAGGGCTGCCTGGGTCGGTGCCGGCTGCTGGTCTGCCACTGCCGACTCAATAATCGCTTTAAGCTCCCAGTTGCTCACTGGTATCTTCGTGTAATGATACCCACCCTCAGACAACCAACCCGCCCCCCGGGGCGCATCTTCGGCCTGTGTCAGAAGAATGACCTGGGGCTGCGGACTATGACCCCGTATGCGCTCCAGCAACTTCTCACACTCTGCCAGTTGCTCACGCGGGACAATCGTGTCCAGCACGATTACCGAACACGGATTCGCCCAGAAACTATCGCCGATATCCTGAATGCCCTGATGCCAGAAAACTTCGGTGTGATATTGCGACATGATCGTGCTGATACGGTCCGCCAAGTGCCCCTCATCCGGATACCACCATGATCTCTAAGCTCTTAACCGTACGCATAAGGCCCCTCCAGATAGAGCAGAACAAGATTCGTTCGTGCGGCTACTCAATCCGAAGGCGATACTTAGCAGCACGTTGACTCAGTTTTGCCGTATTCGGCTCGAGGCGCAATCGCAATGTGATTGGACTATAATAATAACACAAGTGTGTTGCAGAAAATCAAGTGCAATAGATCAATTGGCAGATAATTTGCTTAGTCTGCCAACATCTGCTGCAATCTCATCGCGTCCTGCGCGGCATACCCATGCTGATCATTGTCGAAATAGCAGTACACATCCCGCCCCTGTGCAAGCCATCGACTAAACGCTCCCGCCCAGCCCGACAGCCTCTGCGCGCCATACCGGCCCTGATAAGGCTTCTCCGACGGCCCGTGCAGCCGTACGTAGACATAGTCAACTGTCACTTCCGTCGGCGAAGTCTCACCTCCCAAGTCAAATATGCAAAACGCCGCATGGTGCAGTCTCAGCAACTCATAGACCTCGTCACACCACCATGAGTGGTCACGAAATTCAAAGGCATACCGATGATCCTCCGGCAGCGACTCCAGGAACTCCTCCAGCCGCTGGGCATTGCATCGCCACTTCGGCGGAAGCTGAAACAGTATCGGTCCCACATGCCCGTTCAGCATATCCACCCGCTTTATGAATTTCCGTGCAGCCGACTCACTCTCCCGAAGTTTCTTCATGTGCGTTATATACCGACTCGCCTTCACCGCGAATGTGAAGCTCTCATCTACCGTCCGCTTCCACTTCTGGAGTGTCCGTCTTTGCGGCAGTTGGTAAAAGGAGTTGTTGATCTCCACTGTCGGGAACCGATGCGAGTAATACTCCAACCACTCATCCTGCGTGATCGAAGATTCACAGAACACGCCCCGCCAGTGCTCGTAGTTCCAACCCGATGTTCCCACCTGAAGATTCCCGGTCCTTGCCATTTCCCTCACCAGTATCAAGAGTGTGAACATCTGCCTCTGGCTGCTGTTATCGCAGGTGTGGCCGCCACCGCATCGAACAGCCGGTGATCCAGCGAGGTGCAAGCGCTGAGAGAGGGGGATAGCCACCACGCTGGATCGATCACGGCGTCATCTGACAGAAGGGCGACATTCCCTAAAACCAACGTTCCCTTCCAGGTGCTTCAGTTTCCTATCCTGTCCCGGGCTCTTCTTTGGGACGCACACCCGGCTTGTTTACTATCTGCACCACTGTTGCCTGCGGACCTTTGTCACCTGATCCTTCTGAGAAGCTGACACCGGTCCCAACTGTCAGCCGGGTGAAGTCATTCGATGTTACCGCATTCTGATGAAAGTACACGCGCCGCCCATCCATCGTGCGGAGAAACCCGTGTCCATCTTCCGGACGCAACTCCTCCACGATCGCCATTGCCTGCTGGTCCGGATGGGTCTTGACCTCGCCCCGCTGCTTCTCGGTGATCCGCTTGATCTGAATCTCGGCCGCATCGAATGACTCACGAATGAGCGTCGCCAGTGCCTGATCCACATCGTCAGGCGGTGTGGTCTTGTCCACCACAACCTTTCGAGCAGGTGGCACGTTTATCGTAATCCGTACCCGGAAGGGGTTACCGGTGTTCTGGCTGCTCGGCTTGCGTTCCAGGAACACCTCGCCGCTGGTGATGCTGTCGCAGAAGCGCTCCATCTTGTCCATCCGATGGAGAATCAATTGCTCCAGTTCCTCGGTGCGAGCTATGTCGCGAAAGGTCGTTTCGAGCGGTATCTGCATCTTAACTGCCTCCATCATCGGAATCTTCATCATTGCAGTATGTCTTGGCCAACTGGTCAATGCTCACGTACGTGCGAGCCGACAACCAGCCCCCCGCAAACCCGTTAGCAAACGCCGCTACCATCCCCACGGCGCTGCCGGCCACCGTTGTCAGCAGTCCTCGGCCAATGCGATCCAGGCCCAGTGATGTGCGCCTGCTCTGATCGCGACGAATGGCCCACCAGGTCAAGGCGGCCTGGCTCGCCAGCCAGATCACACCGCCCCCTATTGCAAAAGTCCGTGCCTTCAATGTCATGTCCGTCATACTCCCTGTTGGTGTCGCTCCTGAAGTGCCCCTCCCTCAGGATGGTACTCAATTCCGCGCTGATGACCCGTAACCAGGGCCGCCACGCTACTCATAACTGTCGGGACCAAGGTCTACTATCAGAGCGTTCTCTACGGCGGCCGCACCACCCTTGTAAGCCCTGGCCGTTGCCTCTATCCGCTCGGTCCACGTGCCGACTGTCCCCGTCAGCGTAACCACCCCGTTCTCGACATCAACATTGATTTCCTCGGCGTCGACAAACGGACTCCACCACAGCTCGTCTTCCACCATCTGTTCGATCGCAGAATCAGCGTACGCAATGCCGACATCACCAGGAACCTCGTACCAGTCATAGTTGTAAGGGTACCACCAGTCGTGATCAATATGCCGATCGTAAACGAGAGCCCCCGCAGGCGCATCCACAGCCAGTCTGTTGTCAACGGCTGCAACACCGCCTACCTGAGCGGCGATGTCGTCTGCCTGTGCCTTGTCGAAATAGGAGTCAACGCTGCCGCTGATCCTGACGGTGCCATCGGAGACGGTGACCACCGTGTTGTAGGCACCCACATAGGGATCGCGTTTCAGGGCTTTGCGTACGTCAGCCGCAATGGCACTGTCGGGTCTGTCCTCTCCCGGGACGACATCTATCACATTCTCCACTGTCCAGACGCCCACCGTATTGTGTGCAACCTGGCTGGCGGCGCGCTTCGCCTTCAGATTGTCCACCTTGCCGCTCAAGCTCACATCGCCACTGTCAATCATCACCATGATGTCTGTAGCTGCCACGCGGGGATCGTAGAACAACGCGTCTGCAAGTGCGCCCTCTATGTCTTCGTCTTCCTTGGGCAGGTACTTGGTTTTGCGGAAGCGTTCGTCGCGTGCCCAGGACTCCACCTTCAAGTCGTCGGCCTTGACGTCACCGACATTGGCAACCCAGGCGTCGGACACCGCATAACGCTTCTCAGCTGCGCTCCCCACAATCCCGGACAGCGCTACCATGCCGTCAACAACCGAAATATCTATCAACTCATCATCAACCAACACGTCCCAACGTAGCCTCTCACGGATCTCCGCCGCTATCTCAGAATCAGGCCGATCTTGCTCGTAATCCACCGTGATCTCATTGACAACATCCTTCACGCCACTCACACTGCCGGCAACCTTCTGTGCCAACTGCTTCTCATACCACGAGTTGACACCCCCGCGCAGTGCTATGACGCCATCTGCCACGTCCATCTCTATTCCCCACGGGCCTGTCGCTGGATTAGTAGCCAACGCCATCATAACATCCGCTCGAATCTGGGCATCGCTGCGCTCCGGCGTCCAAACGGATATGTTGTTAACGACGGATCTGACTCCCCTGATCGTCTCCGCCAGGCGCGCCGCACGCTCTTTGGCGAGGATATTGTCCACCATTCCAGACAAAGCGACCACCCCGTCATCGGTGATTACCTCGATTTTGTGACCGCCTGTTGCTGCGTCACTGGCCAGCCTTTCTTGCACGACCAGCGTGATGTCCGCATCCGACATCTGGGCACAATGGGACATCGCGGGAATCAGGCCGATCAGAAAGAACACCGACACAGCGATAACCGACACTAACGCACCGCTCCGGCCAACCTGACTTGGAATTCGTAGCATAGGTAGTATGCCTCCTGCAGAGTTTACCGATTTGACTTCCGTTTCTTCTTCGCTCCTCAAAAAGCAAGACCGATGCCGTCCGTGTGCGATGTCAGCGAACGCATTGTATGACAACAGTATGCAGTGACTCCTGGCAAGTGAGCAACAAGCCCCATTCCGCCTGACCCGCCCTTTTGTACTTGGCCGGCACAGGTAGTTGCCGCCACTCTGCAAGATAGGTACACCCCCCGACCACCCGTAACCTGCGACCCATCGTTGCCAGTTGACTCGCTTAAAAAAGGGCGGAACAAGAACCCCTCAGCACATGTACTGCATATGGACCCCACTGATTGGCGTTCGCTGATAGCGTCGTTGCCGATGTGAGCTCATCACGCCCTTTGCTGGTGCACCGTTGACACTCGCATTGTAATCGCGTACCAATAGTGGAGCCGGAGCAGCGAACGCCCGACAAGTGAACTAAACGGGAAGCATTCAATGGCGATCGATAGACTACTCATTTGGTCGTGTATCGCCACTGTCATGAGCGTGCTTGTCCGGTGCGCTGCGAGGAACACTTCACAGGAAAGATTGCAGTGAGCAAACAATCAGCAAAAGCTTCGACAGGAAAGGCGACAGCAGTGCACGAGGCGAATGACAAAGTTATTCACGGACCATCGCTGATCACAGAGCACGATGTGTACTTGTTCAGACAGGGCAGCCACTATCAGCTCTATGATAAGCTCGGCTCGCATCCGATGGAGGTCGATGGCGTTAAGGGTGTCTACTTCGCCGTCTGGGCACCCAATGCCCGCAAGGTGACTGTCATGGGCGATTTCAATTTCTGGAATCGTGACACCCATGAACTCGGCGTCCGCTGGGACAGCTCCGGCATCTGGGAGGGATTCATCCCCAATATCAAGACTGGCACCAATTACAAATACCATGTCGTCTCCGGCAGCAATATGTGGGCGGGCGACAAGGGCGATCCCTTCGCCTTCTGCTGGGAACTGTCGCCCCGGACCGCCTCGACCGTGTGGGAACTCGATTATGACTGGGGCGACCGGCAGTGGATGCAGGACCGACACCGGGTCAATGCTCTTGATGGACCGATCTCTGTCTACGAGGTCCATCTTGGCTCCTGGCAGCGTGTTCCCGAAGAAGGAAACCGGTGGCTGACCTACCGCGAACTGGCCCCCAAACTCGCCGAATATGTCAACGACATGGGCTTCACCCACGTTGAGTTTATGCCCGCAACCGAGCACCCGTTCTATGGTTCCTGGGGATACCAGACGGTCGGATACTATGCCCCCACCACCCGGTTCGGCACTCCTCAGGACTTCATGTATCTCATCGACTACCTGCACCAGAACGGTATCGGAGTCATTATGGATATCGTCCCGTCGCACTTCCCCTCCGATGAACACGGACTTGTCTATTTCGATGGCACACACCTGTTCGAGCATGAAGATACGCGCAAGGGTTTTCATCCGGACTGGAAAAGCTACATCTTCAATTACGGCCGCAACGAGGTCAGGAACTTCCTGATCAGCAGTGCCTTGTTCTGGCTCGACAAGTACCATATCGACGGCCTCCGCATCGATGCTGTCGCCAGTATGCTCTACTTGGACTACTCCCGTAATGAGGGCGAGTGGATTCCCAACGAATACGGTGGTCGCGAGAACCTCGAAGCCATCAGTTTCCTCCGTCGAATGAACGAAGTTATCTACGAGCGCTACCCCGATGTTCAGACCATTGCCGAGGAGTCAACAGCATGGCCGATGGTTTCGCGTCCTCTGTATGTTGGCGGACTGGGGTTCGGTATGAAGTGGAACATGGGCTGGATGCACGACACGCTCACCTACTTCAGCAAGGATCCGGTCTATCGCAAACATCATCAGAACAACCTCACTTTCAGCCTTTTGTATGCCTTTACTGAGAATTTCAAGCTGCCGCTTTCACACGATGAAGTCGTTCATGGCAAGGGCTCGCTCCTGAGCAAGATGCCCGGCGATCATTGGCAGAAACGTGCCAACCTGCGCCTGCTGTTCGGTTACATGTGGACTCATCCCGGGAAGAAACTGCTCTTCATGGGTGGCGAGGTAGGTCAGTGGGAGGAATGGAATCACGAGGGCAGTGTCTCATGGCACCTGCTGGACTATCAGGAGCACCGCGGTATTCAGCAGTGGCTTCGGGACCTGAATCATTACTATCGCCGTCAACCTGCTCTGTATGAGCGGGACTTCCATTACGAGGGCTTCCAGTGGATCGACTGCAACGACATCGACAACTGCATTCTCTCCTATCTGCGGCGTGACGGCCAGGGTCGGCCAACGGTCGTCGTCGTGGCCAACTTCACGCCGGTTGTCAGGCATGGCTACAAGGTCGGTGTCCCGCTTGCCGGCCACTGGGACGAAGTCCTCAACAGCGATGCCGAAGTCTATGGCGGCAGCGACCAAGGTAACTGCGGCGGCCTTCACACCCAGCCGCGCGCGCTGCATGGCTTCGATCAATCGGTCGAACTGACCCTGCCGCCATTGGGAATTGTCGTACTCGAATACCAGGGCAACGACGGTTACCAGGGGACTTGAGAACAGCAACTGAGCGTCGCGGAGCCTCAGGTTGTCCGCAGCCAGAGCGGCACCAGGCAAGGGAATGATCTCGCGATGCAGAAGAGTTTAAGGATGAACACGATCTTGCATTGGCCCGGTCTGCATTCAGACACGTACCCGGCACGGTGCACTCCAGAGAGGCGCGCCGCATGAAAGCAGGCGCCTTCTGCATAGATAATGGCAGATGCCGATTCGTCGTTTGGGCACCACGCCACCAGTCGGCGACCGTGCTGATTACGCACCCGCGCGAACACACTCTGCCTCTTCGGAAAGCAGATCATGGATACTTCGTCGGTGAGTACGACAATCTCGGCCATGGCGCCCGTTACCTGATCCAGCTCGACAGCGCCACGCCACGCCCCGATCCGGCCTCGCGCTCCCAGCCCGAGGGCGTCCATGAAGCCTCGGAGGTGATCGACCACTCTCTTTTCGCGTGGTCCGATCAGGAATGGCAGTGTCCGCCACTGGACCAAATGATCATGTATGAACTGCATATCGGCACATTCTCCCCCTCGGGCGACTTCGAGGGGGTCATCACACGGTTGGCCGATCTGCGTGATCTCGGAATCAACGCCATCGAGCTTATGCCTGTGGCCGCCTTTCCGGGAAACCGAAACTGGGGATACGACGGCGTCTACCCCTACGCCGTCCAGGAATCCTACGGCGGTCCCGCCGGTCTCAAGCGGCTGGTCAATGCCGCCCATCTGAGCGGAATCGCAATCATTCTGGATGTTGTCTACAACCACCTCGGCCCCGAGGGCAACTACCTGCATGAGTTCGGTCCGTACTTCACGGACAAGTACCGTTCCCCCTGGGGCTGGGCTGTCAACTTCGATGATGCCGGCAGCGATCAGGTTCGTGAATACTTCATCAACAACGCCCTTGCCTGGTTCGAGGACTATCATATCGATGCTCTTCGTCTTGATGCCATCCATGGTATCTTCGACATGAGCGCCACCCCGTTCCTGCAGCAACTGGCCGAGCGCACCGACGAGTATGCCCGGCGCGCCGGCCGAGCCGCGTATCTGATTGCCGAAAGCGATTTGAACGACGCCCGCGTCATTCGACCGCGACCGCGAGGGGGCTATGGGATACCCTGTCAGTGGTGCGACGACTTTCACCACGCCCTGCACACTCTGCTCACCGGCGAAGGTACCGGCTATTATGCCGATTTCGGTCAACTCGAGGACCTTGCTACGGCCTATCGCCAGGGGTATGTCTATAACGGGCGCTATTCCATCTTCCGTGACCGACAACACGGCAACACCACTGAGGGGTGCACGGCCGACCAGTTCGTTGTCTTCTCCCAGAATCACGATCAGGTCGGCAATCGCCTGAAAGGTGACCGCCTGTCAACGCTGGTTGACTTCGAGACCCTCAAAGTGGCCGCCGGGGCTATGCTCATCAGCGCCAACATACCCATGCTGTGGATGGGGGAGGAGTACGCCGAGCCGGCACCGTTCCCCTATTTCATCAGTCACGGGGATCCGGACCTCGTCGAGGCCGTCAGAAAGGGCCGAGTTGAGGAGTTCAGGCACTTCGGCTGGCAGGAGACCCCGCCCGAACCGCAGGCCGAAGACACTTTCAAAAGCGCCCGCCTCAACTGGTCATTGCGCCAGACAGGGAAGCACTCGCTTCTGCTGGCGTTTTACAAACGACTGATTGACCTGCGCCGCACCATCGCCGCCCTGGCCGTCCCTGACACGGAGGCACTCGCGGTTGAGGCCGACCCCTCCCGACCGGTGCTGGCTGTGCGGCGAACGCAACCGGACAGCGAGATACTGTGCATTCTCTGTCTGTCCGACGAAGAAGCACACGTCCATCCCCGTTTGCTCGCCGGCGCGTACAACCTGCTGCTCGATTCGGCCGACCCACGCTGGGGCGGCCCGGGATCCACCGCGCCGGCAACTCTGCGGACCGGGGAGGGGCTGCTGTGCGCTCCGTGGAGCATTGTACTCTATCACAAGGGAAGAAAATGAACAGATTCGTGTGCTTGCATGGCCACTTCTATCAACCCCCGCGCGAGAACCCCTGGCTTGAGGAGGTAGAACTTCAGGATTCAGCCTACCCGTTTCACGACTGGAATTCGCGTATCACCGCCGAATGCTACGCCCCGAATACGGCCTCTCGCATTCTTGATGATGACCGACGCATCGTCGATATCGTCAACAACTACTCGCGTATCAGCTTCAACTTCGGCCCAACCCTCCTTTCGTGGATGGAGCGGCATGAGCCGGCAACCTACGCCGCAGTCATTGAAGCCCACCAGCTCAGCAAGGAGCGCTTCAACGGCCATGGCTCCGCATTGGCGCAGGCCTACAATCACCTCATCATGCCGCTGGCCAACTCGCGCGACAAGCGCACTCAGATCGTCTGGGGAATCCGCGACTTCCAGCAGCGCCTCGGTGATCGACCCGAAGGCATCTGGCTGGCCGAGACGGCGGTAGATATCGAGACCCTTGAACTGTGCGCTGAATACGGTATCCGCTTCACGATCCTCGCTCCCCGGCAGGCCAAACGCGTCCGCAAGATCGGCGCCAGGGAGTGGCACGACGTCAGTGGCGATGCAGTCGACCCGCGGCGCGCCTACCGTTGTAACCTGCCCTCGGGAAAGCACATCGCCCTGTTCTTCTATGACGGGCCCGTGTCTCAGGATGTCGCCTTCGGCGGCGTCCTCGATGACGGGCATCACTTCGCCCGACGCCTCCTCGACACGTTCGATGACCAGCCCAATGGCCCCCAGTTTGTGCACGTCGCCACCGACGGCGAAACGTATGGTCACCACCACCGCTTCGGAGATATGGCCCTTGCCTACTGCCTGTACAGCATCGAGCAAACCGAGGATGTCGAACTGACTATCTACGCCGACTTCCTTGATCGCTATCCCCCCGAATGGGAAGCCGAGATATTCGAGAACTCCTCATGGAGCTGCGTTCACGGCGTCGAACGCTGGCGCTCCGATTGCGGCTGCAACTCCGGCGGGAATCCCGGCTGGCAACAGCAATGGCGGGCCACCCTCCGCGGAGCCATGGACTGGCTGCGCGACAGCCTCGCTCTCATCTATGTTGAACACTCCGAAGGCCTGATGGACGACCCATGGAAAGCCCGAGACGGCTACATCGATGTCGTACTCAATCGCTCCGACAAGACCATCAACCGCTTCATGTCCGAGTTCGCCAACGGCGACCCCTCAGCCGCTTCGCGCGTCAAACTCCTCAAACTGCTTGAAATGCAGCGCCACGCCATGCTGATGTATACCTCCTGCGGCTGGTTCTTCGACGAAATTTCCGGTATTGAAACCACGCAGGTCATCCGCTATGCCGCCCGCGCCATGCAGCTTGCCCGCGAGGTCTCCGGAATCGACCTGGAGCCGGCCTACATACGCCTGCTCGAACGCGCCCCATCGAATATCCCCGATCTAAAAGACGGCGCGGAAATCTATCGCCGCTACGTGCAGCCGGGCATCGTCGACATGGCCCGAGTCGGTGCACATTATGCCGTTTCATCCCTGTTCTCTGGCCAGTCCGAGGCTGACGGCGATATCTACGCCTACCACGTGCGAAGTGAGTCCTTTGAGCGGCGCGAACTGGGCCGCCAGCGGGTAGTCGTCGGCAAAGCGATGCTCAAGTCACGGATCACTTTCGAGGAAACTCCGGTGCACTTTGGCGCCGTCCACCTCGGTGAACACAATCTCCTCGGTGGTGTGCGAGCGAACATGCCGGCGGAAGACTTCCAGTCCACACAGCAGAAGATTCTCGATGCCTTTGAACACAGCAACCTCGCCGAAGTCATGTTCCTGATCAACGAACACCTAGGCGACGAAACCTACTCGCTGAGCCACTTGTTCAAGGACGAGCAGCGCGAGGTCATGCGCCAGATTATTGAGGAGATGCTTGTTGAGGTCGAACATATGTATCGCCAGGCCTATCATCGCCACTACGCGCTGGTGCAGGCAACCTCCGGGATGAACATACCCCTGCCGCAGGTGCTCTCCACAACCGTCTCCTTCGTGCTCAACAGCGACATCCGTCAGGCCCTCAGCCGCAAAGAGCTCGACCTGAATGAACTCAGCCGGCTCTTCAATGAGGCCAGACGCCTGAATGTCGATCTCGAACAGACCAGGATCGCATTCCTGGCCAGCGAACACGTGATCGCCCTCATGGAGGCACTTCAGCGTGATCCCGAGAACATCTCCCTGATGCAGACTCTGGAGCAATTGCTCACTCTTTCTGCGGGGGCCGGGCTTGATCTGGATGTCTGGCAGGCGCAGAACCGCTACTTCAAAATGGCCAGAGAAGGAACACGCGCCACCGCTGCGGTCGGTGCTCCCGACGATCACGAAAACGCGACCCCGTTGCAGGCGGCCTTTGACCGTCTCGCACAGGCCCTCAAGGTGAGTCTGTAACGCTCATGCGTATTCCCACTGCCACATACCGCCTGCAGATGCGGCCTTCATTCGGCCTGAACGAAGCCGCTGAACTGGTGGACCTTTTGCATGATCTGGGCATCTCCGATGTGTATCTGTCGCCGATCTTCGCGTGCGTCCCCGGCAGTGAGCACGGCTATGACCTCGTCGATCCCCTCGCCCTCAACGAGGAGGCAGGAGGGATGCCAGCGGCCAGGAAGCTTCACGAAAAACTCAGTCAGCGGGGTATGGGCTGGTTGCAGGACATTGTCCCCAATCACATGGCCTACAACTCCAATAACCGCATGCTCATGGATGTCCTTGAAGACGGCCCCGCCTCGGAGTTTGCCCACATCTTCGACATCGACTGGGAACATGTCTTCGAGGGGCTACGGTCAAGAGTCCTCACGCCCTTTCTCGGCAGTTTCTACGGCGAATCCCTCGAGCGCGGAGAGATCAGGCTTGAATACGGTGAAGCCGGCCTGAACATTGTCTACTATGACCTGCGCCTGCCCGTGCGCATTGAATCCTATGTCCGTGTCTTCACCCACAGTCTCCAGGCGCTTGAGGCTGCCCTCGGGCAACAGCACCCCGATCTGATTCGCTACCTCGGCACCGTTCATACCCTTGACGATCTCCCGCAGGGCAAGAGACGCGACGATCGCTACCGACGGATCCGCCTGTCCAAGAGACTGCTCTGGGAGCTGTATACGACCAATGAGCACATCCGGCAGTTTATCGATGACACACTGGATACTTTCAACGGCACGCCCGGCGATGCTGACAGCTTCAACGAACTGGATCACCTGCTCAATGAGCAGTACTTCCGGCTCGCGTTCTGGAAGGTAGCATCGCAGGAGATTAACTACCGACGCTTCTTCACCATCAATGACCTCATTTGCGTCCGTGTCGAAGACAAATCCGTATTCGATCAGACCCATCAGCTCATTCACCGAATAACAGAAGGCGGGATATTCACCGGACTGAGGATCGATCATATCGACGGCCTTCTCGATCCCGGTTGCTACCTCGAGTGGTTAAATCAGGCCGTGCCGGACCGATACATCGTTGTTGAGAAGATACTCGAGGACGGTGAAACCATACCCGACACATGGGATGTCTGCGGCACCACCGGCTACGACTTCCTCAACGTTGTCAATAAGCTCCAGTGCTGCCGCCGGAACCGGCAGGCATTCGACCGGCTGTACGGCCAACTGACCGGTGTCAGAGTTACATGGCAGGATCTGGTTGCCCGCAAGAAGCGACTGATGATCGACAAGCACCTGGCCGGCAACATTGAAAATCTCGCCCACCTGCTCAAACGCATCTCCGGTCGCAACCGCCACGGCAACGACATCACGCTCTACGGCCTGCGACGGGCGCTCGTCGAAGTCATGACGTACTTCCCGGTCTATCGCACCTACGCCACCCAGAGGCATTTCACTGAAACCGACCGCGCCTATATCACACAAGCCGTCACCCTGGCCCGGAAACACAACCCCGCCCTGTTGTATGAGCTGGACTTCCTCCGACACTTCCTTCTGCTCGACCACAGCGCTATGGCTACAGAACAGGAACGCGAGCAGGCCATCGATTTCCTCCTGCGCTTCCAGCAACTCACCGGCCCGCTGATGGCCAAGGGGGTGGAAGACACCTGCCTGTACATCTATTACAGGCTGCTGTCCCTCAACGAGGTCGGCAGCGACCCCAGTTGCTTCGGAATCTCCCGGGAGACATTCCATAGCTTCAATGAACGACGCCGAGCTACCCACCCCCACAGCCTGAACACCACGGCCACTCATGACACCAAGCGGGGAGAGGATGCCCGATGTCGTCTCAATGTCCTCAGCGAGATTCCCGACGAGTGGGAGAAGCACGTCCGTCTCTGGCGCCGCCTCAACACCGGCCGCAAGGTCGTTCAGGGAGCCAAAGCACCGGATAAGAACGATGAGTATTTCCTCTACCAGACCCTTGTTGCATCCTGGCCGTTCTCTGAAGACGAGTACCCGCAGTTCATCCAGCGGCTGCAACAGTATGCTGTGAAAGCGGTCCGGGAAGCAAAGGTCCACACTGCCTGGATCAAGCCCGATGCCGCCTACGAGCAGGCCTTCACCGGCTTCATTGAACACATCCTCACTCCCGGCGATGGTAACCGCTTTCTGGAATCATTCGTCCCATTCTGGCGAAGCATCGCCTGGTACGGCATGCTCAATTCGCTGAGCCAACTGGTTCTCAAGATCACCAGTCCGGGTGTGCCGGATTTCTACCAGGGATCCGAGTTGTGGGACTTCAGTATGGTTGACCCCGATAACCGACGTCCAATCGCCTATCAGGCGCGGCGCGAGGCCCTCACCAAAATCGACCAGCTCGGGCACCACGACCACGATGCCCTGCTCAAGGAGCTGCGTGACACCATGTACTCCGGACACATCAAGATGTTTGTCACTCAGCGTGGACTGAAACACCGGACAGCGCACCGCGACCTCTATGACTCCGGGGACTACCTGCCGCTGGAAGTCGCCGGTCCGCACGCTGAGCATGCGGTCGCCTTTGCCCGATGCCATCACGACCAGTGGTCCCTGATCCTGACCCCGCGGCTGTTGACCTCGCTTGTGCAGGAAAACCAGTTTCCGCACGGCCGCGCCATCTGGGAGTCAACCTGCGTGCGCCTGCCAGAGCAGGCCCCCCGACAGTGGAACAATGTGTTCACTCACGAACAACCAAACTCCAGCGACGGTGTTCTTGCCGTCGCCGAGCTGCTGACGGACATCCCCGTCTGTATTCTTGAGGGAAGAAACGATGACTAAGCAACGTGCCAGCGGGATCCTCCTGCATGTCTCTTCGCTCCCGTCAGCCTACGGTATCGGTGATCTGGGACACTCGGCCCGCACCTTCATCGAAACCCTCCACGCCGCCGGACAGCGCCTGTGGCAGGTATTGCCCCTGCAGCCGGTCGATGACACTCACCACTTTTCGCCTTACAGCAGCTCCTCGGCCTTTGCCGGCAACCGCTACCTCATCAGCCCCGAGTTACTGGTCGAACACGGTTTCATAGCTGCCGAGGATCTGGCCGCTGCCCCACGATTCCCCGACGACCATGTCGACTATCCCGCTGTCACGAAGTTCAAGCACCAGTTGCTCAGCCGTGCCTGGGAGCGGTATGCTCAACACGGTGATACCGCCGCATTCGAGAGCTTCTGCCACGCGGAAGCCTCATGGCTCGACGATTACGCCCTGTTTGTGGTCGCCAGAGACCAGAATGACCGCAGAAGCTGGATCGAATGGCCTGAACCTCTGCGTGATCGCGATCCGGAGGCACTGAAACGCTTCCATGAGGAACACCGTGACCAGATCGACCGAATCAAGTTCGAGCAGTTCCTCTTCTTCCAGCAATGGGAACTGCTGCGTGCCTTCGCCAACGAACACGACATCCAGATCTTTGGCGATCTGCCCATCTACGTGATCCACGACTCAGCCGATGTCTGGGCCAATCCCGGCATCTTCAAGCTCGACAAAAAGCTCAAGCCAAAGGTGGTTGCGGGTGTCCCGCCGGACTACTTCAGCAAGACCGGCCAGCTCTGGGGAAACCCCGTCTACAACTGGGCGGCGCTCAGGCGCCAGGACTACCGATGGTGGCTGCGTCGGCTGGAGCAGATGTTCAGGCTCTATGACATTGTGCGTATCGACCACTTCCGGGGACTCATCGCCTATTGGGAAGTCCCTGCTCACCACAAGACCGCTGTCGATGGACGCTGGGTGAAGGCTCCGGTCGATGACTTCCTGACGAAAGTACATCGGCAATTCGAGAACCCTCGCGTTGTTGCCGAGGATCTCGGCACCATCACCGATGACGTGGTCAGGGTGATGAAACGATACCGGCTCCCCGGTATGAAGGTTCTGGAGTTTGCCTTCGGCGAAGACAACCCGAAACACAAGTACCTGCCTGAGAACTACGATGAGGATTCGGTCGTCTATACCGGCACACATGACAACAATACTATTGTGGGCTGGTTCAGGAACGAAGTCGACACCGAGCAGAAAGAGCGCATTGAGCGCTATCTTGGCACCGAAGTGTCCGCTGCTGATATCCACTGGCACCTGATCCGCCTGGCGCTTCAATCACGGGCACGGCTGGCGTTGTTTCCGATTCAGGACGTGCTCGGTCTTGACGAGCGCGCGCGCATGAACACCCCCGCCACAACCAAAGATAACTGGTCCTGGCGCCTCACTCCGGAGCAGATGGTACAGATACCGGTGAAGAAACTGGCTGAACTGACGGCTCAATCGCATCGCTGACTACCGGCTCGGCTCACGCCGAACTTCCCAGTGGTGTTCAATTCCTGAGCAATTCTGCCGATCTACGTAGCAAGACCACTAGTTACAAGACTACTACGTAGTGAGACTACTCACCATCTTATGAACGGCTGGATCAGAGAGAGCTATGTCGGACACATCGACACCGGAATCGCCGCCACGCCCGCTTCAGCCGGAAGACGGCGCCTCGAGTCTTCTTGCCGCAAGACCCCCGAGGCTCCTGACTCTTCACCGGCAGCACGATACGAGCATGGCACCGTCCCTCCTGACAACCGGTGACTTCGAGCGCTACATGGCCGTCGTTGCCTCGCGCCTGACCACGACTGCCGATGAGAACCTCGAATCCGAACTACACAAGGTCGTAATCACCGTCGGTAAGCTCATTGCCGATAGCTCGGTCCATCTGTACCTGTTCGATGACACCCAGCAGCAAGTATTGATAACTCACCACTACAGTCACTCGGATGGAGGCATAATCTGGCACGTATCGCAGCCGATCAATGACTTCCCGTGCTCACTCCGCCACCTGCGCTGGTTCGAGAGGGATCATTGCCCTCAGGTCTGTGATGTCCCGAAGCTGCTCGCCGACGAACGCTCCCGGGCGCTGCGCGAATATGATGCCGCCTCAGTGCTGAATATCCCCCTGTGGGCCGGTCCCCGGCAATACGGTGCACTACTGCTGACCCTCACCGACCGCTCGCGAGGCTGGTCCGAAAGTGATGTCACTCTCCTGAAAATCTTCGGTCAGGTCCTGGCCAGTGGTATAGCTCATGCTCACATGAAGCAGACCCTTACCGAGCGCGAACGTCGGTTCCGAGCCATCGTCAACTGCGCCTCCGACTGGGAAGACTGGCTGGATCCTCAGGGCAAAGTGCTCTATATCAACCCCGCTGTCCAGCGGATTACCGGGTACGCAGTGGAGGAATGCCTGTCGATGCCCAATTACCCAGTGCCAATTGTGCACGAGGACGACAGGAAACTGGTCTCGGAACGACTTACGGGGGCCATCGCCGGAAGCTCAGGCAACGACCTCGAATTCAGGATACGCACGAGGGAGGGAAGCATCCGCTGGATCGCCGTGTCATGGCAACCTATTTTCGACGAATCCGGCCAACCACTGGGCACCCGCTCCAGCATGTGTGACATCACGAGACGAAAGACGGCCGAACGCCGCATGAAGACTGCCAATGACGCGCTGCGCAGCCTGATCAACTCCGCGCCGGATTCTGCCGCTCTGGTTGAGAAGGACGGAAGGGTCGTGGCCATCAATCAGACCCTCTGTAATTTCCTCGGCCGGCCCCGAGAACAGATTATCGGCCAATCCGTAGTCAGCTTCCTGCCAAGGAGTATTGCCAATGACCGCTTCAACAAGGGTCTTCAGGTGTTGCATACGGGTCAGCCCGTCAACTACGAAGGCTATATGGCCGGTCGCACCCTTGATGTCCACTTCAAGCCGATCTTCGACGAGGATGGCAAACCACACCAGATCGCTGTCTTCGCACGCGACGTCACTGAAGAGCGACGGGCCAGCCGCGAAATCAATGAAACTCAGGCAAATCTCAAGCAGCGAGTCCGTGAAAGAACCCGAGCGCTTGCCAGCGCCAACAAGGCCCTCAGAGAGGAGCGGCAACTGCTCGAGTCGAAAAATGCTGCCCTTCAGGAGATATTCAAACAGATCGAACAGAGCAAGACCGAGCTCTCGGCACGGATCAGGAAGAACATTGAGCGAGCTGCACTTCCCGTGGTCGAACGCCTGCGCCACCACTCGACTGAGACCGGGACGAAACACCTGGCCCTGCTCATGGAAATCCTCACCGACATCGCTTCGCCTCTGGTCGACAGTCTCGATGCCGCTACGGATAGACTGACCCCGCGCGAAGTCGAAATCTGCACTATGGTTCGAAACGGGTTCTCCTGCAAACAGATAGCTGAATCACTCGGCGTTTCCGTCCAGACCATTTTGAAACAGCGTGCCAGAATCCGTCGCAAACTCGGCCTGGCACACCAGAAGACCAATCTCACTTCCTATCTTACCGCGCTGGAACGCAAGCGCTTAGCAAGGCGCTCCGGCCGATAGATGTGCACTCCGCGTCCTGACTCTATACCCCTTCGCGTACCATATCAGGGCTATATCATACCCTCTGGCAAATAACCCTTTGCTGATCGAAACACTGAAGAAAGGAATACTATCACGTGTCGGTAGCATCTGAGTGCCCTGACACACTCGGGTCGTCGCCAGCAACGCCCCTGACCTTCAGATCCGGAACCGACGCGAAAACAGATCACGTTCGCCGATAATCGGAGGGTTTGCACCATGTCACGTTCACGTATCTATTTCCCGGCGCTGGCAACACTGCTTCTGATCTTCCTCGCACACAGTGCCTATGGCGCCACTTCGCCCAACATCGACCTTGACTGGTACGGCTATGTCAAGCTCGATGCCGCCTATGACCAGAATCTCACCAGTCACGGCAACTTCGCCATGTGGGTGCAGCCGCAGTCACAGGATGCCGACGATGAGCAGTTCAACATGACCCACAAACAGACACGTTTCGGCGTGGCCTTGTCCGGCAAGGGTTATGAAAACGTGAAGCTCGGCGGAAACATCGAATTCGATTTCTACGGCAGCGGGGGCGCTGAAAACAAAGCTGCTTTGCTGCTTCGCCATGCCTACCTGTCGGTCGGGTTCGGCAACTGGCAGTTGGTGGCCGGGCAGTACTGGGATCTGATCTCACCCCTGAATCCGTCCACCCTGAACTATCCCGTTCTCTGGGGATGCGGCAATATCGGGTATCGACGGCCACAGGTGCGACTGACCTACAATGCGCCGGCAGGCGATAAGACCAAAGTCACTGTGGCGACCGGTTTCTTCCGTACCATCGGGGATGACCTCACTCCCACGTTTGCCCTGGCCACCGAAGTCGCCGACGGCTCCGATGACGGAACGGATGCTGGTGTACCGACGGTGCAGGGCCTCTTCGAGGTCCAGCACCAGCTCGCTGCCGGTACCAAGCTGCGCGCGGGCGTATCGGGCATGTGGGGCAAGCTGAAAGCCGAAGGCACACTCGGCAGCAACGAGACCTACGAAACACAGGGCGTGGTCGGCCATTTCTCTCTCTCGTTCCCGTCGGGATTCGGGTTCCTCGGTGAGTACTACTCGGGAGCCAACCTCGAGGGATACTTCGGAGGCATCGCCAACAAGAACACCATCAATGGTGTCAACACCTCTGGCGGCTGGGTATCGGCCTGGTTCAAGCCGCACCCCAAAGTGGCCCTGGCCACCGGATTCGGTTTCGATGATCCCGATGAAGCCGACCTGCCTGACGGAAGTCGCATCCACAATCAGTGCGTCTTCGGCAACATCACCTACTCGCCGGTTTCGCTGTTTAAGGTCGGGTTCGAGGTCTCTCAGTGGGAAACGGAGTACCAGGGTGGTCAGACCGCCAGTGCCCTGCGTGCCCAGACCTCATTCATACTGAATTTCTAACGTGGTGAATCTCGGAATGCAGACAACAAATCATTCGAGGAGGGAGAAAATGAGAATCCTCAAAGCTCTGACCATTATCGCCTGCGTCCTTGCGGTGGCGTCGCTGGCCCTGGCCGCTCCTGCCGTGAAGATCGGACTCAACTACCCCAAGACCGGCCCCTATAACGTACAAGGCCTGGACCAGTTCCGTGCCGCCCAAATGGCGGTTGACGAGATCAACGCCGCCGGCGGCATCATGGGACACCCCGTCGAAATCGTCTGGCGCGACTCGCAGTCAAAGCCCGATGTGTCCAGGGCCAACGTTACCGAGATGATTGACAAGGAAGGCTGCAGGATGATCTTCGGCGGCTCTTCCAGCGGCGTCGCGGTTGCTGTCGGCGAGCTGTGTCAGCAGAAAGCGGTACCCTTCTTCGGCACCCTGACCTACTCGACGGCTACCACCGGTACCAACGGACACCGTTATGTCTTCCGCGAATGCTACGACAGCTACATGGCCTCGCAGGTTCTTGCCGACTATCTCAACAAGAACTTCGCAGGCAAGAAGTACATGTACATCACCTCCGATTACACCTGGGGCTGGACTACCGAGTCGTCCCTGCGCGCCGCTACCAACACTATCGACGACAATGTCCACAAAGGCGTCAAGACACCTCTGGGCACGACCGACTACAACAAGCAGCTTGCTCTGGCCAAGATGGTCAAGCCTGACGTGCTGGTTCTGGTCCTGTTCGGTGAAGACATGGTGAATGCCGTTCGCCAGGCAACCACCATGGGCCTGAAGAGCACGTGCCAGATCGTCGTTCCCAATATCACTCTCGGTATGGCTGAGGGTGGCGGTCCGAAGGTCATGGAAGGCGTTGTCGGCGCGCTGCCCTGGTGCTGGCAGGTACCGTACAAGTTCCGCTACGATCGGGGCAAGAAGTTCGTCGAGGACTATGCCGCGAAGCACAATCGCTACCCCTCGACCTCCGGCGCCTCCGCCTATACCATCGTGTATGAGTACAAGAACGCCGTCGAAAGAGCCGGCTCCTTCGATTCGCCGAAGGTAGTTGCGGCCCTTGAAAACCACTCATACACCTTCCTTAAGGACAAGCAGACGTGGCGCGATTTCGACCACCAGTCTGTCCAGACCGTTTTCGCCGTGCAGTGCAAGCCGCAGGCTGAAGTCATGAAAGACAAGTTCCAGCTCGACTATTTCGACATCCTGTACAGCATGCCCGGCGAGAAGGCCGCCATCAGCAAGGCCGACTGGCAGGCAGCGCGCGTGCAGGCCAATCTGCCGATTAGTCTGGAGCCGTTAGACGAAATGGCTGCGAAGTAAATCCCCCTAATCATGCACTCGACAACCGGCAGATCCGCTGTGTCCGGATCTGCCGGTTGACACCAGTCGCGTGCTGAAGCCGCCGCTATGATGGCCGCAATGAAAGGAAAGGTGAAGCGAGACATGATCACCTGGAATATAAGAAACCAGATCCTTGGCGCAGGAATCACGAGTCTGCTGGTGATAGTGGGGGTGATCGTATACTTCTATAGTTTCACAAAAGGGGAGTTCACCAACAGCAGCGAGAATCTGATTGCGCTAACCAACCAGCAATATGCTGACGAACTGAGCCGGGTGTTCGCCAACCAGCAGTCAACGTTTGCCGACTGGTCGAGGGAGGATGTGTTCGGGCTTGCCATCGAGTTCAATACCACCACTGAATTGGGCGAGCAATTCGCCCAGTGGACAGCCGGACACGAGCTGTTCTGCCTGTTGACACTGGTCGACAACACTGGCAATGTGGTTGAGGCCCATGCCACCGGGAGTCGCGGATCGTCTGCGAGCCTCGTCGGTAACCGCCTCGCCGATTTTGATCGCCTCGGGCAGTCGCAAAGCCCCTCAGTTACCTATCTTCGCTCCGACGTACTCAGTCAACTCGGCATGCCACACAACCAGACCTGGGCATTCTGCTACCCATCACGCAACTCAAGTGGGCAGGTCAACGGTGCCTTCGTGGCTTACAGCAACTGGGAGCCGGTTTCCTCCGTTCTGACAAGCGCCACAGAGGCCGCCAAACGGCACGGCTACGAGAACACGACAGCCGTGTTTGCCTCCGACGATGCCTCTACGAGGACGATTGTGACTGATCGAGCCACAAGTCTGGACAACGCTGATTTCTCACGCCTGTCGGTTCGCGCTGGTGGTGGTGTGGCGTTGCTGGATCTGACTCTTGGTTCGTGCTTTGTCGGGAGCAGTCCTGTCAGCGTCCCCTCCTTCGATGACAGCAGGCGCTCTGCCTCTGGGTTTGGACTGTTTCTGATTGTACCCGAAGACGCCGTCATGGCAGGTCTGAACCGCCAGCTTGTCTGGATTCTCGTGATCGGGCTTCTCGGTACGCTCGTGGTTCTCGCCATCAGTTACTGGGTGGCCCAGCGGATTTCCCGCCGGATCAACCGCGTCGGACAACTGGCTGAGGCGATGGCCGCAGGTGACATTGACCATACAGTCGATGTATCAGGCAATGACGAGGTGGGTAAACTGGCCGGCAATTTCACGCAACTGAGTGACTACTTGCGGGAGTTGGCCGTTAATGCCAAGCGGATTGCCGAGCGCGATCTGACGATCGCCATCGAACCCCGATCGGACAAGGATGTGCTTGGCCACTCGTTCGCCACGATGGCGTCGAATCTGCGCACTATCGTCAATCAACTGGCCGACAGCGCCTCGAAGCTGGTCGAGGCAGCAGCGCTGATCAGTACCTCGTCTGAGGATATCTCAAAGGGTGTGGCGGATCAGTCGACTCAGGTAACCCAGGTCTCCTCGGCCATTGAGCAGATGACGGTGACAATACACGAGTCGGCGCGCAACGCCAACGATGCCAGCGATGCCTCCAAAACAGCATCAGAGACAGCAACGGCCGGCGGCAATATTGTCACCGACACTATCTCCGGCATGCAGCGCATCGCCGACGTTGTCCGGCAATCATCCAGGTCCATAGCGGACCTGGCCCGCTCAGCCGACCAGATCGGCGAGATCAGCAGCGTGATTGATGATATTGCCGATCAGACCAACCTGCTGGCTTTGAATGCCGCGATTGAGGCTGCTCGTGCCGGAGAACAGGGTCGCGGCTTTGCCGTTGTGGCCGATGAGGTACGCAAACTGGCTGAGCGTACCGGCCAGGCTACCGGCCAGATCAGTGCCATGATCAAGGAGATACAGCAGCAGACCGAGGGCGCCGTGCACTCGATGGAGGCCGGTGTACAGGAGGTCGACAAGGGCCGCGAGCTCGTGGATAAAGCAGGCAACAGCCTGTCCGAAATCGAGCAGAAGTCGCAGCACGTGCTTCAGATGATCCAGCAGATCGCCACCGCCTCAGAGGAGCAGTCGGCCGCCGCAAACGAGGTCTCCAACAGCATCGAGCAAATCTCGAAGGTGACCGAATCCACCGCCACGGGAGCGCGACAGTCAGCCGATGCCGCCGCGGAGCTCAATCAGCAGGCGGAAGAACTGAACACAATCGTAGCAGACTTCAAAAGGTAGTCCTTCGCGGCAAGGTGCCGCACTCATACCGCACGGTGCCGGCGCATCGTGCGCAAGAGCCCCTGACCGATGTTGGGCAGCAGAACTGACATGCTTCAGCTTCTGCTGCCCACATCTGTCTTTCTCACCCGAACGGTCTCTGTGAAAACTCCGACCGCACGGCGAACGCCGCATTGAGCACTAACAGGCTATTGAAAAACTGTTCTCGGCCCGTTCGTGAAAAATGACGACGTGCCGGGAAGCCCTCCAGCCGACGATCTTGGCACGGACTACCTTGGGCCCCCCCGAAATATGTGATTGGCGGGCCGATTTGAGAGTCTTTCAACAGCCTCCTGAGCCTTACCGATCTAATGACCTGAGCTTCGCGTTTTGAGTGCCGGTGGCTCAATCACCACCGACCAGGGACGATTCGATCCATTTTTTTATTTTGTCATACGCGCAGTGGCTGTTATCATTCAGGTGGACCCCCACCAACGCCTCAACCATTTATTAATGTCAGGAGTCGCCATGAGAAAGCTGCTTGCTCTTATGCTGGCCAGCGCGGCGCTGTTGCTCGTCTTCGGCTGTAGCCAGTCTCCGCCGACTGAGCCGACCGCCACTGTCGACCATTCCATTGCCTTGGTGCAACGCCCTGAGTTCATTGAGACCAGGCCACCCGAGGTAGTTGAAAGCTTCACAATGTATGCCTCTCAGGTGCCGGCAGGTGTCTTGTACAAGAAGCCACCCCCGCCACCACCGGATGACACCACTACCGGTGACCCAAACCCGAATCCGCCCCATAAGTACGCCTACATCGTCGGCATCTCGGACTATGAGGGCACAGCAAATGACCTGCAGTATTGCGACGATGATGCCCTGGCGATGAAGTCATGGCTCCAGGGGGAGGGTTTTACGTGTCGCATGGATATCGATATGCAGGCCACAGCCGCGAACATCACTGCCGGACTGCAGTGGCTGATCGCCAATGCTGATCCCGGCGACGAGATTGCGTTCTGTTACTCAGGGCATGGCGGCCGCTCAACCGCAGGCTCGGCGATCATTTCCGCCGATCTGTACTATGTGACGCACGGCTATGTGATGTCGTACTTCAATGCTGTCGACTGTACCAAGAAGCTGGCAACGCTCGATGCCTGCGTGATTGGCGATTTCCATCTTGACGTGGTAGACGGCACCTTTATGGCCACGGCCTCCAATCGCAGGAATTCCTACGATGCTCCCGATCTGGGACACGGTGCCTGGACGTACTACTGGCTCGACGGTGTCGAGGATATGGGACTGGTCTATGCCGAGGATGCGGCCCCGTATGCCGAAAGTGGCATGGCCGCATGGGCCGCTCAGTATCGTCTGAAGGTCGACCCGAAACACACAGACAAGTATACCGGCGAGATGGATATGTAGTTCAGTCGCCTTGGTGATTGTTCGTACGAGCAGGAACGGCCCGCTGGATTCAGCGGGCCGTTGTGCTTGTGCTCTGTCGACAGGGTCGATCAGGTTGAGCAGTAAAACTCCACATCGTGGTTGATCGTACCAAGAGCCATGCTCACTGTCAGACCGCCGCCGAATGCCGACCACAAGAAACGCCGCCCCTTTTGCATCTTGTCCGCGTTGAGCGCCAGGGCCAGCGGAATCGTAGCCGACGTAGTGTTGCCAAAATACCCGCCGGCATCAAGAACCTCACCCCGAAAGCCCTTTTTCTGCCACTGACTGATGATCCCTTGATTCAAAACCAGATTGGCCTCATGCAGGCTCACCAGATCGACGCTCTCCATCGCCCAGCCCGCCTTCGCCAAAGCAGCATCGGCTCCCGGCCCGCCAACCAGCGGAACAATCAGCTCCTTGACCATAGCGCCATCCATCCTCAGCTTGGCCTGATAGGTCGTGATATCCTGAGCCGACTCGATCGGGTTTTTGGAACCTCCTTTGGGCGTGACGATAATACTCGCGTCGCGGCCGCTGGCCCAGCTCCAGAACTGATTCGGATGAAACCAGTCTTCCTCGGGCGGCACGGCTGTGACCCACGCGGCTGTGCCGGCATCGCCCAGCACCGTGGCAAATGCCCGATCGCGCCAGTTGATCGTGTCACTCATCTTGTCAGCGCCGATCACCAAAAGACTTCTAACCGTACCCGAGGAAATCAGTAAGTAAGCCTGGTGCAGACACGCTACCCAGGTACTGCACGCCAGCGATGAATCGATACAGAAGAACTCCCGTGGGCGATCTCCGTCGAAAGGTTGTATGCCCAGGCGATCCTGAAGCAGCGCTGAGTCCGGGGGACTGTTAAGATAGGAAGGGGTAACAGTCCCAAACACAATCCCATCGAGATCGCCCGCCTTCAGATTCTGCGAGTTCATCAGCATGAGGGCCGCCCGGGCGGCAAGGTCGATAGTGCCTTCGCCATCGGGCGCGAAACGCCGTTCCTTGAACCCGATAAACCGCTGTATCCAGCGATCACTGGTGGCATACAGCTTGCGCTCCCGGCTGTCAAGCTCACCTGTACCGTTTTCGCGACGTTCCGCATTAACGCGGATTCGTTCGAGCCGAAGGCGGGCGGCTATTCGCTTGTTGGATATCCGGTACGAAGGGGCATAGGCGGCGACGGCCGCAACACGCATTCCAAAAGGGGGACGAAGATTCATAGATTGATACAGTCTTCCTTCAAGGCAGCTAAGGTCAACGGGGCAGAGACGTCCGATTTACTGACGTTCTATGGCTTCCACATGGCGGTTGTTACTTCCACTGGGGTCCAATATACCAAAATTCCCGCCGGTGCGCATCTGTCGAAGTGACAATTCTCATGCGCTGCCGGACTCAGCTTCGCGATCGGCTCTGAATGAACCCCGCCTCGCGAACGGTTCTCAATATGGTACGAAGGAACTCAGAATGCAATGGAGAATTGCTCAAGGCAGTAATGAGGTATCAGCGCGCCTTCACGAGCGCCGAGCCGTCAGTGCAAACAGCACCAGCGACACCATCAGCCCCGGAAATATCGGCTCGATACCCCACCAGTATGTTCCGTCCGCTGTCACATACTGCGAAAGATACCACATCAGCGACAGCCCTCCGCACAGCACTATCGACAGCAGCGCCACACCGGCGGGCAGCCGCCGCCGGCCCACAAATCCGAAAAATACGGGTACCAGCAATGCCGGTGTGCCGATTGACCCGAAAGCATGCCAGATATCCACCGCCGAGCGGAAAAATATGGCCAACACGACCGCCAGCATGACCGAAATGACCAGCCCAAACCGCGTGTAGACCGTTACCTCCCGTTCGCTTACTCCGAATCCCCGCTGCATGATGTCATTGCCAAAGGTGCTCGCCGCCAGAAATGAGTACGAATCAACCGTCGACATGACCGTCGCCAGCAACGCCAGCGCGAACAGCCCCAGCAACCCCGGCGGAAGCACCGCCACCGCCAATGCCGGATATGATGCCACCGGGTCGGCCAGTTCCGGAAGTAGCGCCCGGGCATACAGACCGCACACAGTAGTCAGGAAATCGAACACGAACCAGAAAACGATCGAGACCAGTATCCCCGTGCGGGCCACTTTCGCCGATCGCGCCGCATAGCAACGTTGGTAAAACGCCGGCTCAACCAAAGTCGCCAGCGCGATAATATACCACAACGCGATATACCACCCGGAATTGCCACCGTGCCAGGTCAAGTGCTCTGTCGGAAGGTTCTCGACAAGGAAGCCCGGACCGCCATACTCGGTCACAACCATCACCAGGAGCACCCCGAACCCGACAAACATCAACACAAACTGGAACAGATCGGTTCGCACAACCGATCGAAAACCTCCCAGATACACGTAGATCACAGAGAACAGTGTTCCCAGCAGCACCCCCTGCCAGAAGGGCCATCCGAACAGGAACTGACACAACACGCCCAGAATCAGCACGTATGCTGCCGGAACGGTCATCAGATAGACCACCACTGCCCCCGCAAGGGCCGTCCGATTGTCATACGCCTGCGCCAACCGGTCCGGAATTGTCAGAAGTTCGCTTTGGCGCGCCTTCCTCGCAAGGAACACCGCGAACAGCAACGCCGCCAGATAGTACGGCACTCCGAACACCAGCCAGTTGGATATCCCGTAACGGAAGCTGAATTCACCCACACCCAGAATCCCCCCATACCACGTCGACACCAACGAGGCCACGAACGCCGGCAAGGTGAGCGTACGACCGCCCAGAATCATGTCACTGGCACTGCTGCTGTTGCTCAGGCGACGAGTCAGCCCCAACAACAGCAACAGCACCAGGTAGACGCCAACTATCAGGTAGTCAACGACGTGCACCCAGATTCGCTTTCTGCTTCACTTCGCCGGTCAGAACAGGGTCAGCCGAACCTCGGTCCAGAACGAACGCTCCGCCGCCACATAGTACTCCGCCTCACCCGTGATCAATGGCGGACCGTTCTCCCGGGCATAGGCAACATTCCACCCATAACCGGAGGTTTCATACTTCCTGTCAAACAGGTTGTCTACAGTGGCAGCGATGCTCAAATCGCCCAGTCCGGCAAACCCCTGCAGCGTGTAGCCCGCCGACACCGATACCACTGCATACTGGTCGATGGCCAGCGAGTCCAGATTCAACAACTCCATGTACTGCTTCCCGACTCCCTGCACCCGCAGCGTTCCGCGCCATCCCCGCCACCGGTAATCCGCTACCAGGTTGGCCAGATAGTCGGGGAAGGCCGGCCCTGTCTTGTCCTCCATACGGATTACCTGCTGATCGACCACACTCCAGGCTTCATCGTACACATCCAGCGTGTCGATGAAGTCCTTGATCCGGTAGCGATTGAGCGCCAAATTGCCGCTGAGAGTCAGACCGCTGGTCACATTAGCTTTGCCCGACAACTCCAGCCCGATCCGGTATGACCCCTCCGCGTTGACAGTAGCCGGTATCCCGGTGGAGGGGTTCACCCCTCCGAGAGGAATGATTTCATCGGTGAAATCCATCCAGTAGGCATTCACGGAAAGCGTGTAGCGCGGTGTCTGATAACTCGCGCCCAACTCAAGGTTGTAGACCCGCTCGGCCCGAAACGTGGGATCGCCGAACACCCACCGAGTCGAGTCCAGGGACACCGACTCAATCTCCAGCGAAGGTACCCCGCCCGGTGTCGTGGGATCGTAAATCGACAGGTCGGTCGGCGGCCGCGAAGCAACCGCGAAGTTGGCATACACGTTCGCCCGTGCCCTTCCCGGTTCGTCCTTGAGCAGGTAGTTCACACCCAACCGCGGCGACAGGAAATTCCAGCTAACCCGGTAGTCATAGCCCACAAATGCTCCCAATGGCACCTGGTCGAAGTCGTACGTCTGGTGCTTGAACTGCAGGGTCGCCTGGATATTCAGCCTGTCAGCCAGACGATAGTGCTCCTGCGTATACACACTGGCAACCCGTTTCTTGCCGAAGTATTTGTAGTACGTGTGTCCCGGCCTCAATGCGGCATCGACCCCTTCCGCCCACACCACCTGACCGTCGTGATCGGACTCAAAAAAGTAAAACGAACCACCCACACTATGCCTCCCGCGATCATGCTCCACATCCAGCCGCGGGTTCCATCCTGCCTGGTACTTGTCGACCGACTGCCGACGCACAATCCGACCATTTGCAGCCCCACCGGTCAGCGAGGTGTCGATGTTGTAGTCCGCGTACGCGGCCCCCTCGACATTCTGCTCGAACCAGCCCTGACCCTTGATGAGGAACAACGTGTTGGCCAGCGTACTGCGCTCACTCAATCGATATCGATTGTGCAGGTGGTAATGGGGCTGATTGAAATTGTCTGTCTCGTCCTCATAGGTCTGAGGGTTGAACCGACGATCCTCCGCCAGTATGCTGCGCGGCACACCCAGATAGCTCAGGTGCAGACGCGCCGGCCCTCCGAACAGGTGCAGCTCGGTCGTCATGTTCGGATCGAGCCGCGCGAGTGACAGGTAGTACGCCCAGGCCTCGGTCCAGCTTCCCTTGCGGTATCCGTCGCTGGCCGTCTTGGAGAACCTCCCGGAAAACGCCCAGCGACCATCGATCAGCCCCGACGCATACTCCACTGTCTGGCGCAGCGTCCGACCGACCGACCGACCGTCGTGGAAGTACTCGCCATAGCCGCTGGACAATTCCGCCTGACGGCCCAGCTCCAGCGTGTTGGTCACGACATTGATAGCCCCCCCGAACGAGGCGTGGCCATACAGCGTGTTCCCCACCCCTCGCTGCACCTGGACATCGGTGACGCTCGAGGTGAAATCCGGCAGGTCGACCCAGTAGGTGTACTGGTCCTCCGGGTCATTCAGCGGCACGCCATTGATGTAACTGGCGATCCGCTTGTCGTCGAACCCGCGAATCTTCATGTACGTATACCCCAGGTTGCCCCCGCCATCACTGAAAGCGTGAAGATTCGGAGTCGTGTTCAACAGCAGCGGCAGATCTCCGACCGTGTAGTCACGCTGAATCTCAGCCCTGCTGACATTCTCGAACGACATTGCCGACATCCCGCGCTCGGCTCGATGGGCCTGGACAACAATCGGCTCCCCCTCATAGTACATGCGCGCCAGCCGTACCGTGTCCGGCACCTGCCCGATCACAAACTGCCGCGAATGGTAACCGACTGAACTGAAAGTCACGCGGGTCACCCCCTCAGGATATGCCAGTGTGAACCGACCGGCCGTATCCGATATAGCGCCCACCGATGGTTCATTGGTGACCAGCGATACCCCCGCCAGGGGCTCACCGTCGTTGCTCACGACCACCCCCGTAGCCATCGCCGCCAGGCAGCCGGGAGCTGAAAGACTAAACAGAAGTAAGATGGTGAAAACGTGTTTCATGACAGTAACCTCGCATTAAACATGAACCGTTTACGCAAGATTCCGTCCTGAACGATAGGAATGCCCAAAAACGGGCTGGGAAATGCGAACTGGCATCTCCGTTTCCCTACGCCGGCATTACCCGGATCAGGTAGGGGGGTATGATCTCAGGCGGTTGGTTACGCCACCCCCAACGGAATTGCTCCTTGTATGTTTCTTCGATGTCGATTATAGCCCAGACCTGGCCATTGGTCAAGCCAATTCGCTCACCGCCCTGCCTCCGGCCGAGTAGGCAGCCAGGCCGATCCAACACACCCCCGTTCCGGCCAGGAACACCGATACCGTAAAGGAGTTTGCGGCAGTCTCATGTCCTGCAAAGCCCGTCTTTGGCGGTCAGCTCCGCCGCCGTCGCGCTTTCTCATCCATTCGTAAATATCCGCTAATCCATTCCTAACACAAAACCCTTTCCTACTGGTCAAGATGAGTGGGGAGATGTCCATACAATGCCGAATGCGGCCATCCGGCGGTCGTATTGTCGGCTTTTCTTGTCTTTCTTCTCAAGCCGGCCAGGGCACGATCACACAGGCCAACACCACCGACCCCAACTCATCATACTATTACTATCAGGCATTTCTCAACAGATTGATACACAGGCCTAATAGAGGCCTAACAATTCGAGGACAGTCTTGAGGCTCGCTTACGCCCACCACCAGCCGGGTGTGGCGAGTGGATGACATGGAACCGCTGAACTTTTTGGGAAGAACGAGGTAAAGCGATGAATCGCAACTCAAAAGGGAAGATGAATCCCGACGTTTCACGGAAGAAACACCGATCGACAGTCAACTCAGGTCTGGTAATCCTTGTCCTGCTGGCCCTGTCTGCTCTGTCAATCAATGCTGTAGCCGCCGAAGATGGCCGGATCACCGGCACCGTGCTGAATCAGGAAACCGGCGAACCCATCATTGGCGCCACCGTCATGATTCAGGGTACGCAACTCGGGTCAATGACCGACCTCGATGGCAATTACTCCATTAAGAGAGTCCCCTACGGTACCTACACGTTGATGATCTCCTCCGTCGGCTACCAGAGGATGGAAGTCACCCAGGTGGTCGTCGACACCAAGACTGCTCTCAGGCTCGATTTCGCCATCTCAAGGGAAGACGTGCAACTGGACAAGGTCACCGTCTCCGCCAGACGTGTCGAAAACACGCAAGCCGTCATGCTCAAACACCGCCAGGCCTCTACCTCTGTCTCCGATGCCATTAGCGCTGAAGAGATCAGCCGCTCCGGATCAGGTGATGCCGCCGAGGCCATGACCAAAGTCACCGGTGTCTCGGTGATCGGGGGCAAGGATCTGGTCATCAGAGGTATGGGCGATCGCTACACTACTACCAATCTCAATGGCTCCACACTCCCCAGCCCCGATCCGGACCGCCAGTCAACACCCATGGACCTCGTGCCGGCGGGCCTGCTCGACAACATCGTGGTGGAGAAGTCCTTCACACCCGACAAACCCGGCAACTTCGCCGGCGGATCGGTCAACCTGACCACCAAGGATTACCCCGAGCAACGCACTCTCAAAGTGTCATCCTCGTTTGGCCGCAACAATGTCACCACCGGCGAGACGATTAAGACCCACGACCCGTCGTCAAAAGACTGGCTCGGGTATGACTCCGGCAAGAGATCCATACCCGGAATAGTTCTGGATAACCCCGAACTGCAAGCCATGACGCCGAATGCCTTCACCCTGAACTACGACAGCACCAACGAGCTGCTGAGTAACTACATACCGATGACCTGGGATGAGTTCTCGGATTTGACAGCATACATGGACCAGTCTTCACGGGCATGGAATCCCGAAATGCGGGTCAGCGAGCGAACTGCTCCCGCAAACCAAAGTCACTCTGTCGCGTTCGGAGACAACATCCCCCTGTTCGATCGCCCCCTGGGAGTAGTTGCTACCTACTCCTACAGCAAGAAATACTCCAGCTCAAATGGTGCATCGAATCTCTACCGCCGCGTCTCGGACATCGAATCACTGGGCTCGTGGTACACCTACAGCGACAGCGGCGGGACAGAAGATGTGCTGTGGGGCTCGCTGATCTCTCTCAATTACGGTGTCGCCAGAAACCACAAGCTCGGATTCAGCTTCGTCCACAATCAGAACGGTACCTCGGACAGCCGCTTCCTCTATGGGCCAAACCAGGAGCACGGACAGGGCGATAACATCATCAACCACGCCCTGCAGTACACTGAGCGACACATCAGCACCACCCAGTTTTCAGGCGATCATGTCCTCTCAAAAGGCGGTCTGCGTCTTGACTGGAGTTTCTCCTACGCAACCACCGCTCAGAAACAACCGGATACCCGCTACATCACTGTGGTCGACAAAGGCAACCTCCAGGAGATTCTGTTGAACCTCTTCAACGGACCGCGAAGATTGCATCGCGAACTCGACGAGAACAACCGCGAGTACAAGGTCAATCTCACCATGCCTGTCGGACCGCGAAGCAAAATCAAGTTCGGCGCCGCCCATCTGAACACCAATCGTTACTACCGCGAACGTGAGTTCCGCTACGCCAACACATCGGCCTTCAAACGATATAATGGGGACATCGACGCCTATACCCACTCCATGGGGCTTGATTCCCTCAGCCGTCGCCAGCTACCGAATGGCACCGTCAAGTACGCTGCTACCTACTTCAATTTCATCACCGAAGTAGAAAACCACCTCAATCAGTATATCGGCAGGAGCGACATCACCGGTGTCTACGGGATGCTGGAAACCCCGATCATCGGCAACTTCTTCTTCGTCGGCGGTGCCCGCCTCGAGGCTACCGACATGTACACTCTTACGGACACCATCCCGTCAATCCTGAAGTTCGGTGAGGGCGTGATTCATGAGCGCGACTGGCTCCCGTCAGCCAATGTTATCTGGCGTACCTCCGATGCCATGAACATCCGCCTCTCGTACGGACGCACCGTAGCTCGCCCAACCCTCAAGGAAATGACGCCGACCGCCTTCCAGACCTATGGCTCCAGCATCTATGAAATCGGATCCGACAGCCTTCGCATGTCGAAAATCTCCAACTGGGACCTGCGCTGGGAGTGGTTCGTCCGACCGGGAGAAATCCTTGCCTTCACCGCCTTCCACAAGAGTATCAGCGACCCCATCGGTTACACGTCCATCGGTTCCAATGGCAATGTACTGGCGGTGAACTCCGCCGAGGCCACCGTATACGGTATCGAGATTGAAGCCCGTCACCGCCTTGACGTCATCCACAATACGTTCCGCAACTGCTGGTTTGGCGGCAACTTCACTCTGGCCAGCTCCGATGTAGACAAGTCTCCTCAGGAAATGATACAAATCGAGAACGCCGACCTTCCGCACAAGGTCGATGACCGCCCGCTCTGGGGGCAGTCTGACTATATTGTTAACTTCGATATCAGCTACGAAAACTGGCGCACCGGCACCGCCCTCGGACTCTTTGCCAACACTTTCAGCGACCGCCTGCGGATCTCCAGCTCCGGACGCACCCCTGACGTATACGAGGAATCACGCTGGCAGCTGGACTTCGTCGCCTCCCAGAAGATCTTCGGACCGAGCCTCAAGTTCTCCATCAAAAACCTCCTCAACGAGGACTACCGCCTTGTCTACAAAGACTACTTCTACCACAAGGACGGCAAGGTCATGGAAGTCTACCAGGAGTACAAACGAGGCGTGACCTGGTCGCTCGGCTTAAGCTTTGATGTGTTCTAACAAGTACTGCCAAAACACGGAATGGAAACTTTCATTGGAGCGTGTGCATATACCAGGGCCAGCATCATTCGAGAGCCACGATGACTGATGCGGCCACAGCAGGCCCTCAGAAAGAGCGTCTGAGTTGTCAGGACAGAAAAGGAATCCGCAAACAAACGGAGGAAGGAGGTAATCCTGCACATCACCCGTTGTAACACTTTTGGCGATTGACCGAAGAAGAAGAGAATCGCAGAAGAAAAGAAGAAGAAGAGAAGTGCGACCAATCTGTGGTCGCAGACTGTGAACGCTAACGAAAATTCGTATCGAGACAAGGAGGCACACTCGTGTTTCGTAAATTCGCGATTGCACTATTCGTCCTTTGCCTGCCGATGATCGCTTTCGGCCAGGTATCCGACGATGGCAAGCCCGTTAAGGTATTCACCGACGCCGACATTATCCCCGGTCAGACATACAATATGAAGTCGGATACGGTGTACAACCTGCAGGGTTTTGTCTTTGTTGAGGACGGCGCTGTCCTCAATATTGAAGCCGGCACCATCCTCAAAGGTAACGAAGGTTCCGGCGCTGCTGCTACGGCTCTCATCATTGCCCGCGGCGGCAAGATCAACGCTCTGGGTACGGCTACCGAGCCTGTTGTCATGACGAGCATTATCGATGACCTCGACGATCCGTTTGACATTCCGTTCGACGATGCCCAGGGCAAGTGGGGCGGCCTGATCGTTCTGGGTAATGCTCCGATCAACACCACGACCGGCGTGGGCCAGATCGAAGGTATTCCGGAGACGGAAACCCGCGGCGCCTACGGTGGTAGTGATCCCGAGGACAACTCGGGTATCATCCGCTACGTGTCGATCCGCCACGGTGGTTCCGAGATCGGTGCAGCCAACGAGATCAACGGTCTGACGATGGGCGGTGTTGGTCGTGGCACCGAGATCAGCCATGTCGAAGTCATCTTCAACCTTGACGATGGTTTCGAGTGGTTCGGCGGTACGGTCGATTGTAATCACTTGGTTGCCGCCTTCTGTGGTGACGACTCGTTCGACTACGACGAGGGTTGGTGCGGGACCGGCCAGTTCTGGTTCACCATCATGGCCGAGGATGACGGTGACAGCGCCGGTGAGCACGATGGCGGCACCACGCCTGAGGACGGTGTGCAGTTTGCTCTGCCGCTGATCTCCAACGTGACCTTTTTCGGTCGCGGCATGGACAACGGTGGCCAGCGTGCGTTCAACATCCGTGACAACGCTGGCGGCGCTTACCTGAACTCGATCTTCTATGATCACGGTCAGGGCGGCGACACCATCCGGGCCGGTATCACGATTGAGAACAACGACGGCCAGCCGACCGATTCCCGCGACCGTCTGCTCGAAGGCAACATCATATTCAAGAACAACCTGTGGTTTGCCTTTGGCCCGACTGATGGTGGCGCGGAACGCCTCTTCGACTACACTGATGGTGCTGTCTATGTTAATGACACCATCGCCTACAACCGCATCTTCGGTAACGGCAACGATCAGTGGCACGATGTTGCCATCGCCGCCATCGACCGCTCGCCGAATGCCGGTTTGTTCCCGATTCCGTGCGATGTTCCGGGCAGCTGGAACTGGATCAACCCCAACGCCGAGAACTACCCCGTTCCGGTGGTGGGCTATCCCAATGCCCTGAACGGCATCAACCATGCCACGATGACCACTGTCGACTTCCCGGGCGCCTTCGATCCGACTATCACGGATAAGGCCGACCTGTGGGTGGCCGGCTGGACCGCTCTGGACCAGTATGGTTATCTGGCTCCGACCGCGGATTGCGGCGGCCCGGTTGACTGCCTCAAGCGCGGTGACATGAACTGCGATGGCAATGTCAACGTGTCCGACATGACCTACCTGATCGCCTTCCTGTTCAGCGGCGGTCCTGCTCCGTGCTACGCCAAGCATGGTGATGTGAATGGTGACGGTAACACCAACGTATCGGATATGACCTACCTGATCGCCTTCCTGTTCAGCGGTGGTCCTGCTCCGGTACCGTGCAACTAACCGACAGGTGATTGAACTTGAGCCTGTATTGACTCAAGCTCAACTAACAGTACATCAGCCATCCCCGCCCTGTGCGGGGGTGGCTGACACTTACGAGTCTTATATGTGTGCCAGTACCAACACTGATGTCTTCCCCAACGCGACCAACCAGGTCGCCTGCCTCTTCAGCGGTAATGCTATGCTATACGTGCGCTGGACATCAGAGACGTAGTGTAGTATTTATCCAGGTGCTGGTAGCGGCCGCCCCTATATCCTTCCTGGGGCGGCCGTTTTTCATTGTCCCCATTTGGTTTCCCTTCACAGACGAGCACTCGATGCCGTCACTGAGGCAAACTGCCCCTGTGCAAAAATCACCCGACACTGTTGTTGACAGCTACACCAAAACGCAATAGCTTGCCGGGAAATCGACGACCGAAAGACCCGCCATGCGCATGCCGTGACTCCCCCTGATGCCTCTTGATCGCGGAGTTGCCGAGCGCACATTGGCGAGAGTGTTCTTGCAGGTGAGTGAGGCCACAGGCCTTTCTTTGACAGGAGTAGTTGATGACGACGACCGCCGGGGACATTATGATCCCCCTTGATCAGTATCCACACATCCCCTATTGGTTTACACTCAGACAGGCAGTTGCCGAGATGGAAAAGTCCTCTCTGGAGATCGAAGGGCGACACTCACTGCCCAGAGCCCTCCTGGTCTTCGATGAAAAGTACAGCCTGCTCGGAATCGTGCGTCGAAGAGATATCCTCTCCGGCCTGGAGCCGTCTTTCATGCACGCCACGCCTGTTCCGCAGCGTCGGAAGCTCTTTGATGTCGACATCGACCCAAACCTCATTAACCTGTCCTCCGATTCCGGGATTGAGGCCATCAGGGAACACGCCAAGCGACCCGTCAGTGAAGTGATGTCTCCCATCGAGGGAACCGCCGGTGTTGTCGACCACCTCGGCAAGATCATCTACACCATGCTCAAGAAAGACCTGAACCTGCTGCCGGTTCTCAAAGAAGGCAGTGTGGTCGGTGTCGTGAGAAGTGTCGATGTCTTTCGTGAGATAGCCAAACTCGTGCTGTAAATACATCAGGGGATCATCGTACAGTTGCATAAAGGGTTGGATCACTTACGAGCCTTCTTCAAGCCCCCGGGGGCCGAAGCCCCGCATCCCGCCGGCCTGCCTGAGATGCCGGAACGGGTGGAACTCGCCGGCCGGCCACGACGTATCGACTATCGCCGACTCACCTTCATGCTTCTCGGGTTAGCGTTGTTCGCCATCATGTACCTGTTGCCGGACTTGCCTGATGCTGTCGACCCCGATGGCAAGCAGTTCGCCCTCAGTCGCGAGGGACAGGCCGCCCTGGCTCTCTTCTTTCTGGCCGCCACCTGGTGGGTGTTCGAGGTTATCCCTATCGGCATTACCTCCATCGCCATCGGTGTCGTCCAGGCGCTTTTTCTCATCCGCCCGGCGCGAACAGCCTTCACTGACTTCATGGACCCCTCTGTGTGGTTTATCGTCGGTTCCATCGTCATCGGTATGGCATTTGCACGCACCGGTCTCACCAAGCGCATGGCCTACCGAATGCTCCTGATGGTGGGTGAACGCACCAGCATGATCTACCTCGGCTGCTTCATCATGACTGCCGCTCTGACCCTCATCATGGCCCACACGGCCGTCGCCGCTGCCGTATTCCCTCTGCTCATGGCGGTCTACTCCCTGTACGAACCGAGCGAGAAACCGACCAAATTCGGCAAGGGGTTGTTCATCGGCATGGCGTTTGTCGCCGGAGCCGGAAGCATCATCACTCTGCTCGGCGCCGCCCGCGGAGCCGTAGCACTGGGCTTCTTCAATCAGATTACCGGATACCATATCGGGTTCTTCGAACTCACATACTACATGCTCCCTGTCGGCGCCCTGATGACCGTCATTCTGTTCTTCTATATTCGCATCTACTATCCCCCGGAACACAAACGCATCGAAGGGCTGCGCGAACGCGTCCACACGCTTAACGAGGGGCTTGGGTCGATCTCCCGCAAGGAGATCATGACCCTGGTTATCGTGCTCCTCGCCATCGGGGCCATGAGCATGCAGTCATTCATCCCGGCTCTGCAGAGTATTAACAAGAGCGCCATCATCCTGCTGTCGACCATCTGCTTTTTCATATTCAAGATTCTGTCCATCGATGATCTGGAAGAGGTGCCCTGGAACATCGTCCTGCTCTTCGGTGGAGCTATGAGCATCGGTTTCTGTCTCTGGCAGACCGGCGCCGCCTCGTGGCTGGCCATCTGGTGGCTTGGTTTCCTCCAGCACGCCGGCTGGTTCTTCTTCATTATCGGCATCGCCTTCTTCGTCATGGTTATAACTAACTTCATCATGAACGTTGCAGCTATCGCCATTTCTCTGCCCGTGGCACTCGTGATTGCGCCGTACCTCGGTGTGGCGCCGGAAGTCATCCTCTTCGCCTCTTTGGTCACGGCCGGCATGCCGTTTCTGCTGCTGGTGGGCGCCGCACCCAATGCCATTGCCTATGAAAGCAAGCAGTTCTCCACCGGCGAGTTCTTCACCGCCGGTCTCCCCGCCAGCGCCATCCTGATGCTGGTTGTGGCGCTTTTTGTCGCTGTCATCTGGCCGCTGATGGGGATGCCGATCACTGTCGACAACAGCCCGCCGATGGTTCAGAATATCCCCAACCAGTCCGTTTCAATGGGCAGCAGCTTTGAACCTGTCGATCTGAACCAGTATGTCACCGATGCCGACGATCCCCCGGAAAGCATCCAGTGGACGCACTCAAACACCGAGGCGCTGTCCATCACCATCACCGAGGGAGTCGCCGAGATCGTGTCTGTCGACTCGACCTGGCAAGGTTCAGGGCACGTCACCTTCACGGCTACAGATCCGGCCGGCGCGAGTGCCTCCATTGATGTCGTGTTCACCATTGGACCTTAGTGCCACGGTATCCCGTTTCCCGGAGCAATCGACACCAATAAGCAACAGGGCGGGACGATAATCATCGTCACCGCCCTGCCACCGTGCAAGGATGGGATGTGTCTGCACACCCCTACTTCAGAAGAACCATCTTGCGTGTCTCGGTGCCGGCGCTTGACTCAAGCCGATAGAAGTAGACACCCGATGCCAGACTGCCTGCATCGAAATCGATCTCGTGTGTGCCAGCCGGCTTCGGTCCGTCGACCAGCGTCGCTACCGTCTGACCAAGCATGTTGTACACTCTCAACGAAACTGTGCCCGGCTCCGGCAGAGTAAAGGATATCGTCGTCGTGGGATTGAACGGATTCGGATAATTCTGATCCAGTGCAAACGTGCTGGGCACCAGCTCGCTCGCCAGCTCGCCCGGCTTGGCATATCCACCGGAGTACGCCGGCAGAGCTATCACATTGCCGTCCGGCAGCGCCGCAAAGAGCCCGAACGCCGCACCGTCGTTATTGGCTGCGGGGTTCAGGAAACCAGAAGCAAAGACTACCGCCGCTCCACCCTTAAGACCTCTTAGATCAGCCACGAATGATGCCACCACCGTATTGTTGTCGTTCGCCGGCGTGACATCCAAAACGTACTTCCTGGGCAGCAGCGGAATCGCCTTGGAGAACTCTCCGTAGCCAAGATCGTTAACAATCGGAATCCGCCACCAGCGCGTCTGAGGAACAATGTCAACACCGGGGGCATCAGTTGCGCCGTGGAAGGCCACTATGCGTACCAACCAGGGAATGATGGCCGATTCGCGAATGCCATCAGCAGCATAAATCTGAAACGCCGTTGAACGTCCCTCAGGATTGGCCGCCCAGTCATCCGGATTCAGCAGACCGTTGGCGATGGCAACATACGTCTTGCCACTGACAAGATTGACCGGCGGCAGTGTGGCGATGATATCCTGCGGGCCGTTGCTGTTGGGACCGGCCACTCCAATCGTCAAGTCCACTCCGGCCGGCACATCGACAAAAGGCGTCGCGGTGCGAAACGCAAAGCCGGGAAGGAACAACTCGTCATTGACATAGATATCGACTACCTCAGCGGCCGCATCCGCCGAGTTATGAATCACCTGAAGCCGTGCCGTCGGACTCGTCGCCGGCAACTCAATCACGGTTCCGTCCGCAAGCGCCGCAAACAAACCGAATCCCGGCCCATCATTGTTGACCGAGGGATCGAAAAACCCCGATGCGAACACCACCGCGGCACCACCCTCAAGACCGGTCAGGTCGGCCTCGTACGAGGCTACCACAGTGTGCGGGTCATCTCCGGGCGTGATATTCAGAGTGTATGCCTGCGCCTTCAGATTCAGATAGCGAGAAAACTCACCGTAGGTCAGATTGTCAACCAGCGGTTGCCAGACATTCCCCTGCGTGGTAACGTCAACCGTGGGAGCGTCGGTCGAACCGTGGAACACGATCACATCCACAAACCGCTTCCAGCGAGCCTGTTCCCGAATCCCCTGCTTGGCATACAGATCGAAGCTGATCGAGCGACCATCCGGATTCCCGGCAAATGACATCGGATCGAGTACGCCATTGGCTATCGCCACGTACGTCCGGCGGGGTTTGAGCTGAATCGGAATCGTGCCCACGATATCATCCGCCGACTCGCTGTCGTCCAAAGCAAGGCCTATGTTCAAAGGCGTATTGGCCGGCACGTCCAGAAAGGGCGTTGCCTCGCGGAACGCGAAATCGTCAAGAGCGAGCTCGCCGTTAATGTAAATGTCAACCACCTCGAGCGCCGGATCGGCGGAATTGTGGATTACCTGCAGGCGTGCCGTTGGCTGCGCCTGGGCCGTGAGAGCCATAACCAGAAGCACCAGGCTCACTGTCAGTAGCGTTCTTAGTCCCTTCATCTGTTTCTCCTCGATGTTTAGAAGGTTCAAGTTTCCAAAACCCACGTAGTTATGTTGTTGCTTGTTCGACTTCGTTATCTATGTGCCCTGAATCAGTTCGCGTTCCTGCGACGGGTGCCGGGCTGGCTCGCCTTAAAGGCGAGACAACCCGGGCAAGTGACGCCGAAGAGGTTATTTGTCCTGAGCGTAGGCACCCTTCACCGACTCACTCGTCGAGCCGGTCTTCACGTTCTCTGAAGGCAGGATCACCCGATCGATCACGTGTATGATCCCGTTCGAAGCCACAATATCCGTCTTGATAATCCGGGCCTGGTCGATCATAGCCTGCCCATCAACCTCCGTGATCGCCGCCGTCTGCCCGTTGACCGTCTCAATCCCCTTCGCTCCCAGAACCTGCTTCGCCGTCAAAGCCATCGGAGCCACATGGTATGTGAGGATTCCCGCCAGCTTCTCCTTGTCGGCCAGCAGGGCCGCGATGGTCTCCTCTCCCAGAGCCGCAAAAGCCTCGTCGGTCGGGGCGAACACTGTGAACGGCCCTTCTCCCTTCAAGGTCTCCACCAGACCGGCGGCCTTCACCGCCGCCACCAGCGTTCCAAAAGACTCGGCCCCAATGGCCGTCTCGATAATGTCCATCCGAGCTTCACTGACTACCGCCTTCGCCTGCCTGGCCTCATTGGCGCTCTTGGCAGCCGAACCGCCACAACCGCCAGCGTACACGGGCACGCTCAGAAGCGCAAACAATGCCGCCGTAACTACGATTGTCCCTGTCCTCTTCATGATGTCACTCCTTCCTTTGGGTTCACAACTGTGATTATTGTTCGTTTAGTTGTCGTTGATATCATATCTAATAAACGCAGCCGACGGCTCCATTTGTTCCATAGTTGTATTAGTTATGTCTATTATATTCGCGAGTCCGCAACTGGCGGGACTCCCGATGGTCATCGGCAAAGCAAGCAAGTGTCCGCCTCAAAATGACTTACGTCTTAACTCGGGACCCCTCTTCGCAGCCAAGTCGTCCGTCACACCAATCAGTCAAATCACCCAAAGCCCGCTCCTAATGTATCTGTCAGTGTATTCAGGAAACTTTGTTGACTTCTTTTCCGTTCTATTTTATAGACATCATAGAAACACCAGTTATACAACAACGATATCAAAGGCATGCGGTGGAAACAGAAGGACACCCCATCAGAGTGGTCTCACGGCGAACCGGCCTGAGCCCCCACGTTATCCGCGTCTGGGAAAAGCGCTACCAGGCCGTGGTCCCCTCACGTACCGACAAGAATCGTCGACTCTACTCCGATGAGGACATTCGTCGCCTCAGTCTGCTCTCCAGCCTCATTAAGGAAGGCCGCAGAATCGGCGATATCGCCAATTTGCCGACCGATGATCTTGAGGCAATGCTCGCCGAAGACCGCGCGGCCGTAGCCAGAATCTCGGGAGTGCCGCTGGCCCGGCGACAATCCAGCGATGCCCCGGTTAGCACCCATCTCGAACGCTGTATTCATCTTGCCATTAATATGGAAGATGATGAACTGATGGCCGAACTGGTGGAGGCCCACGTACAGCTGGGCGACATTAGGCTGATCGACGAACTGATTATGCCCCTTCTGGAACGTATCGGCGAATTGTGGGAGCAGGGACGTTTGCGCGTTGCCGAGGAACATCTGGTCGGTGCCACTTTGAGAACTTTCCTTGGCAATCTTGCCATGAATCACTCCCCGGCAGTCGATGCCCCCCATCTGACAGTCACCACACCAGAAGGACATGTCCACGAGTACGGCGCCCTGATTGCCGCAGCCGTGGCCGTGACCGAAGGCTGGCGCACCAGCTATATGGGGCCAAGCCTTCCCGCAGAGGAAATCGTTGCGGCCGTGAGGACCAAGAACTCCCGGGCGGTCGCCATCAGTGTCGTCTTCCCGGAAGCGAACTCCCGCGTTGTCGATGAACTGCAAAAACTCGTGAGACTGATTCCCGAGGGGTGCAAACTAATCGCCGGAGGCAGTGGCATTGCCCGCTACCGCGAAAACCTCGAACAAGCGGGCCTTCTGATTCTCGATGATATGAAGAGCTTCCGACGTATCCTGCGGAGTATCATGCATGACAAATCCGCTTGAGCAACGTAACCACATCCTGTACTCGAGACCTCATCCTTGAGAGCCCACCTGCACCGTCAGTATCCGGAAGAGTTCACCGATGTCTTCAGCCAGCTGTTGCACCCGCCCATCTCGTTCACCATGGGCGGGCCTCGCCTGCTTCCCCCCGAGTGCGAGGTTCTGGTGTGCGGTGTTCCCACCCGCGACCTGATCGAAAGCGGCCCCCAACTCAAGGCGCTGGTGATCCCCTGGGCAGGTTTGCCTCGGGCCACCGAGGCCCTGATGGCAGATTACCCGAACATCAAGGTGTTCAACCTTCACCACAACGCAACCGCCACCGCTGAGCTGGCTCTTGCCCTCCTCCTGGCCGCTGCCCGGGAGTTGATTCCTGTTGATCGTACGCTTCGCCGTGGTGACTGGAGGCCACGCTACGTCGAGCCTACCGCCCGGCAAATGGAGCACCGCCGCGCAGTTGTACTTGGTACAGGTGCCATCGGGCATCGCGTCGCAAGAATGTGCCTGACACTGAACATGCATGTTATCGCCGTGAACCGATCCGGTCGCAGTCCGGCACACGAATCGCTTCAGGCCCTGGCTCTGTCCGGCTTTGGAGAACTCGAACTCGTTTCTCACAGTCACCTGGATTCGGCTCTGCAAGGGGCTGATGCGCTCCTTGTGTGCCTCCCCCTGACCCCCGCCACGGTGGGCATGATTGGCCCGGCGCAGCTGGCGCTCCTTGCTGATCAGGCGATCGTGGTCAACGTGTCGCGAGGACCGGTGATCGACGAGACAGCCCTCTACGAACAACTGCAGTCCCGCCGGCTGCGAGCTGGTCTTGATGTCTGGTATCACTACCCTGCCGACACAGAGCAACAGGCGCATACGCAGCCGTCTTCACTTCCCTTTGCTAACCTCGACAACGTCATCATGACCCCGCACCTGGCCGCTCACACGACCAGCACTGAACAATACCGCGCCCGAGAACTGGCCGCCCTGCTGAACGCTCTTGCCGGGCATGGCGATCCACCGCCACCGGTTGATCTGGATCGGGGCTACTAAGCCGGCGGCCGGCTCCTGCCAGGGGGAACTATCACCCCCTCCCGAGCCGTTTCAATTGCAAGCGATCAACTGCTGTCAATGTGCTTTGCTGCCGTGCCGGTTGGCATAGACTCAACATACAACAGAAGGAGAAACCGTGAACGAGAAACTCTCCGCCATGACAGCCCTGACCGGAAGGATCTTCCTTGTCGCCATCTTTCTGTCAAGTGGTGTCCGGAAGATCTTCAACTGGTCGCAGACGGCCGGCTACATGGAGTCCAACGGGATGCCGCTCGTACCCTTCTTCCTGGCCGGTGCGATCGCCCTGCTGATCCTTGGTGGGCTATCGGTGCTGCTGGGCTACCGCACCAGATTCGGAGCCATCGCAATTATCGTCTTTCTTGTTCCCGCCACATTGATCTTCCACGATTTCTGGGCCGTTGAGCAAGACCAGGTGCGTCTGCAGACAATCCATTTCATGAAGAATCTTGGCCTGATCGGCGGGCTGCTGATCCTGTGGGGTTCCGGTCCGGGCAGGTTCAGCCTTGACGCCAGGCGGCCGAACCCTCCCCGGCGCCCTTAAGAAATGTGCAACAGCCCGCATCACAACAGGTTAGACGGCGATTTCGCACTTGACATCACCCGCACGATTCTTTAGTCTTTTGGTGCGTACTGTGTCAGCGAGATTATGGAGTAACGTCACGTGCCCAAGATTCGGGTCCTGTTGACAGAAGACAATCGGCTTCTTCGTGAAGGCATTACCGCCATGCTCAATGAGCAGACGGATATCCGAGCGGTATCGAGTTCAGGCAATGGCGACGCCATGGAGAAGGCGAGGAAACTCAAACCACACGTTGTTTTGCTTGATCTGGGTCTGAGGAGCCAGAATAGCCTGCGCATCGCCGGGCTCATCAAGAAGGAGTTCTCGAAGACCCAGATTGTTGTGATGGATCTCATGCCGGCCCAAAGCGAAGTCGTTGAATTCGTTCAGGCCGGCGTGTCCGGTTTTATCCTCAAGGATGCCACGATTGACGATTTTCTCAGCACGATACGGTCGGTGGCAGAAGGTTTTTGTCACGTGATAGTTTGGCATTTCGTGTTCCTTCATATGTCTATTGCCGTTTGCACCACACCGAGAATCTGGAAGTTGGTCGTTAGGATTATCGAGCGGTGCTGCTTGTTAGATGATTTTGGTTTCAATACTACGGCCTGGGGCTGTCGGTGGAATTCCTTGATGGTTGCCTCGCCGTCGATCAGGGCGACGACGGTTTCTCCGTTATCTGCTGTTGGTTGTTGGCGGACGAGGACAAGGTTGCCGTCCTGGATGCCTTTCTTGTTCATTGAGTCACCTGTTGCTCGAAGAAGGAAGTAGCGGTGCGGCTTTCTGGCCAGTGCGGTGGAGACCGGATAGGTGCACTCAATATTCTCTTCGGCGAAGACCGGTGTGCCACACGGGGCTGACCCTACCAACGGGACGTTTACAGTCTGAGCATGTGAGTCCGACCCGGGCAGGTCGGTTTTGAGCCGTATCTGACCGCGACTCGGGCGGCTGATATACTCCTTTGTTTCGAGCTTTTCAAGGATATAGGACACAGATCGAGGGGAGCTATATTGCAGCTCTTTCATCATCTCCCGGACCAAGGGAGCCCGTCCCTTGTGGAGAATCGAGTTCCTGATAACCCGAAAGGCTTCAAGTTCTTTATCTGTAAGCGGTTCTGTTTTCATACTGCCTTTAGTTTATAACGGTTTATAATAGCTGTCAAGCAAAAAAACACCCCTTGACCCTCATCTGCATAGGCGCATTCACTGTTGCTTTCCAGAGCCTTTTCCTCGATTTCCCATAGCGGAACGGCCAGCCAGTAGAAGTCATCAATACCAATTAGAGACCGGCTTTTTTCCTCCATTCCTGATCTCTAACTAGTGCCCATGTCCCGCATCCGCTGGTGCGTGATGTCCTTCAGCAGCTGAAGTCAAGAAATTGTGAAGCCCTTCTACAAAGTGCATGTATGTAACATAAGCTTCTACAAATTCACGACCGGCTTCCACCGTGTGATCCTGATGTTTGCTCAGCTCTTTAGCATGATCAAACCGTTTGATGATATTCTCACGGACCTCACTGGCTATCTTGTCTGCCAAGGCATCCACACTTCCTGTTTCCAAGGCATTATCCAATTCAGCAAATATCGGCGGCATAGTCCCGGCCGCCTTGATTCCCGTATAAGGAGCACCTTCACTTGCCCTATGGACACGAATGAACGTCTCTATAAACAGTTGATCTGCGATTTCCTTGGCCTCATTAGACTGAGTGCGAAGAGCCCGCACTCGTGTGAATAGATCCTTGATTTCCGCTTCATCGCCTGCAGCAATCCACTTCAGAAGTGGTGACAGTTCGCCATTATCCAATGCTGTTCTAATTGCTGGTATAATGGGACCGTCCTCGGAGTCACAGTGGCTAAAGACCGGGCTTACTGCCATTAGCAGGATGATTGTTGAGAGTGTAGTGATCCTAGCAATGAAGCCGTGACGACTTCTTTGAGTAGACATTTTGTTCTCCTTTCCTATTCTCTAATCGAAGTTGAATTTGACTATCTGGATCTCCAACCTAATGACCACAACCACAAGAATGGGATGAAATGTGTGAAGCTTCGACTCCGTACTTTTTAGCAAGCGACACTACTATGCCAATATACTTCTCGTGTGTGCCTGTGCCCATGTGATCAGATTCTACCGCTTCAAACGCTTTCATAAGTGTTTTTTGATCATCCTCATTGAGAACTTTGTCCGCCATAGGGAAGAGAACACCATCTTCCTTCTGAATATGGGCTCTCAGTAGTTGGACATATCCGTGAGCATTTTGAGTGAACTTGGACAGCGCATCGGAAATGCCTTGAGCAGCCTCAGAGACATTGTCAGCCATCTCCTTTACGAATGCACGACCCTGTTCATGCTCAACCAGCATTTGTCCTACTGGTCCGCCTTCTTTTGGCATTCCTTTTTCAACCATTGCCGCGAAGAGGTGATCCTCCTCTTTGCCATGATGGCATTTGTCGGCAAACGTGCGAATGATATCGATTGCCTGGTTAGCTGATGCTTCGTCCAGTTTGCCATTGTTGTTAGCTTCCTGTGTTATCTTACTCAGGCAAGAGAGAACAACCTCAATGACTCGATGTTCGTCTGATAGAATCTTGGTCAATCCCATAATTGACTCCTTTCGATTATTGTTCTTTCGTTAATGATCGTTCGAGTAAACGCCAGATACGCGAAATCAGAACCTTGTCCGTTTTAGTCTGATTTGCTCCAATGGCCATGTGACCGATGGCATATATTGCACCCAGAACCAACACACTGCTCTCCTCGTGCGAGATGTCCCGACTCAACAGACCGTCTGCTTTCGCCTGCTTTAGGCGGTCTATCACAAAGTGTCTTGATCGTAGCTTGAACTCCGTCAAACGACTCTCTCTATCTGAGTTATTACCATTGGGAATAAGTATGCTGGTCAGTAGCAGTTTGGAGACTTCGGGGTGCTTAACAATCGCCTGAACTCGGGCCTCGAAAAACAAGCGTAGCGACTCGAGGGGATTATCAGCCCGCAGAGGGAAATCGGCAAAGATGATCTCTTCGATTCTGTCCACGACACAATCGAGGATTTCTTCCATCGAACTGAAGTGACGAAATATCGAACCGCTGGCCAATCCCACCTCTGCACCAAGTCTGTCGGCTGTAAACTGACGTGACCCCTCTTTAGTGAGTATCTTCATGGCGGCATCTACAATTTCGACCTGCCTGATTTCAGTCGATTTTCTGGACTGTTTCTGTTTGTCTGTGTTTTTCATGACCACAATATAAGCAAGTAAGTATTTGCTTGCAAGTACAATCTTCACTTTTTTGTAGATTATTTGGCTGGGAATTATTCTGTGTTATTTGGAGTGCAACCTATTATATATCAAGTAGATAAGGTTGATCGATGACCTGTCATTGCTTTGCTGGTAGGCGTTTCCAGGTGAAGGATTTCTTGAAAAAGAGCAGTTTTATTTCGATTTTCAGGTGATCTTTGTCAATCAGTGTCAGTTTTGGGGAAACCGTTTTTCCTTTTCTGTGGGCATACAGTTTCCCATCCTTCCAACAGTCCTTTCCATCGAATTTATAACTCTTCAGGATGAATCGCCCCGGTTATACCGGAGACTGTTTTAGTTGAGTCAGGCCACGTGGACCTGTGTCTTCTGAGTGCTGTAATATACATCTTCAAACTCGGCCGGGGGAACGTTTCCGATCGGCTCCAGCAGCCGCCGATTGTTGAACCAGTCGACCCACTCCAGGGTCGCGAACTCCACTGCCTCCAGATGCTTCCACGGTCCGCGCCGATAAATGACTTCCGTCTTGTACAGCCCGATCACCGATTCTGCCAAGGCGTTGTCGTAGGAGTCGCCCACCGAACCCACCGAGGGTTCAATGCCGGCCTGAGCCAGTCGCTCCGTGTAGCGAAGCGACAGATACTGCACCCCACGATCGCTGTGATGCACCAGCCCGCCTGAAGGAGTTCATGTCAAGAGTTGTGTAAATTGATTTTTCAAGCAGCGTGCTTTTCGGTCTGATTGTTTGTCGTTTTTCTGACCTCGATTCCGTCTTTGAACGTCACTCCATCCAGAACCTTTGCCACCAT